>Ga0326728_10007063_pt1 | contig 29435 bp, 29 predicted proteins | sample MB3enrmetagenome_FD_207602 | JGI IMG/M metagenome (GOLD analysis project Ga0326728, IMG submission 207602) | Lab enriched peat soil microbial communities from McLean, Ithaca, NY, United States - MB31MN | ecosystem: Environmental > Terrestrial > Soil > Wetlands > Peat | place: USA: New York... | reverse complement strand
AAAAAGTCGACCTCGAAACTATTTCACGCATTCGCTACGAGGGATTCCGCGATTCCAAGATCATGGACATGGCCACGGGCCTGTTCGACTCCATTGGCGAGCGGCTCACCGGCTCTCCCAACATGAAGCGCGCCAATGAGTGGACGCGCGATCAGCTCACTGCGTTCGGGCTCGCCAACGCGCATTTGGAGCCCTGGGGGCCGTTCGGCCGCGGCTGGGCCAACCAGTATGTGAACGTGCGGATGACGTCTCCCGATGTGGCGCCGCTTCTGGTCTACGCCAAGGCTTGGACGCCGGGCACCAACGGCGCAGTCACCGGCAAGTGCGTGCGCGCCATCATTGAAGACAAGAAGGACTTCGATAAATACAAGGGCAAACTCGCCGGTATGATCGTGATTCTTGGCCCCGACGCCGAAGCGAAGCCGATCGCGGAAGCCCCCTACAAACGCTTGAGCGACGACGATCTCGCCAAGATCGGCGAGTACCAGATCCCGAGCGAACATCCGCCATACAGCTTCGCCGACATGATGAAACGCCGGCAGTTCACCAAGGATTTGAACCAGTTCTTCGAAGACGAAAAAGTCCTGGCGGTGATCGACCACGGCTACGGAACGGCGGGAGGGGGCACGGTTATTGTGCAATCGGGCGGTTCTTACAAGACCGGCGAAACCGCCAAGGTCCCGCAATTGACCATGGCGTTGGAGCACTGGACGCGCATCGCCCGCTTGCTGCAACAGAAAAAGGAAGTGCAACTCGAAATTAACGTGACCAACACTTTCTACGATGACGATCCCATGCAGTACAACACCATCGCCGAAATTCCCGGCACGGATAAAGACAAGAAGGACGAAGTGGTGATGCTGGGCGCGCACCTCGACTCCTGGCATGCCGGCACTGGCGCCACCGACAACGGAGCGGGCACGGTCGTGATGATGGAGGCGGTCCGCATTTTGAAGGCGCTCGATCTAAAGCCGTGCCGCACCATTCGCATCGCCCTATGGAGTGGAGAAGAAGAAGGCTTGCTGGGCTCGCAATATTACGTGCAGCAGCATTTTGGTTCGCGCCCGCCCATGGACGAACCGGGAATGAAGGGCGAGCCCACGTTGCTGCGGCGTCAAGCCGGGCCGGTCACGGTGAAGCCGGAGCAGGCCAAGATTTCCGCCTATTTCAACGTGGACAACGGCACCGGTAAGATTCGCGGGGTTTACATGCAGGAGAACGAAGCGGTCGCGCCCATCTTCGAAGCCTGGATGCAGCCCTTCAAAGACCTCGGCATGACCACACTCACCATGCGCAACACCGGCGGCACCGATCATCAGTCGTTCGATGCGGTGGGGATTCCTGGATTTCAATTCATTCAAGACCCCATCGAATACGACACGCGCACGCACCACACGAACATGGACGTCTATGATCGCCTCCAGCCCGACGATCTGAAACAAATGGCCGTGATCGTCGCCAGCTTTGTCTATGAAGCGGCCATGCGCGACCAGATGCTGCCGCGCAAACCGATCCAGAAACCGCTGCCCAAGGAGGCGGAGAAAAAAGACAACTAGCAGCGGATGTCGGACTACGATCTCTCGGAAACGGGCATGGAACATCGGAGTTCAGACGCTGCCCGCAAACAGCAGGTTCTTCCCCTTCGGCTGCGCTCAGGGTCGGGATGACAAACCTTAACTTGACTGGCGCAGCGCGTCATGCTTCTCCGGCCAGGGAGGCAGGAGCTTCACCAGCACCCACAGGATGACGAAGGGCAGGATGGTCAGCGCAATGGCCACGAGCAGTCCTTCGCGCGTGATCAGGCCCATCTTGTAGGTTGTGTATCCGAGGAAACTTTTGGAAAACAACTGGCCGCCGATGACGACGTTCCAGCGCATGGCAAAAATACCGATCAGGGTCAGGCATCCGGCGAGCGCGTAAATGCGTTTGCGGGCCATTTCGCCGAGCTTCACCACCTGAGTCAAGGCGAGAAGCGCAATGGGTGTGACCGTGCCCAGCATGATCTGGACCACGATATGCGACATGTAGAGCTTGGTATGGACCATGAAATCGAGGCTGCGGAAACTTTCATCGGACTCGTAAATACGGTGGATCAGGTCGAGCATCTCGAGGCTGAAGTCGATGATGAAGGTGTAGAAGAGGTAGCTGGCCACGGTGTCGACGCAGGGCATATCGATCGTCTGTTTGCGGGACCAGCGCATGAGCATGTAGATCAGCATGACGGCGGCGATGCCCGACACCATGGCGGAGAAAAGAAAGACCACGGGCATGAGCGGAGTCGACCACCAAGGGTTCGCCTTGACCGAGCCAAAGATGAAGCCGACGTATCCGTGGAGCAGGAAGGCGGAAGGAATGCCAATCACCGTAACCAGCCAGCCGACTCTTTCATCAACCTTAAGCGCGTGCTCGCCGATGTTGCTGGAACCCAGGGTCATCACGCGATAGAGCAAGCGCTTCCAGCCGGTGGTGGATTGCGATAGGAGCACGATGTCGCGCCGGTAGTCGAGCCAGATTTCGAAGACGAGGACGGCCATGAGATACCAGAGGTAAACAAATCCGAACATGGCCATGGCCGAGGTGCGGTGCGGCGTCAGATACATTTCGTAGGAACGTTCGGGGTGCCCGAGGTGGAGTTGCAGGGGCAGCGGCGCCACCAGCAGAAAAGCCAGGGCGGTCAGCAAGGCGAGCCGGTAGGTGGGCTTTACCGCCTGCACCTGGAAAACGCGCTCCAGCGACGCCAGGATGAAGGCGCCGGCGACGAGTCCGGTGAGGAACGGGTACAACACGATGAGGACGCTCCACTGGAGCTCCACTTCGTTGGGGTACATGAAGCCTTCAACGCCAGACATAACGGTCACATTCTCCTTGTCGCACCGAACGATCTCGCACAGAGGCTTAGCGCACGGAACCATCCAGGTCGTTGTAAAAGACCTTGGCGTGGGTTGCCATGTTGGGTTTCAAAATCTGAACGCTGTGGGTCTTTAGGAATTCGTGAATCGGGTCATTAGGGTCCTTCAAGTCAGCCAACTGGCGCGCACCGGTCGGGCAGGATTCGCAACAAGCGGTGGTCAAGCCTTTGGTGATGCGGTGATAGCAGAGCGTGCACTTTTCGGCGGTCTTTGTTTTCGGGTGGATAAAGCGGCAACCGTAAGGGCAGGCCTGGACGCAGTAACGGCAGCCGAGGCAGTATTTCTTGTCGACGAGCACGACGCCATCGGGGCTTATGAAGGTAGCGCCCACCGGGCAAACTTGAGTGCAAGGCGAATCCGCACAATGGTTGCAGAGCTTGGGCACGAAGAAATTCTTACCGCCTACTTCCTTGGACGGAGGAAATCCATGTAAGCCGCCGTCGGGCGAGTCCACATGAGGATTTTCAATGTCGAAGTCCGACACATGGTAGCGTTCCACCCAAGTGCGGAAGTATCCGTCGGGCACGTCGTTCTCAGCCTGGCAGGCGCGCACACAGTTACCGCATCCGATGCAGTTGGGGAGATCGATCAACATGCCCCACCAGTGCTCGGACAATTTGTAGTTGGGCGAAGCCTCGGGAGTTCCGGCCAGGACGTATTTCCAGGCGACAGCCGCCGCCGGCAACAGGAGCAACATGTGGCGCCGGGTAATGGTCATTTCGACCCTCCGGTGGTGGTTTCGCCGGTGATGGCCGGGCTGTGCGGCTGGTGGCAGGTATCGCAGGGCAGGCCGGTGGAGTGATCGGTGGAAGCGACTTGCGGAAACGATTTCGGCTTGGCGATGTTGGCCTCGTGACAGCGGACGCAGAGAACGGCGGTGTCGAGTTTGGGGGGCTGGACCGAGGCTGGGTCGGCGGCATGATTTGCCAGTGGGCCGTGACAGGCTTCGCAGTTGACGTGCACATGCTTGCCGGTCTTCTTTTTTTCGAGGACGCCGGTGTGACAGTCTTCGCAAGCTTGGTGGCCGGCGTAGTTCAGAGGACGGGCGGCGATGTCGGCGATGGCGTCGCCGCGGTAGTGTCCGTACTGTCCGAAACTCTTGGGCACAAGAAACGCGCGCGCGCCGACAAACGCCAGGCCGCCAGCGACGAAAACAGCGGCCAGACGAAACAGGTGCCCGGCATCTTTGAAGACATGCATAGAAGCGCAGTCCCTCAGATACAGCAGTTCGCGACCGGATCGCTGTGCGCGAAATCACAGGCGGGTGTGTGTGCGGTTACAGAGGGGAGTGATTCATGGTCGAGGCTCGCGATTAGCTGCGCGATCGGTCTCGCGATCAGCCTCGCGATCGGTCACGCGATCGACGATTGCCTGAAACTCCCGCAGCATGCCTTCGGGAAGAGATGGCTTCCGGTACTTGCTCACCAGTTCGTCGACTCGGGCGCGGGCCCGCGCGAAGATATCGTTCGGTGGCCCGGCGCCGCGAGGGCTGCGATCTCCGTTACGGTCAATGACGTGGGAGGGAAGATGCTGCTCCTGGCGAAAAAGCGCGCGCGTTTCCTTGAGCTTTAGAAACTCTCCGGAAAGTCCGATTTGCGCGAACATGGCGGTGGCTAGGGTATTGCCGCCGTACTCTTCATTGCCTCGCACTTCAATGCCTCGAAGCAAGCGCTGCGCCGAGGCAATCCACTCGGCATCGATGACCAGCTTTTCGACGCTGAAACAAGCGAGAGATTCGAGCATGCCCGCTCCGGAGATCATGTTGATGCCGGCGAGCGCTCCCAGCATCGCGGAGCGGGCGCTCTCGGCGCCGCCTTGGGCATCGACAAACTTCGAATCGGCCGCGACCAGGTAGCCGTGGGTGGGCAGGTCCAGATGCTTGCCAACTTCGGCACATGCCATGTTCAACATGGCGGTTTCGACCGCGCCCATGGGCGCGCCTCCGGTACGCATGTCGAAGATGGCAGGAGCGCCACCCCAAACCACCGGCGAGCCGGGGCCCGCGAGTTGATGGAGCACGATGCCAGCCAGCGTTTCGGCGGCATGTTGGGTCACGGAACCTGCCAGCGTCACGGGAGCGGTACCGCCGGCGAGCGGCATGGAGACGATTTGCGCGGGCACACCGGCGCGGGCCAGATCGAGCAGGTTGTGCGATCCGAACTCGGACCAGTTCAAGGGCGGGGAGGGGCAGACATCGAAAACCGCCCGTGGTTTCTGGCGCAACTGGTCTCGACTACCGCAGTCGGCGGCGAGCAAGTCGATCATTCCCCGGAGGCCAGACGCGGAAAACGATCCCGTGACCACGGGCTTGTCGGAATGCTGCAAAACTACGAAAAGGCGATAGAGATCGCCGATGGCGCTGGACGCATCTTCCCCTTTGCACGCGAGGGCATCATTGCAAACTACGGCGGTGGATTGCGCGGCGAAATGCGGCAAGGTCTCGGTGACTTGGACGATGCGCACGAGGTCGCGGGTCTCGGACTGCCGAGCTTCCAGCGTGCTGGGGTCGAGTACTTGCACGCAGCAGGAGCCGGGATCGAAATGCACGTCGTCGCCGCCGTAATGGACGGCTTTCTCTCCCTGGCGGTTGTAGAGGTAGAAGTCGCGCGGGGCGGATGCCAGGCACTGCCGCAGCAATGGTTCGGGAATACGCGCCACTCCGTCATTGACCTCGGCTCCCGCCGAGAGTAAGAGCTCGACCACCGGCGCCGAGTCGACGCGAACTCCAGGGTTCATCAGCAGTTCGAAGGCCTCGCGCAGAATGCGGCCGATGAGATCAGGACTGAGCAATTGAACTCTGGGTCTCATGCCTGGACTGTCCCTTTGTTCATATCTTTACCCGTCACTTTGACCATCAGATTTTTAGCCAGTTCGAGGGCATCGATGGCATTGCGAGAGAAACCGTCGGCGCCGATTTCAGCAGCCCACATCGCGGTGACGGCGGCGCCGCCAACGATCGCTTTGACGCGGGGCCGCAAACCATTCCGGTCGAGGGCCTCGATCACGGCCCTCTGGCCGGCCATGGTCGTCGTCAGCAAGGCGGAGACGCCGACGATATCGGCATCGACTTCCTGGGCCTTGGCCACGAACTGCTCGGGAGTCACGCTAGTCCCCAAATCAAAGATCTGGAAACCGCCAGCGGAAAGAATGGTGGCGACCAGGTTTTTGCCAATGTCGTGAATATCGCCTCGGGCGGTGCCGAGCACGATCTTACCCAGAGCCTGACGCGCGGAGCCGCGCTTCAGCATCTCGGGTTCAAGGACCTTGATGGCGGCCTTCATGGCCTCGACCGAAGCGAGCAGATCGGGCAGATACATTTCGCCGCAGCCGAATTGATCGCCGGCGAATGTGATCCCCGCTGCAAATCCCTGGTTCACCGCCTCGAGCGGATCGATGCCGTTGGCGAGCGCCTGCTGCGCCAATTCCGTGGCCCGATCTGGTGCGCCATCGATGATGCTTTGGCGCATTGCTCCGAAGAGTGGTTCCGACACAGAACCTCCCGGCGAAATCAGCCTTGGGATAAGGCCGATCACGCCGCGATTGTACTCCGGCGGCGAGCCGCGACACTGTGACCCGCCGCACATCCCGGTATGCGGGCGGGAAGAACGCCGGCGATGTGCCGGTGCTGGAAGGGCGGAGCACGGGACATTACCAGTTATCGGCCCCAGTTATCGGCGGGCGCGCAAGGTGGGCGAATCCTGCTCCATTCCCGGGACATATATAATCGCGCACGGGTGGCTCTTGGCTTTGGCGCAAGACTCGGGCCTACGAAGTCTGGCGGCTGGCAGTCCCTGGCGATTGGCGGTTGGGAAATTGCCAGACCGCAGAGAACTGAGACTTGCAAATGAAAAGAAAATTTCTGCTAGCCGCAGCGTTGGTTCTGGTGGCGATGTTCTCGCTGGTCGCCGGTTCCGCCGCGCAGAGTTACGCTCAAAGTTCTGCGCAGAGTTCCAAAGATCGAAATTCCGGCGATCAAGGTTCATGGCAGCGCGATTTGCTGGCTTGGCGAGCGCAGCGGGCTACCAGCCTCCAGGCTCCAGAAGGCTGGCTTTCTTTGATCGCGCTGGGATGGCTGAAAGATGGGGACAACAGCTTCGGTTCCGCGGAAGACTGTCGCGTGCAGATCGCGGGCAAGGCGCCAGCGCACATCGCCGCCGTGCGGCTGGAAAAAGGCGCGCTGCGTTTGCTGCCTCCCGCCGGAGGTTTCCCGAAGGACCTGCGCATGGATGGTCAACCCGCGAAGGAGCAGACTCTGGTTCCGGACGATATCGACAAACCATCGAAGCTCACAATCGGTACGCTTACGATCATCGCGATCCATCGCGACGATCAATTTGGGCTGCGCGTCAAGGACCTGCAAGCCCCGACGCGCACCGGTTTTCACGGATTGCACTGGTACGCTCCGAATCCGGCCTATCGCGTACACGCGCGCTGGATCCCGTATAACCCGCCCAAGATGCTCGACGTTCCGACCATTCTCGGCACCACGACGCATATGCCTGCGCCAGGCGTTGCCGAATTTACGCTCGATGGACAAGTTGTCCGGCTTGAGCCCGTGCTCGAAGATCCGAAGGCGACCGATCTTTTCTTTATTCTTCGCGACGCCACCAGTAAGACTACGACGTACGGCGCGGGGCGCTTTCTCTCCACCGAACTGCCCGACCATGGCGTGAGCCAGCCGGGAGAACTCTGGCTCGATTTCAACCGGCTGGTGAACCCGCCCTGCGCATTCACCCCGTATGCGACTTGTCCGCTGCCTCCGGCGCAGAATCGGCTCAGCGTGGCGATACCGGCGGGTGAGCAGCGATACCACGATTGATGGGCGAATTCACATGTGGTGGCGGGGCTATGCCCCGTCACCACACAAGAACTGTCCACTGCCGATATTCATTGGCAGGAATCGTGGATAATAGCTCTTTGAGCAATGCGAGTTCATTTACTTTAGTAAGGGAGTTTTGCATGAGATGGGTCCTGATTGTACTTGCCGTCGCCGGTATCGCTGCTTCTTCGCTTGCGTGGCGCGAGCATTACCGCACCGACACTTCGCCTTGCAGCATCAATGAGCGTTGGGACTGCGGCATCGTGAACCACAGTCCGTACGCCATGTTCCAAGGAGTTCCCGTGGCCGTGATTGGCATCGCTGGATATCTGCTGCTGGGAGCGCTCGCCTTCGGAAAGGCATATCCGTGGATGCTGCCGATGGTGACGGGGGCCTTCGCATTTGCGGTCCACCTAGCGGACATCGAATCCATGGTGCTGGGCGTCTGGTGCGTCTACTGCGTCATCTCGCTGGGCGTGATCAGTCTGATGACCTTGCTGACGATCGGCAAAGTGATTGTGGATTCGATGCAGCGGTCGCGATAGGCATCATTGGTTCGCGTCCAGCTTCCACGCGATCTGACGCAGCATTCCCAACAAGACCTCGGCGTCGTTGGCGTTCAACTCCAGGCGGCGGACCAGGCGGCGCAATTTTTCTTCGGCTGCGACTGCTCGCGGCTTCACGAATCCGCTGGTGCGAAGGACCTCAAGCAGCACCAGCGTCAGCCGCTCAACATTTCCCGAGGTGGCCGCATTTTTTTCTTTTTTTGCGGGAGATGTTTTTGTTATTGCCGGCGCCGTCTTCCGTCCTCGCACCAGTTCGTAGAGGCAGACGGCTACGGCTTGCCCGAGGTTCATCGAGCCGTGCTCTTCTCGGGTTGGAATCCGCATCAGCCAATGGCAGTGGCTCAACTCCTCATTCGACAGCCCGTATCTTTCCGAGCCGAAGAGCAATGCCACTGGCCCCGTGTTGAGCTGGCGCTTGATAGCGCGCCCGCCGTCATCCAGGCGATGCAAACGATGCTGCAAGTCGCGGGGGCCTACCGCCGTGGTTCCCACCACCAACTTGCAATCCGCGACGGCCTCGGCCACGGTCTCGAACTGTTCCGCTTTCGCCAGCAATGCCGACGCGCCCACGGCCGACCGCGCCTCCTGAAACGCGACTTCGTAGGGATTCACCACGCGCAATCGCCGGACGCCAAAATTACTCATGGCCCGCGCCGCCGCGCCAATATTCAGCGGATTCCGCACCGCCACGAGCACTACGCGGAGATTGTCGAGATTGGCAGCCATGATTCGACAATTCTATCGGGATTGAGACATTGAAACATTGAGGCATTGAAATATTGATTCAATGCCTTAATTCGTTCCTGCGACTTTCACTCTTGCCGGGCATCCAATCAACAGTGCTAGGATAGTAATTACGCCACAAGCGGACTATGCAGTCCGCGGCGGCGGGGAACTGGAAGTTAACTGAGAATTCTGGAGGATGAATGGCAAGCATCACCACCGTCGAAGTCACCGACGCTAATTTCGATTCCGATGTATTGAAGTCCGACAAGCCCGTGCTGATCGATTTCTGGGCCGCCTGGTGTGGCCCGTGCCGCGCCATCGCTCCGATCGTCGAAGAACTCGCCAGCGAATATCAAGGCAAAGTCACGTTCGGCAAAATGGACGTCGACCGCAACGCCGCCACGCCCATGCGCTACAAAGTCACCGGCATTCCCACGCTGCTCGTGTTCAAGAACGGGCAGGTGGTGGAACAGCTCGTCGGCTACCGCTCGAAAGACGACATTCAGAAGGCGCTGGATCGGCACCTGGGATAGCTGTCAGTTCTCAGCTCTCAGCGATCAACTCTCGAATCAGTTAAGAGGCCCGGACGCCCCCGGGCTTTTTGCCGGAAAGACAAGTGCGAATTGCTCTTCACTAAAGACAAGTGCGAATTGCTCTTCACTGATAGCTGACAGCTGATAGCTGCCCTTCAGTACTTCCGCAGCACACCAATCACGCGTCCCTGAATCTCTACCGACGCGGCGGGGACGATGATGGGCTTCATGGCGGCGTTCGAAGGTTGCAGGCGAATACTGTCTCCCTCGCGGAAGAATCGCTTCAGCGTAGCGTCGGTCGACTCGATCAGCGCCACCACGATGTCTCCGTTGTGCGCGGTTTTCGTTTTCTCGACCAGAACGTAGTCGCCATCGAGAATCGCTTCGTCCTGCATGGACTGGCCGCGCACCTCGAGCACAAACACTTCCTTCGAGCGCACAAAATCGGCCAGAGAGATGGTCTCGTTATTCTGGACCGCCTCAATCGGCCGGCCGGCTGCGATCCTTCCGACCAGCGGCAGCACCACGGCCGTGTTCACCGCCATCGACTGCTTCAACTTTCCCTTCGGCGGCAGCAGATCGATGGAGCGGCTGCGGTTATAGTCCCGCGTCAGCAGGCCCTTTTTCTCCAAGTTGGTAACATGCTTGTGCACCGTGGCTAGAGAATTCAGCCCCATGGCTTCTTTGATCTCTTCAAACGAAGGGGAGTATTGCTTCTCCGCCACAAAGCGCGAAATGAAGTCATAAAGCTCGCGTTGACGCCGAGTGATGGCCATGCGCGCAGCATAGGCGAATGTATGGCGAATGTCAATATCCGCGGCAATTCCGGGTAATTGGCAATTGCGCCATACGGTCTGATGGCTCGACTGTCTCCTACTTCTTTTCCGCCGGTGGAGGCGCAAAGTCCTTGGGGAAACTTTTTAGCGCAATTTCGCGCGCGCGGGAAGAAGTCTTCTTCGCCTCGCCGGTGGTGTTCTCGACGAGAGTTCCTTTCAGCAAGTAGTACGCTTCGTCGTCGCGGCTCTTGCCCTCGCCGCGCTCAACCGTTCCCCGAAATTCGTAGGAAACGCCCTGCACGGCCTCGGTCGAAAACACGAGCCGGTTGCCATCGAGCTTACCCGACTTAAAAAAGTGCTCGAGAAACCCGTCAGCGTTTTCCGGGCCGGCGTAGCGCGAAACAAAACCGATGACGCGACCCTGGTCTTCGACGGTGATCTGCACAAACTCGCCGTCTTGCAAAAAGCTGTAGATGCCGGAGTAATCCGCGCCGGGCGTTGGGGTACTCTGCCGATCTTGGTTTTGCTGATTCAGCTTCGCCTGTGCGCCAGCAAGCATCAAAGCAATGAGAACGAAACAGCCCAGTTGCAGCGCGCATAAGCGGGTTGTGTGGATCGGCATGGCTCACCCCGGAACCCTTAAGTATAGCGGTCGTGATTATGATGCGGGCGAAACGCGGCACCCGCCAGCAATACTTCGAGGTCAGTCATAATCCTTCTCTGGAATTGATGCGCGCCAACGTACATGGCATGGTCACGCTCTATGTGGTCATACACGCCGATGGCAAGGTGGGCGACATACGCGTGCTCAACAGTCCAGACGAACGTCTCGATGCCTATGCGGCACAGGCGCTGGCACGCTGGAAATTCGTGCCGGCGGAAAGGGATGGGAAACGAGTGGCGCTGGAGGCGGTGGTGAAGATACCGTTTCGGGTGAGGCGAGGCTTTTGAGCGGGTGAAGAGGGCGGGCTGACTCCTAGAAATTCTGTGGCAGTTTCAAGAAAAGTGTACCGGTGTACCTCAGAGGTTGTGCGGTAAAAGGAGAACGGCTCGAACCACAGAGGGCCCTTCAGCTTCGCTCAGGGCAGGCTCCGGGGACACAGGGAAAAACCACATGGGCCGCCGATCCGCTCTAACGTGAAGCGCTTGCTGATTTTTCTTCGGGCAGGGCGGCGTAGACGGCGGGGTTGGCGCAGACTTCGTAATAGCAGCGGCCGGTCCAGCGCAAGATGGATAGATCGCGGACATCGACCTGGGCGATACGGTTCTTGCGGATGGCAATCTTGCGAAACGCTCCATTGGCGATGGGAACGGTGCCAACGAAAAGCTCGCGCTGTTCGTCGATCCAGCGGCCATTAAAGCCAGACTCGCTCGGATGTGGCGCCCACGGCGAAAGCGAAATTTCCTGCCGCAGTTTGGCGAAAGCCTCTTCGCTGAGGCAGATCCCGCCCACGTTGTAGTTGAGGCGCATGACTTCAGCGCCGTCATTGGGATTGCCTTCGTCTCCGATCTGCACTGAGTAGACCTGAAAAACCCCGGCATCGGGTGCAATTTTCTTGCGGACACGCTTGTTGCAGGAGGAGAGACGGTCGCTCTCATTGATGGCGTCGGAAATCATGATGCGGCGCTCGCCATCCATGAGGTAGAGCGGAGGCGAATCCTGGTAGGCGATTCCCAGACCGACCTCCATCGGGGGCAGGCCGGAGCTTTCGAGAAGTTCGTTGTACTCGCGCAGCAGACTCACAATCTCCCATGCCAGGACGCAGGCGCGGCCGACACTGAGCATGGTTTCGCCTTCGCACTCGAGCAGAGCGACGATGATGGCATCGCCTTCGAGGAAAACTTTGGTAGCGCCGTATTTGGCCAGCAGCTTGTTGACCGGATCGTAGAAATTCAGGCTGAAATACGAAGCGGCGTTCATGCCGTTTTCCATGAGCGAGCGGGTGAGGCGCGAAGAATCGCGCACGTCGGCCTTCAGGATCACATGGCGCGCCACGCGGTCTTCGGCGGGCTTCTGGTCTTCGGGAGGCAGGAACTCGTAGAGCATGCCGTTGAGCGCGGAGAGTTCGCGGACCTTGCCGTCGCCGACCAGGTTGATGCTGTCAAAACCGGCGTTGAGAGCATCGAGCCCGTGCAGGTCGCGGTGATAGCAAAAGAGGTCGTGGAGAAGGCGCGCGGCAAAACGGCTGCGCTCGGAGCTGCGGCAGGAGGCGACGCGTCCGATGGCGGCAAAGAGGCGATCGGAATAAAGGCGGCTTTCGGCAATAATTTTTTCGACGCGCGCCGCTTCCTCGCGGAAGATCAGCGCGTTCTTGATCTGCTGCGGATTCACCCGCGGCGCATATTCGCCGAGTAGGGGAACGGCTTCATAAGAAGCGACGACGTGCGAAAGAGCGCCTTCGCGCTGCAACATGCGCGTCCAGATGTCGAGGCGGTCCTGCCGATTGCGGTCCTCCTGGGTCAAGTCTTCGCCGTTGCCGGTGCCGACGAGAGCGGTGGCGTTTTCGGGAACATTGAGCGCCTGCTCCAGATGCTCGTCGTCGACGGCTTCCCCGTAACCGAGTTCGCGCAGAAAATTTAGCGCGAATTGGCGGAGAGTGGGAAAACGGTCGGGATCTTTTTCGAAGTTGCCGAACATGTAATAGCGCTCGGCCCAGAGATAATCGTCGCGTCCATCTTCGGTAAAAATCAGCGGATTGAGGAAGAGGCGATAGCAGCCGGCGGGCAATTCGCCAAACAGCGAGTGGCGAGTCGGGGCCAGCGTTTCTTTTTCGATTTCGCACAGCAGACGAAACATCTCTTGCCCGGCGCGGCGGAGAGTGATCTTCTTGCGCACCTGGAAAGAGGAGACGAGTTCCTGCGTCTGCAACATCTTCTCTTGCCGCACGCCCTCGAGCGACTTCGACTTCATGCGGCAGTGTTCGAGGATCCTGGCGAACTGCGCGTGCAACTCGGTGCGCAGGAATTTGAGCACGGCGAGGCGGCCGAGCACATCGACCGATGGATTACCTGCCGCCTTGGCGCGATTCAGGACCGCAAGATGAATCGAGACCAACAAAGCTTTCGGATCGGCGATGCCGGACTTGTGCCGTGTGGCGCCGGCCTCGGCAGCGCGCACGAATTTGCTGGCGGCGGCGGGAACGTCCATTTCGAACAGCGACTGCACTTCGCCGAAGTGGCAGATGTAACGCGCAAGATGAAAACTTAAATCCGCGGCGATGCGCGGACTGAGAAAAACGTCGTAGCGGAGATTGTCGACGCCCAGTTGCAGATCGCTGAATGTAAGTGTGGGCCCATAGTATTGCAGATCGGGCCGGCTGATGGGTTCGGAATTGCGCAACCGGAAAATCGGGAGCTTGGGCATCGCCTCGGGTCTCTTGCTTGCCGCTGAGGGCAAATTGGTAAAACTGGGATCCTAAGTTGCAGGCTAGCACGGCGACCGGACGGGCCCAAAGTTACCCTAGTGTAAGCGCGGACGGAGGGCGGTAACGGCCGCGCTCACCGCTATTGACTGGCGAGGCGCGCTTTTTCGAATTCATCGCCTTTCTTCCAGCCGATGAGATGCGGCTGGCTGGCGGCCTGCCATCCGAGCGCGAAACCGAAGCGGGCCATGGCGGCGTCGGAGGTCCAGTCCATGCCGGGACGATACTCGTCGCTCGGCTGGTGATAATGATGCGCGGTGTAATCGTCAAGCTGAGCGAGGCCCCAGGCTTCATCGTGGCCCTTGAATTTTATGCCCTCAGTGATGGAAAACGCGGGAATGCCAGCGCGGGCCAGGCTGAAATGATCGGAGCGATAGTAGTGTCCGGCTTCGGGGCGCGCGTCGGGACGAATCTTAAAGCCGAAATCCTGCGCCATCGCCTGCACCGCGGGATAAAACGTGGTGCGTTCGGCCCCGGAAACTTCGACTTCTTCAGGCGCGCCGAGCGGGATTACGATGTCGTAATTGAGATCGAGCGAAATCTTGCCCGCCGGAATCGGCGGATGCTTGCCCATGTATTCGGAGCCGAGCAAGTTTTGTTCTTCGGCGGTGACCGAGGCGAAATAGACGGAGCGGCGCGGCTTTTGAGTTGCGCTGGCGTAGACGCGGGCGATTTCCATCAGGATGCCGCAGCCGGTGGCGTTGTCCATGGCGCCGTGATAAATGTTGCCGCCGGGCATACCGGGGCGTATGCCGAGGTGGTCGTAGTGCGCGGTGTACATCACGCCCTCATCTTTCAAGCTCGAGCCGGGAAGGACGGCGATCACGTTGCTCGATTCGAAAGGACGGACCTTGCTGGTCATGTGAGCGGAGAGACGAATGGGGAGCGGCACAGGCTTGAAGTCGCGCGAGGCGGCGGCATCCATCATCTTATCGAGATCGAGGCCCGAGGCCGCGATAAGATTGCGCGCAACACCTAACTGGATCCACGCCGCCGCTTTCAATTTAGGAGAACCGTCGAGCCTGAGATAGGATTTTTCGCCGGAGTTGGAATTGCGCACGACTTCCCAGCCATAACTGGCCATCTCGGTCTTGTGGATAAGAATGGCGCCGACCGCTCCTTTGCGCGCCGCTTCTTCGTATTTGTAAGTCCAGCGGCCGTAGTAAGTGAGCGCCTTGCCGGCGAAAAACTTAGGATCGTCCGAGGGCGGCTCGTTGACCAGCATGAGCAGGACTTTGCCCTTGACGTCGACACCTTTGTAGTCGTCCCAGTTATATTCGGGAGCTTCGATACCGTAGCCGACATAGAAAATTTGGGCGTCAACATCGGATTCAGGCTGCTGGGTTTGATCATAGGCAACGTAGTCGTCGAGTGGCTTGAGGTCGATGGGCTTAGTATCCGACGCTGCGCCGCTGGTGGGAACCAGCGTGAAACGCGTGCCGGCGCCGGGCGTGATGCCGGTCAGCGGAACTTTTTGCAGATAGGAGCCGTTATCGCCGGCGGGTTTCAGGCCATAGAGCGCAAACTGCGCGGCAATGTATTCGGCGGCAATGTCGCCGCCGCGCTGGCCGGTGCCGCGTCCCTCGAGAAGGTCATGCGAGAGGAAGCGGACGTGGGTCTCGATGTTGTCGGGACGAATGCCTTGCATGGCGGCGATGGCGGACGGGGGAAGATGCGGGCGGGATTGCGAGCTAATGCGCGATGCGGCCCGCGCTTTTACGGGTTTTTCTTGCGCGGAGAGAGTGGCGATAAGGAGCAACGAGATCGAGAATACAACTCTGCCAGTCAACATGCATGACACCTCGAAGAACAAGTTGTGAGGAGTTCGCATTGATTGTAACGGAAGGGACGTTTCCGGCGCTGTCATCTAATCAACCGTACAAAAGTATCGCAGTGTAAACAAGAGTTGTTGCTTGTTTCAATTGCTAAGCTGAAATAACATACCGTGAAATGGAAATTCAGAATTTTGCCGAACAATATCGCACAGAAACGGATGAAGAACTCCTGCGACTGGCGCTTGTTCCCGAACAATTGACTCCTGAAGCGAACGCCGCTCTCAAGGATGAACTGGCGAGGCGTTCAATCCATGGGTCACACCATCTGAGCGCCTTTTGCGAGCAGGAAACACAACGTCAAACTGAACAAGCTAGAGATCCTGGGAAACTGTTCTTTACAAGCTTCTATGGTATCGGTCGTAGTCGGTTTGGTAAGGCGAAAAGAATCTATGATTCGGTCACAGGAATGGAACGGTTTACGACGACAGTGTTCATCATATTGTTCTTTTTTCCGCTGATACCAACCGGTACTTACCTTGTTGAGAGAAAGCGCCAGTTTTTTTCTGACCAACCGATTTTTTTAGAAAAGCTACCTCTAGACTGGGAGCAGGTGTTGAAGGTGTGGGTCGTCGCTTCAGGCAGTTTGCTAGCTTTGATTTGGGTATTTAAACTACTCCCCCGTCTGCTGTATAGACCTTAATGTCCCATGTTTTCGCTTCGCCGTGGAGTGAATATTTCGAGCTTCAACCGGTGGGAAAGTTGGGAAAACCCTCGCCTGGGCGGAAGAGGCGGCGCGGCGCGGTATAGTTGGCTTCGGCCATGCGGCGGTTCAGATCTTCCACGTCCGTTCTCGCCCAGCCCACACTGGAGAGCATGATCTCGCCGTTCTGCGCGATGATAAACCACGTCGGCACGGTGGTGAGGCCGTATGCGTTGGAAACCACATGACCGGCGGGATCGTCGAGGAGCACGGGGAAGGTTATGCCGTACTGCCTCACAAAAGCGGCAGTGTCGATTTTGTTGTCCTGAGAAATCCCCACCATGGCGGCTTTGGCGCTGCCGTAAGCTTTCTCCAATCGCTCGAAAAACGGAAACGCATATTGGCAGACCGGGCAGGACGCTTTAAAGAACGCCGCCATGACGGATCCGCGCTTGAGCGCTTCTTGTAAGGAAAACATGCCGCCCGCGATGAGGGGCAAAGAAAAGTCAGGCGCTTTGGTCCCTTCCCGCAACGCTGCCATAACTTTTAGGCCTCCCAACCGGCGATTAGTTCACTACCTGGGAACCATAACTCATCATGCCGAGATGATAACGCTAGACGATGCCGCCGGCCTTCAGAATTTTCCGCGTCAGGCCGGTGATGGGGAGCATCGGGATGCGGTCGACTGCGATCCACTTGCCTTTCGCGGCGGGCGAAGCGCCTGGCAACGTCATAAGCGGAAGCCGATTGTTCCGTAATGACGTGTTTCGTAACACATGAACAGTGTAGTCCGTAGTGGTAATGGAATGGCGAAACGTGCGCCAAGGTGCCGCAGCCGGCAGGCGGCGCGGAGGTTCGGACGATTGCGGCAGCTCCCACATGCCGGGCATGAGCGAAGCCTTTTTCGGACGCTGCACGAGGCGAACTTCGCCGCTGGCATTGATGTTGCCATTGGCATCGCCACTGCGCCAATCCAGCACACACCAGATCTGATTCTTTTTCTGGCGGGCGGGCGGTTGGGCGCGCGGGGCCTCTCCCTGCGTAACGCACCATTTCCGCACGGGGCACACCAAACAGCGGGGCGCGTGCGGCACACACACGGTTGCGCCGAGTTCCATCATGGCCTGATTGAAATCCCCGGGCCGGGACTTCGCGAGAAGCGATTGGGCATGTTGCCAGGTTTGCGCCGTGGTGAGATTAATGCCGGTCGATTTATTGCCGGTCGATTTAGCGCAGAGCAGTCTTCGCAATACACGTTCTACATTGCCATCGACCACGGCCACGGGCTCGGCATACGCGATGCTGGCGATGGCGGCGGCAGTGTAGCGTCCAATGCCGGACAGGGCGAGCAAGGCGGCGGCGGTTTGCGGAAACCGGCCACGGTGCTTCTGTACAAGTTCGATCGCGCACCGATGCAACCTGCGCGCTCGCCGGTAGTAGCCGAGGCCGCTCCAGGCGGCGAGCACGGCATCTTCAGGAGCGGCGGCGAGGGCTTCGACATTCGGAAAACGCTCGAGGAAAATCCGGTAATGGCCGAGCACGGCGGCCACACGCGTTTGTTGCAACATGATCTCGCTGAGCCAGATGCGGTAGGGATCGCGCGTTTCACGCCAGGGAAGATCGCGGCGATGCCTGTCGTACCAGCCGAGCAGCGCGCGCCGGTAACGGCCGAGGTCCTGGCCGAAAACAGAAAAATTGGCCGAAGCCCGAGAACGCGGAGGCGGTGCGGCGGAGATCCTCAAACGCATGGCGCGATTGTACCGTGGCTCAGGACTTTGCAGGGACGGGGTTTTACCCTGTCCACGCGCGGCGCAGCCCCGCTTCCACACAAAGCCAATTGACCGCTGCCATGCGGCCCGCGATAATAATGAGGCCTGGTAACCGCGACACACGCGTGAACATTCACTCGGACCGGCAGGACGTGTATGACCGAATTCGACCGCAAGGTGGAAGAGGCTTCCGCGCGCTTCAGCCGCTCGGTAGCGAACATCGCCGAGACTATGGAGAAAGAAACGGCGGAACTGGTGACGTATCTCAACAACGAGGTTGTGCCGGCAGTGCGCACGCATTCCTCGAAGGCGCTGCGAACGGCGGCGGGAAAGCTCGCCGAGTTCGCGGACTATCTCGAAACGCAGCACAAGAATTCTTGAGCTTCCTGGGCATGACTTACCCGCCGTTGACTGATACGGCCGCGGCTTGCCCGCGCAAGACTTACTCAACGACGAGCGCGCGACGGTGGCGGGAGCGGTTTTCGCTATGGTGCGCAGGGCATCACCCTCAGCGGCTAAAGCAGGAATCTATTGCATCTCATGGCGGCACGGCTGAAGAGCTTGCGGAAAAAGTAGCTCGTTGCTCTCCAGCCCCTAAAGGGGCATCTGATTTCAAGCAATTTACGGCATCGATAAAGCGATGCCCTGATACGAACCTGAGTCTTTCAGCAAACTGTAAAGCCGCAACCTACCGGTTCCTTCCTTCCCAATACAGCAAATCGGGAACTGCTCCAGCGGCAGGGTCACTACTATCGAAGTTGACATGCCTTCTGTTCGTTCTATTGCTGGGCAGCGCGCTTCTAAGCGGCTGTGGCGGGCACAAGCCTGCACAAGCGCAGGCCCCAGCGCCACCGTCGCTTCCCCAGGGAGCGCCAGCCGCGACTCCGCCGCCCGCGAATGAGGCGCCCGAGAAGACACCGGCCGCAGCCGGGAAGATCGAAGTCCCCGCCGACGCGGAACCTATTTTTGAAGAAACCGGGATGGCGAGCTGGTACGGCGCTCCGTATCACAACCGGCGCGGCTCGAATGGCGAGATCTACGACATGAACGCGATGACGGCGGCGCATCTTACACTGCCGCTGGGTTCGATCGTGCGCATCACAAATTTGAAGACCGGACATGCGGCGCTGGTGCGCATCACCGATCGCGGGCCGTTTGTTGTAGGACGGATCGTCGATCTTTCGCTGGCCGCCGCCAAGGCGCTGGATGTGTACTTGCCGGGCACGGCCAAAGTCCGGCTGGAGGTGTTGCAAGCGCCTGCGCCGCTTGAAACCGGCGGACACTGGGCGGTCCAAATCGGCTCCTTCACCGGGGAAAAAGCGGCCGCGAAATTTGCGGCGCACCTGCAGAAACGTTACCAGACCGCCAAAGTCCTGAAGTTTGTGAGTCCGGTCGGAAACTGGTGGGTGCGGGTGCGGGTGCTCGACGACGAGCGCCAGCGCGCAACCGCTCTGGCCAGCGAGACCGAGACGGAAGAGGGATCGGTATTTCTGGTGCGGCTCGACTGAAAAAATTTTTGCCCGGCGCCGATGACGAAGTGGTATTGTTTTTTCCAGAGATAGAAAAAACTTATCTCCGAGATTACTTGCCGGGCGATCGTAATCCCAGGCTAGGGGAGACCCACTTATGGCGGATTGCCTATTCTGCCGGATTATTCGCGGCGATGTTCCATGCAAGAAAATCCACGAAGACGAGCACACGTTTGCCTTTGAAGATTTGAACCCGCAAGGCCCGACGCATGTGCTGGTCGTCCCGAAAAAACATATTGCCGGATTGAAGGAAGCCACGGCGGAAGACGCGGAGCTGGTGGGACGCTGTCATCTGGCGGCGGCGCGCATTGCGCGGGAGCGGTCGATTGAAGACGGTTACCGCACGGTGCTGAATGTGGGGCCGCGGGCCGGACAATCGGTTTTTCATCTGCATGTGCACTTGATTGGCGGGCGCTCGCTGGCGTGGCCGCCGGGATAGTGTTGTGCCGCGCAGATCCGCAGCCTAAATCCTAATTGTCATCCTTCGCTTCGCTCAGGATGACAGCGTGAGTTTATGTCCTTGCACGTTCCTGCCTGCATCTTCCACTGCACAATCTCTGGCTTACAATCGTGGGATGGCAAACCTGACATTGGTGTACGGTCTGCGGCTGCTGCCCTCCGATGAGGTTGCGGAGGTGGGCGCGGCCACGATCAAACTGAAGAACGGGAGGGACGCGCACATCGCCATGCACATACTCGAGGGCAGTAAGGGCGAGATCGAGAAGCAGCTCAAGACCAGCCTGACGGCTTTTTTCGACATCTATCCTGAGATATAACGGCGCGAGATAGGACGAAGCGTCCGGCGTCCTATAATCGGGCAGCGAGCCGGGCAATGGAATGCGACTGATCTCTTTGGAACTCGAGAGCAAGCTGCGCGAAAAACGGCTCTGGCCGCAGAGCTGGATCGCGTGGGCGGCGCTCTACGCGCTGGCGCTCGACCTGCTTCTGTACGCGGCGCAGTGGCTGATGCGGCGCGCGAGTCCGGCAGCGCCGGCGAGCCTCACAGGCTGGGTAATTTTTCTCAGTCTGGCGACGGTCCTATTGCTCACGATTGCGGGGTTCCGCTGGGCGCGTTCGCAATTGCTATGGCGGCTGCGGAACCGGCTGATTGTGACTTATGTTTTCATCGGCGTGATTCCGGTGTTTCTGCTGGCGATGATTTCGCTCACCACGCTTTATCTTTTTGCCTTGCAGTTTGCCGACTCCACGATAACAACGGATATCACCACCCACCTGCGCAACATGGAAGCGGCGAATCTAGCCATCGCCAGCCACATGGCGGCGCAAATCGCGGACGGCGGAAAGCTGGATGCCAAAATCCTTGAACGAACCAGGCCGCACCGTCCGGAGTGGACGCGGCGGCAAGTGTGCGCGTGGTACCGGAACCAGCCGCAGCCTTACTGCTCGGGACCGGGGGGCGCGGCCAGCTTCGATTTTCCTGCATTTATCACGGGAGATTTCAGCGGCATCGTGAGCGACCACGGCAAACTCTATCTGCGCGCAGCGACCGTGTTTGCCGCCGACCCGGAATCTTTACGGGTGATTTCGAGTGAGCCGCTCGATAAGGATTTTGTCGAGCCGATCGCGGCGTATCTCGGCCGAATTGCGGTCCATGGAACGGAAAGCCCGGCTGCGAACTCAAATGCCAAATCGAGCGCTCCGGGGCAGCAGAGCGGACCGGGGCCTCTACTGAATTTCGACGAAGAAACCCTGGGGCCGGAGATATTTTCCGCCGGAAAGATTCCGCCAGCAAGCAACGCGCTGGATATAGAGATTCCATTCGTAAGAATCCAATTGCAGGTGGTGGATTGGGTCACGGGACAACAGCCTCGCCTGGGAGCATTTGCGGTTGTCGAGACGCGGCCCTCGGTTCTATTGGCCAGACTTTTTGCCGAGCAGGGCGAGTATGCGAAGGGTTTGGAAAGCATATTGAAGTTGATTGCAATTGCGTTCGCGCTCGTGGTGGGGCTGGCGCTGTTCATCGGACGAAAACTGACACTGAGCATCACGTCGGCGGTGGACCAACTCTACGAAGCGACCCGACACGTGAATCGCGGAGACTTCAGCCACCGCATCACGGTGCGCTCGACGGACCAACTGGCAACGCTCGGAAACTCCTTCAACTCGATGACCACGTCGATCGAGAAGCTGGTCGAGGAGCAGAAGGAGAAGCAGCGGCTGGAAGGCGAATTGGCGATTGCGCAGGAAGTGCAGGCGCAACTCTATCCCACGTCGATCGCGCAACTCGAGAGCCTCGAAGTCCATGGGTTCTGCCGTCCGGCGCGGACGGTGAGCGGAGACTACTACGATTTTCTCGCGCTGAATTCCGAGAAGCTGATGCTGGCGGTCGGCGACATCAGCGGCAAGGGAATTTCAGCGGCGCTGATGATGGCGACGATCCACTCGGCGGTGCGCGCCTACAGCATCGAAGACATGCCCATGCTGCGCGAGCCAGCTACGGCCGCCGCGGCGGGCGGCCCGCGGCCGATGCCGGCTTCCGCATTGAGCGGGAGGGAAGCGTCTCCGGCGGCGCTGCTGACGCTCTTGAACCATCAGCTTTACGAAAGCACTCCGGCGGCAAAGTACGCGACTTTGCTTTTGGGAATCTATGACGGAGCGACGCGGCGGCTCACCTACGCGAATGGCGGGCACCTGCCGCCGGTACTGATTTCCGAAGATGGCTCGTCGCGGCGGCTGGACTGTGGCGGGACCGTGGTTGGCTTGTTCGACGACTTGAGTTTTCCGGAAGCGACCGTGCAACTCCGCCGCGGCGATGTGCTGGTAGCATACAGCGATGGCGTGACCGAGCCGGAAAACGATTATGGCGAGTTCGGCGAGGAGCGGCTACTCCAACTGGTGCGCGAGAACCGACATTTACCGTTGGAGCGAATTACGGAAATTGTGATTGGCACCGTGGCCGACTGGATCGGCGACAACGAACAGCCGGACGACGTGACGCTGGTTCTGGCGCGAGCGCGGTGAGAGAGCTGTCAGTTTTAAGCTATCGATATTTTGCATTTCGACCGCCCCTATTGGCTTCTTGAACACACGGGCTTGTGAGGCAACTCACCCTTGGATGTGGCATGTGTCACTGTGCGCCTTCGTTTCCGGGACTCTAATCAGGCTGGACTAGAACCTTATCTGTGGCGGAAAGACTGAGGGAAGGTCATCATGGTGGAAGCGAATAACAATGGCAGAGTGAAGTGCCCATTCTGCGAAGGGCGGGGGGAATTGTTGCGGCCGGAGATGGTGGAGCGGGCAACAAATCCGGAGCTTCGCAAGCGCATCGAGGCGCGGATTGCGGAGATTCTGGAAACGAGCGAATTGGCGGGCGCCGGGACGGAGGCACGGAATTTTGAGAAGGAAGTGCACACGTGGAATCCAACCCTGCCCATGTGGCAGCGGAGTCCAAAGGAATAGGGGCGTCTTCTTCTAGACGCTCTTTTTAGACGCTCTCGACGATCAGGGCCGGAAACGCGGTTCGATACAGGCGCTCATCCAGGGTCAAGAGCCGATAACCGTGCGCGGCGGCGTGAGCTCCAATCAAAAAGTCGGCGAGAATGCGGCGAGCGCCGAAATAGCGATGCTTGCGGCGCCTTTCCGCGTAGTCTCGAAACACTCGTCCGGCAGATCGCCATATCGCTTCGTCCAGTTCCCAATCGATCGCGATTCCGGTGTCGGCAAAGAACGCGCTGACGAAATTTTCGGTGCGACCTGGGGCGGCGATCAGTTCCGCGAAGACAGGGGCAGCCACGGTGAGGTCCCCGCGTTTGAAAGCGGCTTCGAGGGCAGCGCGAGCAGCAAAGGTCGCTCCTGGATCCTCGTCCCACAAGGCGACAATGACGTTCGTGTCGATCGCGGTTGTCATAATCAGTCGTTGTGACCGCGCATCTCACGAAGCCATCGATTGATGGCCTTCCTGCCGGAGGGAATTCCGGGATTGCCGATGCCCGCGTATTTGGCGAATACGCTTTCTTTGCGAACCGGCCGGATATGAACGCCGTTGCTATCACTCTCGAAAAGCAGCCGGTCTCCGGCGCGAACGCCCAGGAGGCGGCGGACTTCGATGGGCACGGTGATCTGACCCTTGCTGGTGATTTTGGATTGCTTTTGCATGGCGAGATCCGATTCCTTACTTTAGCATAGTTTCCTTACTTTTGATACGGTTGTATTTCGAGGAGGTTGACGCCGCGGCCGCGTAAAGCGGAGTCGAGCGGTGTCGGCGGTTCGGCGGGCCACTTCTCGAAAAACGCGAGAAGTTGCACCCACAGATGCGACAAAAGAAAAACGCGGGAGGGATAGCTCCCTCCCGCGTTGGTTTTGGCTGAACCTACGTTGCCAGACTTCGCCCGGCTGGACAGCCGAAGGCGGCTGTCCCTACGTGATTCTCCTTTACACCAGACCCTGATCTAACATCGAGTTGGCGACTTTCAAGAAGCCCGCGATATTGGCGCCGTTCACGAGGTTGCCGGGCGTGCCGTACTGGTCGGCCGTTTCGTAGCAATTCTTGTGGATGGCGATCATGATCTTGTGCAAACGATCGTCGACTTCTTCGCGAGTCCAGGAGAGACGCATGCTGTTCTGCGACATTTCCAGTCCGGAGGTGGCAACGCCGCCGGCATTGGCGGCCTTGGCCGGTCCGTAGAGGACTTTGTTTTCGAGGAACAGCTTGGTGGCTTCGATGGTGCTCGGCATGTTGGCGCCTTCGCTGACGACCTTGCAGCCGTTCTTGATGAGATTGGCCGCGTCCTTCGCGTTGATCTCATTCTGAGTGGCGCTGGGGAACGCGCAATCGGCCTTGATGTTCCAGAGCCAGTTGTGGTCGAGCTTGCGGTCGGTGGCGTTGTAGACGGCCTTCTTGAACTTCTCGGTGTATTCCTTAATGCGGCCGCGGCGGTTGTTCTTGAGGTCCATGATATAGGCGAGCTTCTCGCGGTCGATGCCGTCGGCGTCGTAGATGGCGCCGTCGGAATCGGACGCAGTGACCGTCTTGGCGCCGAAATCGAGCAGCTTTTCGACGGTGTATTGGTAAACGTTGCCGCTGCCCGAGACCAGGCAGACCTTGCCTTCGAGCTTGTCTTTCTTGGTCTTCAGCATTTCGTCGGCGAAGTACACGCAGCCGTAGCCGGTGGCTTCGGGACGAATCAACGAGCCGCCCCAGGCCAGGCCCTTGCCGGTGAGAACGCCGCTGAATTCATTGCGCAGCCGCTTGTATTGGCCAAACAGGAAGCCGATTTCGCGTCCGCCCACACCGATGTCGCCGGCCGGAACGTCCGTATCGGGGCCGATGTGGCGCTGCAGTTCGGTCATGAAGCTCTGGCAGAAACGCATCACTTCGTTGTCGCTCTTGCCTTTGGGATCGAAATCCGAACCGCCCTTGCCGCCGCCCATGGGCAGCGTGGTGAGCGAATTTTTGAACACTTGTTCGAACGCCAGGAACTTCAGGATGCCGAGGTTGACCGAGGGATGCAAGCGCAGCCCGCCCTTGTAGGGGCCGATGGCGCTATTCATCTCAATGCGGAATCCGCGATTGACTTGCACTTTACCTTTGTCGTCGAACCAGGGCACGCGGAACATGAGAACGCGTTCGGGCTCGGTGATACGTTCCAGGATCTTGTTTTCCTGATACTCCGGGTGACGCGCCAGCGCTGGTTTCAAAGATTCGAACACTTCAAGCACGGCCTGGTGGAATTCCGGCTCGGCTGGGTTTTTGGCTTTAACAAGGTTGAGAATTTGATTGACGTAGTCCGCCGCAGCATTGCCCTTGGGCGGTTCCATGACTGCACTCATAAGTCTTGCCTCCGAATTTTATAAACTGAACGGGTTTTCAAAACAGGACGCCGCAAGATGTGCGGCTGTGATCATTAGATGCCGGGAGTGGAGGCGACGCCGTGACAGGCGTCACCGGATTTCGTGATGGATGGGCACAAGGCTGTGGGCTTGGAACACAATGCGCTGGACACACATAACCCCTTCGGAATGTGTCTATTAGCGCAACAATAAAGACCAAGACAGGTTTATTTCCTGCCCTCAGGCTTCACCACCGTTACCTTTGCGGTCACCTGTTGGCCCTTTTCCATGCCTCCCACCATGATCAGGCCGTGGCGCGTGACCAGCAGTCCGCGATGGTCCATGGTGGGCTCGGGAGCGGCTTCCTCGACCGTTTCCCAATCGCCGGTGTAGTCGTTAAAAGCGAAGGTCACCGGCGAAGGTTCAGCGGGGCGGCCGTTGTAGCCGATTCCGTTGTAGTTGTAGAGGATGTCGGTCCCGCCGGAGAAATAAATTCTGCCTCCCCTTTTTTCCGGCGGTCCGGCGCCCGCCGCGATGCGATAGCGCGCGTTGCCGGGATGGGCGGCAAGCTTCGTCCACTCAATGTTCAGGACGTCGCCCTTTTTAGAAATCTCACCCAACCAGCACTCGCTGGATGCGACAAACTTGGGCCCGGTCGCGCTCGGGTTTTTATACGCGCCGTCCACGTAAACAATGGTGTTGCCAAGGATGGCGCCGGCATGGCCGAAGACGGGCGTGCCGGGCATCGGCGTGGCCTGCGTCCAAGTATCGTTATCGGTGTCGTAGACCTGGACGTTGCGGACGGCGGTGCCCTTTGCCGTCGACCATCCGCCGATGAGGAAAATGTAACGGTCGCGATAGACGCCAACCACCGCGTCGGCAACGGGCTCGGGAATGTCTTTGCCGCGATAATAGCGATTGCGCGCCGGGACAAAAACGTTCAGGTCCGAAACGGCCGTTTGTCCACCCAGCGAATCGAGGATGTAGCCTCCGAAGATGAAGACCTGGTCGTGGAGCGCCACCGCCGATGCTGCTATGCGCCCGGCCACGCCCGGCACGGGACGCACTTCCGTCCACTTGCCGGTTGCCGGATCCATTTCGTAGGCACTGGTGGTGACGGCGTCCCAGGTCTTTTTCGGGCCGATGCCCATGAAGGAAAAAATCTTGGGGCCGCTTTCGTCGTGCGAAATGGCGACCGCATTGTTCGAAAACGGCACCGGGAGCGGGCTAAGCGTGGGTTCGTCGAGGGCGTAGAGCCGGGCAACCAAAAAGAGACAGAACAACGCCGGGAGTAGTTTGCGCGATGCGGATTTCATTGCTGAAATGATATCAGTGAGAGGAGGGTTCCAGGTGTCAGGTCTCAGGTCTGACAAGGCTGTCTATCCTGAGAACAAACACCTAAGGAACCTCTGATTAAGTCTTTGCTAGCGATACGGAACGCTTTGAGAGTGTGGCCCGCAGCGGCTAAAGCCGCTTGTAGAGCTGGTTCTGACGGCATGGCTAAAGCCATGCCCTTTCAAAACTCCCCGTGAAAGGACTTAATCAGAGGTTCCTTAAGACCCGATACATGAGACCTCAGAACCATGTGCGCTTGCGGTATTCGCGATAGGCGTCGCCGAACTTCGATTCTAAAACCGCGGCTTCGCGGCGGGCGCGGACAATCTGTATTGGAAGGAACACGAGCAGAACGATCGCCAGCTCAGGCCGCCGCAACATAAGAATCAGCCCTACCCCTAAAATCATTCCGAAAACATAAATAGGATTGCGGACCCGCGAATAGATGCCGGTGGTGACCAGCGCCGTCGCTTTCGGGACCCAGGAGAACGACCGGCCCAGCGTGTAGCGGGCGAGCATCACGCCGCCAAGGCCGATCAAGCCGAGCAGCAGGCCGAGCAGGCGCAGTGGCCCGCGCGGCCCAGGTCCGTACAGAAATGCCCAGCCGAGCACCCACAGGCTCGCCAGCAGCGGCAGCCAAACGCGCCATATTGTTGCACGATCCATCGTCACAGCTCCACCTTAATAAGTGTACCCGTGTACCACTCCCGCTGCCGCCCATCCGCCACTTCGAAACGTTGCGGCGGGCATTAACCTTCCTTTCACAATCCCGCTTTATGCTAACTTTCTTATAGTTACTCGCGCGTCTCGAATGCGCGAGTTTCCCATGGCCCGAAAATGACGCGAAAACCACCATCTGCACCTTCGCAAGCCCAGCCTTCGCAAGCGAAGCGCCGCTCGACGTCGACATCAAAGCCGACGCGGCGACCGGCGGAAGCTCGCCCGCGTCCGGCAGAAACCCACAGTAATAATGATGAGGGAGATATCGCCGAAGATGAACTCTCAGCCCTGGTCGTCCGCGGCTGCCTGATCGCCCGCGACGCAGTCTTCAATGTTCGCGACTTTCTTACCGACGGTTCGCGTCTGGCGTTTCTCGCGATCAAGGATTGCGAAAAAGAACTCGACCAGATCGAGCGCAAAATCGACGACCAGCTCCCCGAAGCCATCACCCGCGTAGGTGAAGCCAAGGCGCGTGAGTTGCTGGCTTGCCTGAAGTTCATCACCGACCTGGAGCGCATTGGAGATCTTGCCTACAGCGCGGTCATGCATCTCGAATCGCGCCGCGAAAAATTACCCGCGGCGGATTCCCGCCAGCTCGTCGAGATGGCTTCCCGGCTCTGCACCATGCTGGAGCAGATCCACCAAGGCTTTCTCAAGCGCGACGTAGCGTACGCGCAGAGTGTTCTGCAATCCGATCCGGAAGTGGACCGCTTGTGCCATTCCTTGTTTCAGCGGCATCTGGCCGAGCCGAACAGTCCCAGCGGCCAGAAGAATTTCGACATCCTACTCACCGCCCAGGCGCTGGAGCGCATCGGCGATCACGCCAAAAATCTCGCGGAAGAGATCTATGGCCTGTCGGAAGGGCGCTCGCTGCGGCACAACGCCAGGAAGCTCTCGACGGCGTAAGAAATGAGCGATAATGCACTCTCGGCCTTAAGGAGGCTGACTCTGATGCGATTGAGTGCGTACATAGCCCACATGCTGGTTCCAATTCTGATACTTGCTTGTGCGCTACCTGTCCGCGCGGGTCGTCTTCTGCCTTGCGTAAAAGCAATCAGCTCGGACAATGGAAATTTCCTCGTCATTACTGAGTCTGTTCTACTACCAACCGGGCAGGGGAACGCATATCAAGCTCAACGAGTTTCGTTGCAAGTCTTACCCAAGGTGGACTCCCTCAGCGAGGGAAGGGATCTGCCCTCACCGGCGAGGTACTGGGGCGATATGTTGTGGAGCGTGGTTATCGATTCTCACAATTCTCACCCCATTCCGCCGTGCCCAGTGTCGCTGATCACCGATGATGGTGAATTTTTGATCGTTGTGAATGAATTTAATGGTACGTTTGCCACCGAGTCTGCTTTGCAGATTTATCGACGGCGAGATCACCAAGGCGTCTTCATTAAAGACATTACATTGAGAGAAATTTGGCCGGCAGATAAATTCCCAGAATCCCCAATCGTACAAGTTGATACCGATAGCACGCCGAGATGGTTCGCCGGGGGAACTTTCAAGTTCTCATCCGATTGTCGTCTGCTCATATATAAAACGCGCTGGGGCAACACTGTCCGCATCAACTTACAAGATGGATCTGTTTCGAGGAATTGAGAGCAAACTGGAAGCTTGGTGAAATCGAGGACCCGTTCAAGAGCCAAGCACATGTGCTATTTGCTGTAAAATTCTGACGGCTCGTTCTACTTCACTGAAAATCGTGCGACGACACCTCCGCACGCTTAACGCAGAGCGGCGAAACTTTTTTCGCGCGGATGTGGACCACCTTATCTTGATTTTGAAGAATTCCCGTGATCGTCAGGAAGCGCTCGGAAAGCGGCCGCGGCCGCTTCCAGACCGTAAAAAGCGCGCGGCCCGAGACGCCCGGGTTGGCGAGGGCGAGCTTTTGTTATAATCGGATTTCGCCGCATTCCCCGCATGGCGCTATCGTCTAGGGGTTAGGACGGAAGATTCTCAATCTTCAAACCCGGGTTCGATTCCCGGTAGCGCTACCAATTCTGTTTCAATTACTTACGCCATCTCCTGACACAGTTCGTTGATGTGACTGTGGCCAGTTTTGT
>Ga0326728_10007062_pt1 | contig 29438 bp, 28 predicted proteins | sample MB3enrmetagenome_FD_207602 | JGI IMG/M metagenome (GOLD analysis project Ga0326728, IMG submission 207602) | Lab enriched peat soil microbial communities from McLean, Ithaca, NY, United States - MB31MN | ecosystem: Environmental > Terrestrial > Soil > Wetlands > Peat | place: USA: New York... | reverse complement strand
ATGCCCTTTCCAAAGCCTACTCTTAAGATCAGGATACTCCAAAAAGAGCCTCCTTGCAGAGTTACACTTAAGCAGCCGAATCATCTCAGATACCGAACACTCTGGACGAAGCCCAACAAAGATGTGCACATGATCAACACCAACCTGCAAAGCATACACTTGGCAGCCACTTCTAGAAGCAGTCTCCCTCAAAGCTTGTTCGCAACAGCTTTTAATGTCAGGTTCCACAAATATACTATGCCTATACTTGGGCACTAGCACAATATGGAACGCACATTGGCCATAGCCATGGCTGAAAGACTCCAAACCCATGTTGTGTCACCTCCTAGACGGTAGATGCAACCTGCCGTCTAGGAAACGCAAAATAGCAAGTTAGCAAAAAGAGCTTACGGACGATTCATCTGCAACCTAACGGTTGCAGTATTCTCGTCAAATTTTAATAAAAGCATGACTACGATTATGGCTATGCCCGCGATTTTAGTAATGTCAGCTCGGTTGAGTTTTGTTTCAGTGTGTTTGAAGAGTTTTCCGCAGCTGGGGCAAAATGGTTCGGTCGGGTTTGCTGAGGTCGGGTTGCATGTTGGGCAAGGTTGGGGTGGTTTTGGTTTTTTTGTTTTTTAGTGTTGAGTTGCTTTTGGTTTCTGGTTTATCGCTTCAGACTGCAATTGCTCTGAGATGATTGTGCAAATGGCTAAGCAGTCTTCGCAGAGGGTAAAGCCGTATCTTACTAGGTATAATTTTTTTGTTTCTTTGCAGAGGTGGCATTTACCGGTTTTTGTACCTATGACGAAGATGTTTTTGGGGTAAGTGGCTGATTTGTTATTGTTTGTTGCTTGCATTCGCAGCCGCCCCCTACGGGTTAGTTGGTTCAGTTTTGCCTGGGAGTTATCGGAGAAACGGTTTCTGAAAGAATATTGCAGAATTTTTGTAGTTTTTTGTACCATATTATTTTTTTAGTTCTGTTTGTGCATTTTTTCATTTTTTCTTGAAGGCGAATTTGTGGTTTCACTGTGGCTCCCCCTCTCTTTTGGCAGACAAACGATGTCTATTTGTGACATGAGTATATAAAATTTGTCATCATAACCGAATAAAAAAAGGAAACAACCAAGAGCTAACCAAAAATTTCCCAGCCCAAAACGAGACGCCGAACAATCAAAGAAGGAAAAATTGCCAAATCAAGAAGACCAAGGCTATGCTTTAAAAAATCATCACCGCTGATGCGACAACTGACAACATTGTAGCTAATTTTAAATTGAACAGTCTTAATACTCAAATTCTCTTTACTAAATTAAGTAAGGTGGGATAGGGTATCAATTTAGCAATTGAATTTCTCCAACAAAATTGAAAGCAGAGGGGGAAGCAAATTTTTGACAAAATAATTAGCTCAAGATATTTTCGATAAACCTTTAAATTATGCTTAAGTCAGAGAAAGATTGCGAACAAGCTACAATGTAAGTTGGTTTCCGTTTGCCGGGGTCTCCTAGCCAGGCATGGAGCAAGCCTGGAGATGTTTGCCTAAAGCAAGCACCAAGCAGCTTGTGGCCTCTCGAGGCCTCGGGGGTTCAAATCCCCCTCCCGGCGCTTTTCTTCAAATTTTTGCATTCGAAGAAGCGCTAGTTTGGTTGTGGAACAATCATCCTCTCATTCTTATATAGCGCTCAAACTTACATAGCTTCAACTGGAGAGAAGCATTTTAGCGATTACTCTCACCAAAAACAGAAAGGAGCAAAAATTTTTGCGAAGTAAGATGCACATTGTTCCACCAGAATTTTTATACGACTAACTACGAACATTGCTTGCAGAGCTCCACTAACAGTAACTGCAGTAATAGTTTGGAGAAAACCATAGATTATTGCGCCTTTGCCTCGGTTGAAAAAGGTTATAACTAAAACCGTGTAAAACATATAGGAGGAAGCCAAGCGTGAAACTGGTTAAAACGGGAATTGCAGGTCTCGACGAATTCTTAACTGGAGGTCTACCGCCTAAAATATTACTTCTGACAGGCTTACCAGGCTCGGGCAATGAAGTTTTTGCCAGACAAGTCGCCTACACGCGAGCAAAACAGACCGGAGTAACATACTTTACTGTAAATGTAACCTCCGACAACGTGAAAGAAGATATGGCCGCCTACAACTGGGATATCTCACCGCTAGAAGCTGCTGGAAACTGGAAATTCGAAACCTTAGCAAAAGCTGACAATCTGGTGGAAACCGTAATTGATGAAATGAGAGAACACCGAACAATCATTATAGATTCACTTTCCGAAGTGCTCTTAACCCGAAAAATCGAAGAAGCCATTAACCTGCTCACGGCAATGTCGCGTCAAAACAAAGACAGGGAAGAATATCATTTGCTTCTCTTAACTGAAGGGATGCAAGACCCAAAGGCTGAAACCGCAATGCAGCACTTTGCCGAAGGCGTAATATTATTCAACACAATATGGACAACAGATTCGACGCATCGAGATATCATGGTAAAGAAGATGAAAGGCACCTTTGTTCCTTCAAGAAGCCTGCCGTACACAATCGGCAAAAAAGGGTTTCTTATTGAAACAGCAACTAGAATAACATAACAAGCACAGTTTCAAGCCGCAAAATTCGAGATACTTACAATCATTAGCATAGATTCATAACCCCCATTAAGAAAATTTTATAAAAAATCAATGCATACCCCTCGGCGGTTGGGCAATGCAATGAAGGCAATTCATGGCAACTGGACTGAACTCTTCCATGATTGCATGCTGATAATGTTTCTATGCCCAAACATGCTTGATTCAGCATTTCTCATTTCCGCAGTTATGTTCTTTGTCTGGAAATCATTTAAACGCAAATAACCTGACGCGGAATGTTTAAGAACAACTTCAAACATATTACCGTATAGATGCTTATGGCAGACAAACGGTGACTGCTTGTCACAATATCACAAAGCAAAACTCGAGGTAGCCAGCCAATGAAGCTAAATGATCCTCCAAGCGGTGGAGTGTTTGAAAAGAACCTTAATTTTTGAGAATAGAAGAAACCATCTTCAAGTCTTGTACGACATTCTTGAACTATGTGAAATGCCTCAGGCAAAAACCCGCATTTTACGCAACACAAACACAAGTTTCAAGTTGCTGGAGAGTTATCTCCTGCAGCTTCAAGAATCAAGTCTTCTGGAACGGCAACCTGGCACAAAAAAGTACGTCACGACCAAGGAAGGACAAAAATTTAGTCAAGCATGGATAAATCTTACAACAATGCTCTATCCCCAAGAAGCCCCAATCCTCATAAAAACTAAAAAGCACAGTATTCACAACAATCAGTTCATCGCGGTACCGACTAATAATACCAATTACTTGAACCGCTGAAAAAGAAAACAATGCTTAGTTTATTTTCATAGTTTCATGAATGTGTGAGCGTTGAGTACGAATTGTTGATGGCGGCCAATTGAACTGGAATTTCTATAGCTTGTAATCTATGCACCAGTGAACATTCTATAATTTTAGGTTGCCTTAGCAAGTTGCCGAAAGAAAACTATTTTTTGTTTATAGAAGGATTTTTTGGTGCTGCCCTTTGACTGCGTCGTATACTTTTTCGGTGGTGCAGCCTGAGAAGCTTAACAGGTTAGCAGTTGAAGCATTAGCAGATATTTTTCCGTTTTTCCCTATTTTTTTAGTGAGGCAAGAATGTTTAACAGTGTCCTTTGAGTTAAATCGCAAAGCTGATTAGTTTGGTTGATGCGTGGCGTGAACCCTACCATGTTGTGATTGAAATTGAGAATAAGCAGTGTAAAATGGTTAAGAAGCTTGCTTCTTTAGGGTTTAAGCATCTCAAAGTTGTTGACGTACGCAGTTCAAGCAGTGGGTCTGTTAGGCATTTGATGGATGTTGGCGAAGACCAGACTCGTAAAGTTCCTAAAGAGCTTGCTGCTAAAGGGCACGTTGAAGGAAAATCTTCGGTGTGGCTTGAAAGTGAAGGCTGTGAAGTCTGCAATACTATTCTAGCTCATGATGCTTTTTTAGTCTCAGGCAAAAGCATGGAGAATAATATCATAACTTACAGTTTTATGGTGCCCACATTTGAAGCCTACAAAGGCATAATAACTGACTTGGAAAAAGGCGGCTACAAAGTTAATGTCCGCAAAATCGGCAAGTTTGAGCAGCAAATAGGCGTTTTAACAGAGAACCAAGAGAGGATTTTTTGGCTTGCCTTGAAAAGCGGCTTTTTTGATTATCCAAGGCAAGTTGGAATGGCTGAACTTGCAGCCAAATTGGGCATTAGTACGGCAACGCTTTCTGAGATAATACGCAGAGGAACAAGAAGGCTGCTTGAGCATTATTTTAAACGAGAACTTTAGTGGGTCTCAAGAGGCCCGTTATGCGGTCAGTATTTCAGGGTAATTGGATGTTGCTCTCATATCCCTAAGGTGTAAGGGGTAATAGCTATCTGCAATGGAGCATAGTATATTATCAGGTGTAAAATTTGAGTCAAAATCAAATGTTCTGTTATCAATGTGAACAAACAGCCAAAGGTCAAGGATGCACGGTAGCGGGTGTTTGCGGAAAAACAGCTGATGTTGCTTCGCTTCAAGATTTGCTGGTCTTTATGCTTAGAGGACTTAGTCAACTATCAATTGAGGCAGGCAAGGCGGGAATAAAAGACGAGAAAATTGACTTGTTTACTTGCGAAGCATTATTTTCTACATTGACAAACGTGAACTTTGACCCAGAAGCAATAGCCGCCTACATAAGAAAAACGGCTCAACTACAAGAACAATTACGCAGCAAACTGCAGTCAGTAAAAGGCAACGTTAACGCATTGTTCAATTTGCCGCTGGAAAAAACGATTGAAGGCTTAGTTGCGCAGGGAAAACGTTACGGAATCAACTCTGATCCAACAATTGACCCAGATCTTCACTCGTTTCAGTGGCTGTTAACTTACGGTTTAAAGGGAGTAGCCGCCTACACGTACCACGCCAGTCTATTCGGGAAAAAAGACAGCGAAGTTTTTGATTTTATTCATGAAGGACTCAGTGCACCACTTAACAAGTCACTTGGCGCAAACGAGTTTGTAGGTTTAGTCTTCAAATGCGGAGAAATCAACATACGTGCAATGGAACTTCTCGATGCTGGAAACACTGAAACCTACGGTCACCCCGTGCCTACAAAGGTTCCTCTTGGACACAAAAAAGGCAAAGCCATACTCGTTTCAGGCCACGACCTCATCGATTTAGAGGAGATTCTAAAGCAAAGCCAAGGCAAAAGAATCTACGTTTACACTCACGGAGAAATGCTGCCTACACACGGCTATCCAGAACTCAAAAAGTACCCGCACTTCTACGGTCACTATGGAACCGCATGGCAGAACCAGCAAAAAGAATTCGCCCAATTCCCAGGCGCAATCCTGATGACAACCAACTGTATCCAAAGACCCGTGGAAAGCTACAAAGGCAACATTTTCACTTCTGGACCAGTCGGGTATCCAGGTGTACCACACGTCGAGGGCAAGGACTTCTCGGCTGTGATAAACAGAGCGTTGGAGTTACCAGGCTTTCCAGCAGACACTGAAGGCAAATACGTTATGGTCGGGTTTGGCAGAAACGCAGTGCTAAGCATAGCCAGCAAAGTAGTAGATTCAGTGAAGAACGGGCACATTAAACGTTTCATCTTAGTCGGTGGATGCGACGGCGCAAAACCTGGAAGAAGCTACTATTCCGAATTCGTTGAAAAAGCCCCCAAAAACACAATCATATTGACATTAGCATGCGGCAAATTCCGCTTCTTCGACAAGGAACTAGGCACAATCGACGAAATCCCAAGATTACTCGACGTAGGACAATGCAACGACGCTTACTCAGCCGTCAAAATCGCTCAAGCATTAGCAGACGCCTTTAACGTGCAGATTAATGATTTGCCATTGTCAATGGTGCTGTCATGGTATGAACAAAAAGCCGTAGCCATCTTGCTATCGCTGCTATATCTTGGCATAAGAGACATCCGCATAGGGCCAAGCCTGCCAGCCTTCATAACGCCTAACATACTGAAAGTGTTGGTTGAAAAATTCAATATAATGCCCATAAAAACCGCTGACGAAGACCTTAAGGCTATCTTAGGCTAAACTTCGTTCCTAAGAAATACCCATTTTCTTTTTTCTTCTCGTTTGTCTGTATTCCTTAGTCAAATAAAATAACGAAAACACCAGAAACACGAGCGACCCAATCAAAAGTCCTGCTGCAGCTGAAACATTCCCCAAGGCAAGGCTGCCAAGTCCAACTATGTTAAATGACATTGCTAAGACGATAAAGGCAATGCCTCGATCTTTGTCTATCATAGCCGCTGTTGCTTTTTCTTCAGACATTTTAATCCCGAAATCCTTTAAATATAATGCAGTAATTAGACTTTAAGTTTTTTTATAAGCCAAGCCATGTTCCGTCCTAAGTCATCCATCGTTTGCATGCCTTCTTCGTCTTTTGCAACTTCGCCCTTTTTGTTTCCAATGCCGATGTTCCAGTACGAGGAGCCTGAGATAATCATCTGGTTAATCAAGAAGAAGTGGTTTATAGCGTCGAAGGTTGTCATCCCGCCCGCACGCCTGACAGCAACAACTGCCGCTCCGACTTTGTACTTAAGCATATCAGGGTTGGCTCTAGCTACGAAGCCCGCGCGGTCGATGAGCGCCTTCATTTCAGGCGACATCATGCCAAAGTACGTGGGAGAACCAAAGATTATGCCGTCAGCCTTAACCATCTTTTGGATGTATGCATTAACGTTGTCATCTGCAATTTCACAGCGCTGACTCTTTGTTTCGTAGCAGACTCTGCAGGCTGTGCAGCCCCTGATCTGCTCGCCAGCAAGCTGGATTAATTCAGTTTCTATGCCTTCTCCTTCGAGTGCTTTGAGCACGCGTTTTAGGAGTATGGCTGTATTCCCATCTTTCCGTGCGCTTCCATTAAAAGCAACAACCTTCATCTTGAAAACCTCTAAATTGTATCTCTAAGAGTTGAGATAAAAAAGTATTGTTAGGAACTGTACGCTTTCTTATCGCTTGCAAAAAGGTTAGTCAAAGTTGTATGCTTCTTCTCCATGCTGGCTAAGGTCCAAGCCGTCCTCTTCTTCCTTAGGACTCACTCTCAGAGGCGAGAAGAAATCTACGACTTTCAAAAGCGCGTAAGAACCGCAAAACGCGAAGGCAGAGACGACTAATACAGCGAGCACTTGGATGCCGAGCTGAGCAGGGTGACCATAGAATAATCCTGTCACGGCAGGATTAACTGCAGCGGTTGCGAATAAGCCTATTGCGACTGCGCCGATGATGCCGCCGATTCCGTGGCATGCGAAAACGTCTAATGTGTCATCTATTCTTGATCTGCCTGCTCTCCAGTTAGCCACCAAGTTGCAAACTATCCCTGCGGTCAAACCAATAATTACTGCTGCAGTGAAATTAACGTAGCCTGAAGCGGCTGTAATAGCTGCCAAACCACATACCGCTCCCACTGCAATGCCTATTGCTGAAGGCTTACCTTTGATTAGCCAGTCCATTATCATCCAGCTTACGGCGGCTGCCGCGGCTGCCAAGTTGGTTGCTACAACGGCAGAGACAGCAATGTTGTTGGCTGCTAATGCACTGCCACCGTTGAAACCGAACCAGCCGAACCACAGTAAGCCTGCGCCTAAAATTACGTAGGGAATGTTGGATGGTTTAAACTCGGTTCCCGCTGATACTGGTTTGTTTGAGCCTTTTTGGTCTAAGGCTTTAAGCTGGTCTTTCCAGTAAACGCAACCTTTTCTTCTGCCGACGACAAGCGCCGCCGCCAATGCAGATAATCCTGCGGTTGTGTGTACAACCATGCCGCCTGCAAAATCCACTGCGCCCAAGACGTGTAACCATCCGTTGGGGTTCCAGATCCAGCAAGCGATGGGTGAGTAAATGAGGGTGGACCACAGGACGACGAAGATGAGGAGTGATTTGAATCGGATTCTTTCTGCGCATGCGCCTATGATTAGTGCTGGCGTGATTGCGGCAAACTTGAGCTGAAACGCGAAGAATAGAATTGTTGGAATGGCTGGCGCGTTGGGGCTAACGGTATTTATGGTTATACCGTTTAATCCGACGAGAGAGAGGTTGCCTATTATTCCATCTAAGGTTGGTCCATAAACGAGGCTATAGCCCCAAAAGAACCAGACTAGACTGACTACGGCAAAAATGATGATGCATTGGACTAGCGTCGAGACAAGATTCTTTCTTCGGACCAAGCCTCCGTAAAAGAAAGCTAAGGCTGGGGTCATTAGCATTACAAGAGCCGTTGCCGTTAGAACCCAAGCGATGTCGGCTGCTCCCATTTTTGTCCCCTTCGGTAGAGCGTTATTACTGCTTGTGTTCTTGCATTTTGACAAACTAATATTTAAACTATGCATTCGCTATGATTATACGGCTAAATATCGATAAATGTTCAATTAGGCACTTGTACTGAAATGTTCACACAATAATTAGTCCAAAAAAGCATGTTAAAACGTAAAATTGTCCAGAAAACTGCCATTATTGCAGTAATTTGTCAAATAAAAAATTTGAAATATTTATATAAATAGAGCCACAGACACAACGAACCTTCAATCTGCAAGATTTTAATGAATATTGTCGTGGTTGCACAGCAACAGGTTCCAGCTTCAAGTGCCATTAAGAATATATTAATTAGGGAAACGAAGAATGTGTTAATTGAGGTAAAAAGAAATGCCAATAGTTCAAGTTTCTGTTTGGGAGGGCATGAGCCCTGAAAACAAGAAGAAAACTGTCGAAGGAATAACTAAAGTTTTTGTAGACTTAGGAGTCCCCAAGGAAGCAGTCGAAATTGTTATTTATGAAGCGCCAAAGAGCAATTGGGCAACGGGTGGACAATTGCATTCAGAAAGGCTCGCGCACGCAAAACCCCTGTAAACTAAAGCAAAGGACTGACGATTAGTGTCCGAGAAAAAATTCAAGCTATCTGCAAGAGTAAGCAGCGCTACTCCATCAGCCATAAAACCGGTATTAGAACGAATGATTGGCAACAACGGCTCCATCAAACCAACCGCCGACGGGTTCGAAGTCAACGCTGAACTCAAAGGTGAAAGCGCCAGAGACTTAAATCGCATGCTGCTTTCTGAATTGCGTAAGGCTGAAAAGAAAACTAGACTTCGCTCAGAATGGACCTCTGAAGATACCATTGAAAAGTTCTTTGACTATTCACTCAAACAAACCAAAAAAGTAAACCAAAATTAAGCGCTTGCTCTTAACCAACGGACATTTGCATCCGTTGACTGGACTTCTGATCCACAGGTTCATTGTTGCTTAAAATTTTTGGGTTTGTAAACGCAGTAGGGTTCTTCTTCTAAGTAGTCTTTGTGGATGGATAATGCCCTTGCACGGCAACCGCCGCACAACGTCTTATATTCACATCTGCCGCATTTCCCTTTCAGCGATTCGTGATTCCGTAGCTGAACAAACAACGGCGATTGCTGATAAATCTGCTTAAATTTTTGTTGCCTGATGTCGCCGGCTGAAATTGGAAGGAAACCGCAGCCGAAAACTTCACCGATGTGAGAGATAAAACAAAAACCGTTGCCAGCCATGCATCCTCTGCCACCTGTATGGGGCTGACGGGGTTCTTTTTGCTGCTGAGCGATAACTCTCATGTATTGAGGTGCACAGGTCATTTTGATCGGAACAGGCGACGTGAGGCTTACTTTATAGATAGACTGGATGGTATCCTCGTATTGGTCTGGCGTTATTTCCATCTTTACCTTTCCACGACCCGTCGGCACCAGCATGAAGACGTCCCATTCACGGGCGCCCATTTCAGCCGCTACCTTTTGAATATTGAAGAGGTCATTGAGGTTATGCTGGGTGACAGTTGTGTTAACGCGAAAAGCAAATTTGCTTTGACGAGCCAGCGACATGTTTTTTATAGCCAAATTATAAGCGCCAGCTACCTGCCTGAAATTGTCATGAATTTCTGGGCTGGAGCCGTCAAGGCTGAGTGAAATCATTTTTACGCCTGCTGCCTTCATTTTTTCGAATGTGTCTGCGGTTAGGTTGCTGCCGCTTGGAGACATAACCACTCGTAAACCTAAGCTGGAAGCGTATGAGGCGATTTCAAAGATGTCTTTTCTTTGAAGAGGGTCACCGCCGCTTATAATGAACACTGGCTTACATAACTCGGCGATTTGATCTACCAAATTGAGTGCTTCTTTGGTTGTGAGTTGTTTAGGATCAGGCTCTTTTTGTGCTTCAGCCCTGCAGTGAACACAAGCAAAATTGCAGGCACGTGTAGACTCCCAAGCCACAACTCTCGGTGCGACTTCCTGCATTTCCAGATGCATTTTGTCGGCCACGTTCATGTTGTTCACTTTCTTAATTAGGTTTTATTTCTTCACCAGTTAAGTAGCAGGCAGGGTCAGGTGCCCATACATCTCCATAAACTGCTTCCGCCCTAACTCTGAGGTTGCCGTTACAGATGTCAAGAAATTGACATTCTGTACATTTTCCGTAGAGGTGACTTTTTCTGTTCCTGAGAGCTTGAATCAACGGTTCGGAGTCGTCGGCCCAGATCTGGCTGAATTTGCGTGTTCTGATATTACCCAGTGAGTAATGTTGCCAGAATTGATCCGGATGCACGTAACCATTAAAATCAACGCATCCTATCCCTGTGCCCGAGCTGTTGCCGCCGTTTAATTTTAGAAGCTTGAGCGCTTCTGCAGCTTTTTTCGGATCCTTTTCTTTCAGTTTAAGGTATAAATATGCTGCATCTGTATGGTTGTCAACGGTTAAGATTTCGGTGTTTAAAGCTTTCTTGTGGAAAGTCTCGGCTTTCTTTAAAACGTAATCCATGAACTCCCTTGTTTGTTCATGAGTAAGGTCATCATTTGTAATTTCGGTTCCACGTCCCACGTACGCTAAGTGATAGAGGCAGACTCGAGGGATTCCTTCGGCTTCAATGAGTTCGAAAATTTCAGGAAGATCCTTGAAATTATATTTAGTGACGGTAAAGCGTAAACCCGTCTTAACTCCCGCTTTAAGGCAGTTCCGAATTCCTTCAACTGCCATCTCGAAGGCTTCTTTTTTGCCTCTAAACTTGTTGTTAGTTTCACCTATGCCGTCTAAACTAATTCCCACGTAGGAAAAACCTGCATTTTTTAATTGCCCTGCTACGCTCTCTGTAATTAGTGTGCCGTTTGTAGATAGCACTGCTCTTAAGCCTGCTTCGGAAGCGAAACGTGCAACTTCAAAAAGGTCGTATCTAAGCAGGGGTTCTCCGCCTGAAAACAACAGTACGTTAACACCGAACTCTGCTATGTCTTTCACAAAAGCCTTAGCTTCATCCGTCGTTAATTCGTTTGGGTAAATCTTATTCTCTGACTTTGAATAGCAGTGTAAGCAATTGAGGTTACAGCGCCGCGTCGTGTTCCAAACAACAACTGGTCTGTGGTGAGTTGCAGCGCCATATCGTAAGTGATCCATCGAACCTGGAGTGCCGCACCAAAGTTTAGTAATGTTAATCAAGGATCGTTCATTTCCTGAAAATTTTCAGAAAGCGTTGAAGGGGCTTTTGCTGGAATCATGGCGGAGCTGCCAAGGCTGATATTTCTTTTTAGATCTCTTGTGCTGTACAGTATCTTGTATTCGTTTATTGCGATTCCCTCTGAGATTTCCTTTACCATACGTTGAACAACTTCTCGTTCTCTTCCATGTATAACCGTGTAGAGATTGTAGTCCCATATTCCAGTGACAGTTTTGCGCTCGTAGCAATGTGAGATTTCTTGATATTTTGACAAATAAACTCCGATTTCTTGAACGCGGTTTTCAGGCACCTTCCAAGCTACAAGGGCATTTGCCGAGAAACCAATGTTGTTAGGTTTTATTGAGGCCCCAAATCGCCTGATTACGCCTTTCTCTTTAAGAGTACATAAGCGAGTGACGACTTCTTTCGGTGTGATTCCTAGCTGGAGGGCAATCTCTTTGAAAGGCTCTGCTGTTAAAGTAATGCCTTTTTCCATGCCAGCTAAAAGTTTGTGGTCAATTTCATCCAAGTTTCTTTCACCTTAAAAGTTTGTTTAGGTCAGTTGGAAATGTACGTTTATCTTAAAGCGACGGATGGTAGGCAAGTCAAGCATATCATGATCTTCGGTGTCTGTTTTTTGCTTGATCTCCTCCAGCATCATGGCTAATTCGCTTTTGCTTGACGCGGCAAGAGTAAACCACACGTTGTATTCGTCCTCACGTTCGTAATTGTGGGAAACGTTATCATACTCGTTTATGACACGAGCAACATCATTCACCTTGTTTTTTGGCACCTTCATTGCGACTAAGGTAGCTGCCTTTAACCCGATTCTTGACGCATCAAATACTGGACCTATCTTTACGATGACACCGGCTTCAATGAGCCGTTTCAAACGCGATATAACTTCGCCTTCACTGAGGTTGAGTCTGTTGCTTATTTCAAGCCAAGGCTCTTGCACAATGGGGAAGTCATCCTGAAGCATCTGCAGTATTATTCTGTCAGTTCCGTCGAGACTTAGAGGCAATGATGCTGGAGAATCATGTGAATTGAGTTTTTCCTCTGAATTTTGACACCTCTCAGTTTTATTCTGACTTGCGTTCTCTTTCACCAGTTTCACCTGAAATTAAGCTTGGTTTTTAGAGCGATTGCTTATCCTCTAGGATTTAGCTCGTTTACTACGTTAGTTGACATTGCTTTACGTATTAACCTTGCGGAAAACTATGATTCAGAGAAAATTTCTTGCTGATTCAGCAAGATAGAAAACCAGAAAACGGTTGACTTTACCAAACTTGATTATAACATGATGATGCTGGGGTCGAATTTCAAAAACCTCGTCGTTACTGATACCCGTGCATCTTTTACACCTGGAATAATCTTGGCCTTTTTAATCAAGTTATTAAGGTGTTCCATGTCTCGGGCAACAATCACCGAAACCACGTCGTATTCGCCAGTGCTTTGAAACAGGTATTGTGTTTCGTTAAATGAAATTAATTGCTTGCAAGCTTCTTCCAAATAGGCTGGACCAATTTTAAGCAAGATTGCTCCGCTCACTTTCATACCAACTTTAGCTGGATCAAGCAATGCGGCAAATCGAGTGATGACACCGTTGCTTACAAGCCGGTTAACTCGAAATCTAACTGTTGCTTCAGCGACATCTAGTTCACGGCTAAGATCTGCAAACGAAAGTCGGCCATTAGATTGCAACAGCTTAAGTAAACGCTTATCCAAATTATCCAAGCTATTCTGAAGCATCCTAATCCCTTACACCCTTATGATAAAGATGCCTTAAGAAACTTTTCTTCAAAATCGCTTGAGGAACTTATTCCTTCTGTTGCTGAATTCTTTGGCGCAAGATACGAAATGCCAAACCAACCGCGAGAATCACCAAACCGATTATAACATATTCTATTGGAAGAAGAAAAGCTAACCCTAAACAGCCTACGAGCCCCGCGACTGCAAGGGCACGAGGAAAACTGCGCTGAGCACTAGGCAACTTCAGTGCCGACACGTTAGTTATGGAGTAGTAAAGTAGGGTTCCAAAACTGGACACCGCAACAGCCGTTTCTAACGGAGCAAAGGCTGCAACTACCAGCGTGATGGCACCAACAAAAATTACGCTTCTCCACGGGTTCTTGTCCCCGCCCAGCTTTGCTAAGCCTTGGGGTAAATCACTTTCTCTACCCATGGCAAAGGCAACTCGGGAGACACCTAAAAGGTCAGAAAGACCCTCGTTAAAGGTTGTAAGCAGAGCGCCTCCAACCACCAAAGCCACGCCGAAGCCACTCCCCACAGCGATCATCATAGCTTCCAAAGGTGAAGATGAGCTAGCAACTCCAGATGCACCTAAGACCGCAATCGCGGTTCCAGCAACGAACAAATAAAGCAAAGAAACAGTGCCAAGAGCTATCACAGAAGCCCTGGGGATAGTTCGTTTTGGATTCCGGACTTCCTCCACGAGTGTCGCGATTCGGCTATACCCAGTGTAGGCAAAGAAAAGCAACCCAGTAGCACGCAGAACGCCAATAACGCCCGCTGGAGCAAACGGTGAAAAGTTAGCTAAATGCGCTGACGGCAGACCAATTATAGCAACGGCTAACAATGAAGCAATAGATAAAACAACAATTATACTAGTTATACGTACCGACCTGCGAATGCCCCAAGCATCAAGCAAAATTATAACCGCGGCAATTCCGATTGCTGCAACGCGCTCGGGAATAACTGGCCATACAGCACTAAGATAACTGCCAAATGCCAAAGCGCTCACACCTGGCCCAACTGTGTTCGCGACCAGAAACATCCAGCCTGCAATGTAGCCCCATCGTTCGCCGAGCATGCGACGTCCAAACTCGTAAGTGCCTCCTGACCGGGGAAAAGCGGCTGCTAACTGGACGGACGAGAGCGCGTTGCAAAGCGCCACGAACGCTGCAATGCAAAAAGAAACAAGTATTGCAGGTCCGGCTAGACCGGCAGCAGGAGCTATAATTGCGAATATGCCTGCGCCAAGAATTGCGGCAAGACCCGTGGTTATAGCCTCAAACAAAGAAAGTTGCGGTTTCAGCGTTACATCTTGTTTTTTACCCAAAAGAACCGTTAACTAGTATAATCAATCATGAAATTAAGAGTTCGCTAAATAAAATATATATCTTCAAACTGGGACGCATAAATTTCGCCAGACCAACTAAAATAACTTTTACAATCTGCCTTGGTTTTACAGTTTTAGTTCAGAAAAGTTATTACATCCATCAACGTAGTTGCAATTAAGGAAACATAATGATATCGGCTGACATTACCAACGCTTTCGGAGCAGAGGAAAAAAGAAAAATCGTAAGTGTCGGACTTATTCAGACGACTGTTTCAGAAAACATACCTGAGAATATGAAAAAGACCATAGAAAGAATCGAGGAAGCTTCACGGAGGGGGGCTCAAATTGTCTGCCTTCAAGAACTGTACAGAACCAGGTATTTTCCCCAAGAAGAAAAACGGGACGTCAGCAACTTAGCTGAAACGATTCCTGGAGAATCCACAAGAGCTTTCTCAGAGCTGGCGAAAAAGAACAAGATAGTTATAATTGCGCCTGTATTTGAAAAAGGTTCAAACGGAAAATACTACAACTCAGCCGTCACAATCGATGCCGACGGGAAAATTTTAGGCGTCTACCGCAAAGTACACCTACCAGATGACCCGTTTTTCTACGAAAAAAACTATTTTGAAGCAGGCGACTCAGGTTACTCTGTGCACAAAACCCGTTATGCCCGTGTGGGAGTTCTCATTTGCTATGACCAATGGTTTCCTGAGCCTGCCAGAGTCAACGCGTTGAAGGGTGCAGAAATCATTTTCTATCCCACAGCCATTGGTTGGATTAAAGACTACACCTCGTCTGACGGGGACTGGCATGATGCTTGGAAAACAGTGCAACGTGCCCACGCCATAGTGAATGGAGTCCATGTTGCTGCTGTCAATAGAGTCGGCGAAGAAGAGCAACTGAAGTTTTGGGGCGGTTCATTTGTATGTGATTCCTTTGGGAAAGTGCTTAAAGAAGCAAGCGATACCGATGAGGAAGTACTGGTTGTCAAAGTGGATCTTAGTAAAAATAAGAGAATCCAGGAAGGCTGGGGTTTCCTTAAAAATCGGCGACCAGACACGTACAATTCATTAACCGAAAATAATTCTGGGGCACAATAATGAAGAGTGAAAACGCTTTAAACAAGACTCCCCGCGAACTTGGATACTGCATGCCCGCAGAATGGTGTAAGCATGAGGCAGTCTGGTTGGCATGGCCACATGACCCTACAACCTTTATGTCCGGCGTCGAGAAAGTTGAGGAAACTTACGTTCAAATCGTGAAGCTACTCCATGAAGATGAGTACGTTAATCTTTTTGTGAAAGATGAGGTCATGAAGGAAAAGATAACGGGTCTGTTTGTAAAAGAAGAGATTGATTTGAAGAGAATCCGTTTTTTTGAATTTGATTATGCTGACGTGTGGTTTCGGGACTATGGGCCGATATTTGTATGTAACAGAAATCAAGAGCTAGCCATGGTTCACTGGATTTTTAACTCATGGGGAGAAAAATACGAAGAACTTTTGAAAGACAAGCAGATTCCTGGCATAATAAACCACGAGATGCAATTGAACTGTTTTGAACCAGGCATCGTTCTGGAGGGCGGATCAATAGATGTTAACGGAAAAGGAACCCTGCTCACAACTGAACAGTGCCTGCTAAACAAGAACAGAAATCCTCACCTTAACAAAGAAAAAATCGAGAAGTTTCTGCAAGACTATCTGGGCATTTCTCACATAGTTTGGTTGAAAAGCGGCATCGCTGGAGATGACACCGACGGGCACGTTGATGACTTGGCGCGGTTCGTAAACGCAACGACAGTTGTATGCGCTTATGAAGATAAGGATGATGAAAATAGCATCGCCCTGAGAAAGAATTACGAAATACTGCTCCAATCCACTGATCAAGATGGCAAGAAACTGAACATTGTCAAGTTGCCTATGCCAGGAAAAATCTGGTATGACGAAAAAAGACTTCCCGCAAGCTACACAAACTTTTACATAGGCAACAAAACAGTTTTGGTTCCAACATTCGAACATGGAAACGACAAGATAGCGTTATCTATTCTGCAAGAACTATTCCCGAAAAGAAAAGTTGTCGGTATAAATTGTGTTGACTTGATATGCGGGTTTGGAGCAATTCACTGCATCTCACAACAACAACCAAAATGTAAATCCTAAGTCTCCCCAAATTAACGGAAAACGCCATCTTAAGAAACGGAAAATGAACCATCCACAACTTTGCACAGGATGGAAGACTAAAAATAATCCCTGGTCGGACGGTTTGACAGCTCGCCGAAATCACATGATTTTCCGAGGCGAACAAGTACGCGCTATATTTATATTAACAGATTTTCGTATAAAACATACGTGAAAGGGACAAGATTTGGACCCGAAAACTCGGGGCATTTCTCTACCCGTTGACCTCATCAGAACAGTCGCTATCGTATTAGTTATCTTGCTCCATGCAGCAATACAGCCTTATCCAATTACAAACGTAATGTCGATGAGTGTGGTGGTACGATGGTGGTCGGTGAACGTTTACAATTCTCTTGCCTGTCCATGTGTTCCGCTTTTCGTTATGTTAACTGGTGTTTTGTTGCTTCAGCCACATAAGGTTGAGGAGCCACTGAGCGTTTTCTTTAAAAAACGGTTAAGCCGAATTGGTTTGCCAGTATTATTTTGGGGCGCGATTTACTTCTTTTGGGGTTACTACGTTAATCATGAGCCACTTACTTTGAAAACAATTGTGCAAGGCACACTGCCTGACCCGTATACTCAATTCTGGTATATTTACCTGCTTGTCGGTCTTTATTTGATTACTCCTTTGCTGCGTGTATTTATAGCTCATGCAGATCGGAAAATCCTCGGATACTTTATGGTACTTTGGTTTGCAGGCACAGCAGTCGTTCCCCTTCTTGGCTTATTTTTAAATTATAGTTTGAATAGCAACGTTTTCTTGCTGACAGGATGGATAGGTTACTTTGTGTTAGGGTTGTATCTTCTGGATGTGCGGTTGCGCTCCAGAACTTTGTATGCAATTCTTTTTACTGGTTTTGCTTGGACGATAGTTGGCACATACCTTATAACTTATTTTATCGGTGGGACACTTCAATATTTCTTCTACGGTTACCTCACCGCCAACGTCATCTTAGCTTCAGCTGCGCTGTTTATGCTTTTGAGCAAGATTCCGGCTGACTATGTGCAAAAGAGGTCACTCTCTGCGAATAGATTAATTCGATTTATCAGCCGGAGCACGTTGGCAATATTCTTGTTCCATGTAATCGTGTTAGAGTCACTTTGGAATGGGTACCTTGGGGTGAGAATAAGCATTTTGACAATTAACCCAATTATTGAAATTCCCCTAGCAACTGCAACCACGCTTTTAATTTGCCTCCTACTGCTTTATCCTGTAAGTAAAGTATCGATTCTCAAGAAGATAGTTGGGATAATTGATTAAACGTAAAAAGTTAAATCTTCTTTGATGCTTGTGCCCTGCAAACCTTTGAGTTCAAAAGAAGCCCCTTGTGTAACGTAAGCAAAGTTAGTTAGTTTCCGTTGTCTAAATATTTAGAAATGTATTTTGAGCGTGCACGCGCGATTTGGATTGCAAAAACTGAGGGTGCTTGGTTTTGGTTATCAGGGGATTTTATCGCGTTGTAAACCTCGTTAGCAATGAGTTCTGCTCCTTGACTGTTAGGATGCACTCCGTCTGCGAAATAATCGGCGTGATTGCCAAATGCACTGTACACGTCAATTGTAGTCAAATTAAGCTTGTTTGCTACGTCTTGAATTTGCGGAATTATATTTTCACTGAAATAAGTGTTGCTTAAACCTAAACTGTTGTTGAAAATCGGAGGCGGCTTTACAAGCCAAATTCGCGGGCTGTTGTCAAGCTGTTGAAATGAGGTAATAAGTGCGGTGTAATCATATTCAAAACTTTCATTGTACGGAATGGCCCAACTGTGGTCATCGTTAGTTCCAAGCATAATAACAACAATTTCAGGCTGAAATTCCAGGGCTTCTTCAAATTCAGACTGGTTCATGTATGGGCACCAAGTATTTAGTTCCACAGTGGCTCCACTATGACCAAAATTGCCCACTATATAGTTTGCACCAAGCAGTTTCTGGAGGTCAGAAGGATACCCGGTAATCGCGGTGATGCTGTCACCAACGCATGCAACTCGAATTGGACTAAAGACTTTAATTTGCAAACTTGTTGGTTGAAATTCGGCAATTATCAGCACCGACATCATTAAAGCGATGATGATCGCCAACAGCTTCAGTTTCTTCTTCATGCGCTCCTTTCAATCCGATCAGACTTCCGCCTCAACTACATTGATTTTGCTCGATAGCCTCTTTTGCCAATGTATTTTCAGCGTTATAAGGCTGAAGGGATTGGTCACGAAACCTATAAATCTTACTTGGCCTTTGCGCGCTATTAACCGTCAGGGTTCAAATTCGCCAAGCTCAAACAAATTGTTAGGAATAGACTTAATTTTCACTTTTGACATAAGATATATTCAGCCAGCAAGAAAACGGAGTTTGCTACTTTTGACGGAATCTCTAAGCGGCAGGCACATTGTCGACGAGGCAGATACACTATGAAGTTAAACGAAGTGCGCCCTCAAAAATTGATGGAGGTGAAAATAGATGAGTGAAGAAAAGAATGGAAAATTGAAAATAACCATTGAGGTGGAAGTAAACGAGGCTCTATTGGAAGCTTCAAAGGAATGGATGCCAAGAATGCATTGGATGAACCATAAATGGATGAAGAATGAAGAATGGAAGAAAGACAAAGACTGGAAGAAAGAAGAAGAATAGACCCCTTTTAAGGGTGCAACAGAAACGTCTGTGTCCATTACAAGACAGCAAAAATCGGAGCATCAATCAAGGGTTCACCTTATCTTTTTTTACGTGTTCATAACCGCGTGCAGATTTATGTTTGAAAAATCCGTTTAAGTGTTTAGTTATTTGTGAAGAAAACTATTAGTTCAGGATATCCAACCATTTGCACGGTCATTTTTAAATTTATAAGCAACCAACCCTCCATTATCTTAAAGAGCAGCCATGCTCGAACAAGCTAATTCTTGATCGAAATGTCAAAGTCTCAAAAGCGGTTGAGGAAGCAGCGGTTTTATGACTTGTGCTGAAGAACTCGCAAAGTTTGTAGTCTCATCTACCTATAAGGACCTTTCAACCTAGGCTATAAATCAGCTGAAAATAAGGGTTCTTGACGCTTCAGGCTGTGCCATCGGCGCCTTGTCAGGTCAACCGGGAAAGTCAATAAGCAAGCTCGCAGCCTGCCTTCTTGATTGGTTTCTTTGCCCTTCCCATTGAGCAGAAGAAGCCGCCTGTTAAGGGTGAGCCCTTAAATGTGGGACAGTTTCCTCATAAGCGGGATAAGACACAGGTTAACGGGTTAAAGCAATCCATAGATGGTCTGAGACTGGTTTTGCCAGCATCTCTGCCGTGTTGTCTTTATGCATTAGTATTCGTTTGTTTGGGTTCGGGTTAAATTCGCCTATGACGTCAGCGTAAATGTGCTCTAGGCTTAAGGCATCGATTATTTTGTTCGCGGCTTCTGGTTGTGCAGCAATAAGCAATGCGCCTGAACTAATCAGTTGCAAAGGGTCAATTTCATAATACCTGCATATTCTGGCAGTTTCAGGTTCAATGCTTATTTTTTCCTCAAAAACGCGTATGCCTAAGCCTGCGGCTTCTGCCATTTCATGGATGCCGTTCAGTATTCCGCCTTCTGTTGGGTCATGCATCGCGTGGACTCCGCCTGTTCTGTAAGCCGTTAATGCTTCTTTTACGACGCTTATTTGGCTGTAGAAGCGTTTTGCGTTCTCAAGTAAGCTCGGAATGAAAACTTTTTTTAGTTGCTCTTCGCGGTCGGAAGCTAAAATTGCCGTGCCTTCAATTCCTGCGCTTTTTGTTAAAATCAGCTTGTCGCCTGCTTTGGCGCCTGTAGCAGTAACGTATTTGCCTTTTTCTGTTAAGCCCATGACGCAGCCAACCACGATAGGGCTAGTCAGACCCGGAGTTGATTCGCAGTGTCCTCCAACAATCGCAATGCCCAGTTCTTTTGCGGCAGTGTTCATTTGGGTGCTTATGGTTTCAACGATTTTGCTGTCAGAGTTCTCCGGCAAAAGCAAGCATGAGAAGAAAAAGGCGGGCTCAACCCCAAACGTAGCCACATCGTTAGCGTTAATGTTGATGGCTTCCCATCCGATCCGTTCAACTGCACCCGTGATTGGATCCATGGAAACGATGGCGTTTTTGCTTCCAACATCTAACACTGCACCATCTACTCCAGCAGTGGGACCCAAAACTACTTCGCAACGTTCGGCGCCAAGGTTTTTGAAGACCACTTCTTTTAGGATGTCTACGGGGATTTTCCCAGGCGGCAGTTTCATAGCTTATCATCTGTGAAATCTAGCTTTTAAGCTGTGGCAACTTTTGGCTTGTTTGATTTTTCCAGATTTCAGGAAGCCTCTTGATAAGTATGATCGCTATTGGAATCCCGATTATTCCGCCTACGGTTATCTGCAGTATGTTGAAGGGCACTTCACCCAGCGCTGCCCACCTTTCTGAGAGCCCAAAGAACTCTGCAAGGAAATATCCTGTCACCATTTCTGTACCTGCAATTCCCACAGCCATGATGTCTCTTTTCTTGCTTAGCCTATTCGATATTAAGCCAGCTATTAGTCCTTCAGCGCCTTTTATGATAAGGGTGAACGGCGCAAAGTAGGCGTACCCGCTAGCTACATCGGATATTGAGGACCCAACGCCGCCTGCGAACCCGCCGACGATTGGACCGAAAGTGAGAGCGCTGACGAAGATCATGATGTCGCCGAAGTCTAGGTATCCTTTTGTGGCTGGGATAGGGATTTGCACGAGGAAGGTTGTGACTGCGACAAGGGCTGCCATGACTCCTGCCTGTGCAACTATGAGGGTGATTCTTTTTCTGTCAGGTTGAGGTTGCATGTTCTCCGCCTTGCCATGGTTTAAATTTAGTATAGTTATGGCTATACTATAAAATAAGCGTTACGGAACCGGCAATCACAAAAGCAACTGTATATCATCGAATGCCGCCAGAACCTTCCTTCCACGCTCAGTGATTCGGAAGAATTTCTTGCCGTTCTCCTCATAGCCGACCACCAACCCCCTATCCGACAACTCGTTAAGATGCTGATATACAGCGGCACGCGTCATAATCTTGCCTAATTGTTTCCATAAATCATAACCGTACGTGTCCTTTTCACTGAAAATTTTAAGGATTTTTTGTTTAGTACTTACCGCAAGCCCTAAGCCTGCTGTTTTCTGTTTTTTTGTCATCGCCTGAAGAACATCGGTCGCTTTTAACCCGCTCCCCGTGATAAGGCAGACTACGCTGCTGTCGCTGAAAATTCGGTCACCTTTCAGTTTCTGCAATGCCGTCACCGTGGCTGCGCTGGCTGGTTCAGCGAAGACTCCTTCAAGTTTAGCGACTTGAAGTTCTGCAGCCAAAATATCCGCGTCTGAGACGGTTAAAGCTAAGCCATTTGATTCTTGAATCGCTTTAATTGCCAATTCGCTTTGTAATGGCTCGCCCACGAGAATAGCTAATGCGTATGTGGATGGGTTGCAGGATTTTGAAAATTTTGAAAATTTTGAAAATTTTGAAAATTTTGAAGATGAGTGTTCTGTCAGTTCGTTGACTATTGGGGCACAGCCTTCTGTCTGGACTCCTATCATTCGTGGCAACGAGTCTGTTAGCCCTAACTTTTTGAGCTCTTTAAATCCCTTCCAAAGAGAATAGATGGTGCCGCCGCTTCCCATCGAAACTATAATCCAATCAGGAACGGCAAACTGCTCATTAATTTCGAACGAAATAGTTTTTTGAGCTTCAACAACCAACGGGTTAAGTTCGGCAGTCCCCTGATACCAGCCTGTTTCTTTGGCTAAGTCAGCTGCTTTGCGGATTGAGTCATCCACGATGTCGCCTGATTCCTCGATGACGGCGTCGTAAGCAATCATCTGCGCCAGTTTTCCAACATCGACAACTTTGGGAACCAAGACGTGGCATATCAGTCCTGCTTTTGCGCTGTAGGCAGCTAGAGAAGCACCCATGTTCCCGTTAGTGGCGCATACTATTGCCTCAAAGCCTTGGTCAATTGCGTTTGACGTCAAGAAAGCTGCTGCACGATCTCTGTAAGAGTTTGTGGGGTTTCGGGTTTCATCCTTCAAATAGAGATCTTTCAAGGCGAGTGCTTTGGCAAGTCTTTCAGCTTTGTGTAAAGGTGTTCCGCCCTCTCCCAAACTGATCATATGCTTGACTGGCGGGAGCATCTCTCTGAATCTCCAGAATCCCTGCATTCCTGAAAACCTCACTTTTTCACCTTCAGGCAAGTCAGCTATAAATTCCAGTGTGCCGCCGCATTTTTCACAGTTGCTTCTCAACGGGTAAACTGGAAACTCTGTACCGCAGTGAACGCATCGAAGCATCAAGTTTTGTTCCCTGCATAATGCATATTGGAAGAGCCTTTTATGTTATGCCATTTGCCGATTAGTTCTGTTCTTTTGAAGAAAGCATTTAGGAGAGGAAAATCTAAATGGGAGTTCACTGCAAAATAGATACGATTATGAGTGATATTCATGAGTGTAAGAGAAGACCCAATAAAAATGCATAAAGAAGCCAATGCCTTGATGGAAAACGGCAAGTACGCTGAAGCAAGAGACATTTTTGTAAAAACAGCTGAGCTCTACTACAAGGGCCAAAACTATTTTGGCACAGCAGAAATGTACTATAAAGCAGGCGAATGCGCCTTTGCTTTGAAAGATAATGAGCAGGCAGCAGAACTTTTCATGAAGTCCGCTGACATCTCTTTTAGCAAAGGATTTGACAGGTACGGCGTTAGTGCACTTGAACAGGCGCGGGACATCCAAAAAGCTTTGGGTAAAGCCAAAGAATTAGAGGAGCTTAATAAGAGAATTAAGGAAATCAACGATAAACAAAGGGAGCCCGAAGGCGAATCTTCGTTCTCAGTATTTTCTTAATTGTTTAGAGCTGCTAAAACAGATTTTTCTCTTTTTTGATTTGTCTCCTCTCGTCCCTTAGAATTTTAGCTTTTTACAACATTAATTAAATACTTGCACAACTGCTATTTCTTTAGGTCAACTTTTGGTTCAAAATATGCCTGCATTATTCAAATCTCTCTCTGAACTGCTTGAAAAGGTCGAAGCGACAAAAAAGCGATTGAAAATCATAGATTTAACGGCAAACTACCTGCAAACGCTCACTGCCGAGGAAATTGAACCTGCCACAAACATGTTGGTAGGCCGGGCATTCCCTAAGTATAGCCAGAAATCGTTGGATGTAAGCTGGTCAACCCTGACCCGTGTTTTAGAGCGCATAAGCCAATTTGACTGGAACCGTTTCCGACAGGCCATGGCAAGCACAGGCGACATCGGCTCAGCTACTAAAGCGGTTCTTGAGCAAGCTAAAGCAAAAAAGCAAACACAGCTAACTGAAAGATCACTAACCATAACTGAAGTCAGGCGAGCACTCGAAGCCATCGCGCAAACGTCAGGCGCAGGTTCCAGAACCAGAAAAGAACGCCTAATAACCATTCTGCTGAGCCAAGCTACCCCAGTTGAAGCCAAATACCTCGTAAAAATCTTCACGGGCGAAATGCGCACGGGACTCCAGGAGGGCTTAATGGAACAAGCGGTTGCCAGAGCCTTCAATGTTCCAATAAGGAAAGTGCAGCATGCCAGTATGGTGCTAGGTGACATCGGTGAAGTGGCGGCAACTATCAAAACCCGAGGCATGGAAGGCTTGGATGAAGCCGGGTTTAGCGTTTTCAGACCAGTAAAACTTATGCTTGCTCAAACAGCCCAAACAGTGAACGAAGCTTTGGCAGAGCATGGTGGCAAAACCGCTTTTGAATACAAGTACGATGGTGCAAGGGTCCAAATTCATAAGCAAAAGGACAGTGTAGAGGTTTTCAGCAGAAGACTAACTAATGTAACGCAAAGTTTGCCAGAAATCGTTGAAACCGTGAAACGCAACATTAAAGCGCAGTCAGCCATCGTTGAAGGTGAAGTAGTCGCTCTAGACCGCGCTGGTTACCCGATTGCGTTTCAACATTTAATGCGTAGGTTCAAGCGAATCCGCGATGTTACCAGTATGGCGCAGAGAATCCCTCTGACTCTTTATCTGTTTGATGTTCTTTATCTTAACGGTGAAAGCCTAATCACTCTGTCCTACTTGCAACGCAGGCAAACCCTGGCACAGAACGTTGCCGAAATCCCATTAACCAAGCAAATCATAACCAATCGGCAAGATGAGGCAGAAGGTTTTCTCAAGGAAGCGATAGCCGCTGGGCACGAAGGATTAATGGCGAAAAAACTTGACAGCCCATACACGCCTGGAAGCAGAGGAAAAAAGTGGCTGAAAATCAAAACAGTCCTCGAACCCTTAGACCTCGCAATTACCGCCGCTGAGTACGGTTATGGAAGGCGAAAAGGTTGGCTTTCAGATTACTATCTTGGAGCAAGAGACCCCAAAACGGGTGAATTTTTAATTGTGGGTAAAACTTTCAAGGGCTTAACTGATGCTGAAATAATAGAGATGACCAAGCAGTTAAAGGCTTATGCGGTTGGACAGGAAGGGCATCGGGTAATAGTTATTCCTAAAATCGTGGTTGAGGTGGCTTATAACGAGATTCAGAAAAGCCCCAAGTACCAGAGCCAGATGGCGCTGCGGTTTGCAAGAATTACGCGCGTCAGAGACGACAAAACGCCGCAGGAAGCTGACAGTATCGATAAGGTGAGGGAAATATATGAAAGGCAGTTCCGCATAAAAGGCAAATATAACACTGAATAACAACATTTACTTTGGAGAATGATGAAGGTGGATGCGGCAGAAAAGGAAGCGTTCGCTAAAGAATTCTACAGTCGCCAAGAAATAATGAATGAATTAGGTCAAAAAGGGCAACAGAAGCTCGCTGGATCAAAGGTTGCGGTTGTCGGCGTAGGTGGCTTAGGCACGGTTTCTTCTCTTTACCTTGCTTTAGCGGGCGTAGGCTACATACGTTTAATCGACCAAGACACTGTAGAAACCCACAACCTGCATAGGCAAATCCTATACGACACTGATGATTTGCATTATCCAAAGACTGAAGTTGCCGCAAAAAGACTCGAAAAACTAAATCCACTCATAAATGTTGAAGCAGTTCCCGAAAACGTGAACGCAAGCAACGTCGAACGACTTTTGCAAGGCGTGGACTGCATTGTCGACGGTTTGGATAACATGGCGACTCGTTACCTTGTTAATCGTGCATGCGTAAAACTAAAGATTCCATACGTGTTTGGGGCAGCCATCGGCATAGAAGGCAACCTATCAGTATTCTCTCCGCCTGAAACTGGCTGCTTGGAATGTTTGATGCCGAACATTTCCGACTCAGACTTGCTAACTTGTAGCTCTCGCGGCGTATTGGGGGCAACAACTGGAATAATCGGTGCTCTGCAAGCCATGGAAACCATAAAACTCTTAGCTGGAATCGGCTCAACTTTGAAGGGCAAACTGCTGGTCTGCGACTTCAGCGACATGGATTTCACCAGCATAGACATTTCAAAAAACACCCGCTGTCCAGTCTGCCATGGCGATTTAGCTTCGGTTGCTGGCGGTGAACGGCTGGTTTGGCTTTGTGGACGAGACACAGCAAACATTAACCCTGAAAAACCGTTAAAGCTGAACCTTGAGGAAATTTACCCAATCGTGAACAGGCGGTTTAATGTTAGTTTAAAGTCACGTTTGGCGCTTGTGTTCAATTACAAGGGGTATGAAGTGAGCTTATTTAATGGCGGACGCATGCTCATAAAAAATGTCTCAAGCGAAGAAGAAGCGTTGAAGGCTTACAGGGAAATAATCAGCATATTAAATGCTTCTTAGCACATTTATGCTTCACGTTACCTAAATCGTCAATGCATAATGAAAAAGGGTACAGAGATAAAGCCTTAAAACCTAAACTTGCATTCTAAGGGGGAAGAGGAAGAATAGATGAAGATTATCTCTGGTCCAGCGTCTAAGGAGCTTGCAGAAAAGGTTTCAGCGTTAACTGGCTTTGGAAATGTTCCTGTTGCTTTCAAAGTTTTTCCAGACGGGGAATCGTACGTTCGTTTGGAAGGCAGTGTGCAAGGCGAAAACGCGGTGATTGTGCAGACTACGTGTCCTCCAGCTCAGGATGGAAGACTTTTTCAGTTAGCGTTCATGGCTGATGCGGCAAAGCGTGGCGGCGCCGTCAAAGTCACGGCTGTTGTGCCGTACTTGGCTTATGCTCGGCAGGACAAGATGTTTCTATCGGGCGAAGGCATAAGTGTTGAAACCGTCGCTCGAATGCTCAAAGCCGCGGGAATCGACGAGCTCTTAACCGTTAACATTCACTCGGAGCAGGCGCTTGGGCAGTTTCCGTTTCCAGCCAAAACAGTGAGCGCCATACCGCTTCTGGCACGGTACTTTGCGGACAAGGGCTTCAAGGGCGCATTCGCCGTGTCACCCGACAAGGGTGCAATGTACATTGCGAGGCAGGCGCAGGAGGTTTTAGGCGGCGATGTTGGAAGTTTGGATAAGCAGCGTGACCGCTACACTGGACAAACCAAACAGACCGCGGAGGGCTTAAACGTGAAGGACCAAACCGTAATCATTTTTGACGACATAATCAGCACAGGCGGCACAATTGTGGGAGCAGCAAAAATCCTCAGAGAACAGGGCGCCAAACACGTTTTCTGCGCTTGCGTTCATGGCTTGCTCATTGGCGACGCTGAAAAACGCATACTTGACGCGGGCGTGGAGGAAATCGTGGGAACCGACAGCGTACCTGGCAGTGCGAGCAAGGTTTCGTTGGCGCCGCTGTTAAGCCAAGAAATTAGGGCGCAAAAATAGTTGGCTAAACTGTTTTTTCTCCTGTCGGGCGAGAGCGAGTCGCTGCCTGCCGCGGAAGTCAAGGCGATACTGGAAGCCGAAGGCTACTCATATGCGAACGCGGAAGTTCTCGACCAGACCTTACGGTTGGAAGCAGAGTTAGGCAGCGTTCAAACGGTGCAGGTTAGAGCCGCGTTTACAAGACTTTGCGCCTTGGAGCTTTTCAAATCAGACGCCACCGAAACAGACATCTCTGAAGCCGCAAGCGACACCGACTTCAAATCTGTCCTAAAACCGGGCGAAAGCTTCTCGGTGCGGATAAACCGCATAAAAAACTACGCTGACCAAGCCATCAACACAATGAGGCTAGAAGGAAAACTGGGAAAAATAATACTGCAACGCACAGAAACCACGAAAGTTAACCTGAAAAGCCCAGATAAAACCTTCATAGGCATAGTCACCGACGAAAAACTCGTTTTCGGCTTAAAGCTCACTGAAATCCAGACCAAAACCTTCTCTGAGCGCAGACCACGCAGAAAACCGTTCTTTCACCCGTCCGCGATGCCGTCGAAGCTTGCTCGTTGCATGGTGAATTTGGCGCATGCGAAAGCTGAAGATTTGGTGCTGGACCCGTTCTGCGGCACGGGCACTTCGCTTATTGAAGCCACCTACATCGGTTGCCACGCTTTGGGTGTTGATGCTCAGAGGCGGATGGTTTTGGGGTGCAAAAAAAACCTGAAACACTTCAATATCTCGCCTGAAGGGTTAATCTGGGCGGACGCACGCCAGTTGCCGTTTACTAGGGTTGATTGCGTTGTTACTGATCCGCCGTATGGCCGCTCATCAAGCACGCTTAGGTCCACGACTAAACAGTTGGTTCAGGATGTTTTGGTTTCAGCGCTTGGTTTGTTGGGGGCGGGGCAACGGATTTGTATAGCCCTTCCAATAATGGGGAACGGATTAGGCAAAACTAAGCAAATGTCCGCTGAAGTAAGCAACTTAGTAAAGGAGCTAGGATACAGCACAATAGAATCACATAAAGTCTTTGTTCACCGAACGCTAACCCGTGAAATAATGGTTTATGAAAAGCAATAGCTATTTCCTCTTAAGAGTGCGCTTTCTGGCAGTCTGGTTTTTCGCCAAAGGTTCAAGCGCAAGCTTTTTGCGCTTTAGGGTTTCTTGTGATTAGGTGAGTCGGGCTCTTAGGAATAAGTAAGCATTGTGGGGAAGTGTTTGGTTAGATTATGCGGAGTGGAGAATTGGCATTGAGATTAAAAGGGTTTGAGTTGGATTTTGAAGCAAAATAGAGATGATATGTGTTGTTTTGTTTCATTTTTTCTCTTAATTGATGGATGCGTTAGAGATTTGATAGCAAGTGCTAAATACAACTAACTCCCAAAAGGTAAAACTGGGGTTTATTCAATGGGCAGGTTACGGGGAGAAGGGGCATTAGTTAACATAATTTTCGCTCAAGCTGCGAGCATTTCGTTGACATCAGCGAAGGGTTTGACTGGTGAGGTGAAAACATGAAGCATGGGACAGCAAAGGCTTTGAAAGTTGGCTGCATCCTTCTCCTCGGCATCTTCTTGTTTAGTGCTTTAGTATTATTGCCTCAGACAGTTCGAGCAGCCGGACAGACGATACCAATCACTCAGGGGGGTCCTCTTGGTGTGGCTGCATCGCCCGACGGTAAATACGTTTATGTTGCAGTTAATTACGGCTCTTATAGTTCATTCAATTACCTGGGTTGGGTCTCGGTGATAGATACGTCTACGAACACGGTGAAGGCAAACATCGCTGATCCTCGTGAACCGGTCCAGGTGGTTGTATCGCCCAACAACCAAAGCGTTTATGTCCTGAATGGCGATCCCTCTGGGGTCTCGGTGATAGATACTGATCCGAGCTCGCCATCTTTCGACGAGGTGACGACCACAATACCACTCGCGGGCGCTGCT
>Ga0326728_10007059_pt1 | contig 29452 bp, 19 predicted proteins | sample MB3enrmetagenome_FD_207602 | JGI IMG/M metagenome (GOLD analysis project Ga0326728, IMG submission 207602) | Lab enriched peat soil microbial communities from McLean, Ithaca, NY, United States - MB31MN | ecosystem: Environmental > Terrestrial > Soil > Wetlands > Peat | place: USA: New York... | reverse complement strand
GGGCACCATTGTCGATCTTGTGTTCGGTTCCAATTCGCAGCTTCGCGCGCTGGCCGAAGTCTATGCCAGCAGCGATGCCGAGAAGGCGTTCGTTGAGGCATTCGTTGCCGCGTGGACCAAGGTGATGAACCTCGATCGCTTCGATCTCGCCTGATTGTTTATTGCGTCTCTGCGCCGAAGGCCCATCCGATTTGGATGGGCTTTCGCTTTCTGCATCGACGTCGCACCGAGTGATAAAATCAATCAGTGCCGGGTCCTACGCGACGTAATCCCGCCAACCCCGCCAGGTCCGGAAGGAAGCAACGGTAACGGGCTCGTACGTGTGCAGTAGGTCACCCGGTACATTTTTGTGCTTTCCTCATGTTTTGTGCGGCGAGCCGGTTCCCCGCCGGTGCGTGCGCCGCAAGGAGAAATGCTTTGAGCCTTACCGTTCGCCCCATCGTGGGCCGGCGCGCCAAAATCACGGCGCTCGGAACCTACGTTCCTCCCGATGTGATCACCAATCAAGACCTCGAAAAAATGGTGGAGACCAGCGACCAGTGGATCATGGAGCGCACCGGTATCCGTGAACGGCACAAGCTGGCGAAGGGGCTTGGCGTGAGCGACATGTGCACCGAGGCCGCGAAGAGATGTCTCGCTGCGCGCGGCATTGCTGCGACCGAAGTTGAGGCCATTCTGGTTGGCACGGTGACTCCGGACATGATGTTTCCCTCGACGGCTTGCCTGGTGCAGGATAAGATCGGCGCGAAGGGCGCGTGGGGATTCGACGTGTCGGCAGGATGTTCGGGATTTGTGTACGCCCTCCAGGCCGGCGCCAAGCTGGTGGAAAGCGGCGCGCATTCCAAGGTGCTGGTGATCGGCGCGGACGCCAATACGCGCATGACCGACTACACCGACCGTACTACTTGCGTTCTTTTCGGGGATGGCAGCGGTGCAGTGCTCATCGAGCCCTGCGAAGAAGGCGAGATCGGCTTCATCGACTTTGTACATGAAGTGGACGGCTCAGGCGGAGTCTCGCTCAACCTCAAGGGCGGCGGCAGCCTGAACCCGTCGACGCACGAGACCGTGGACAAGAAGTGGCACTACATTTACCAGGACGGCCCGGCGGTGTTCAAGTTCGCGGTACGCAAAATGGCAGAGACGACCATCAAGGTGCTGGAGCGCAACGGCGTTTCCGGCGCGGACTTGGGCTGCTTCATTCCCCACCAGGCCAACAAGCGCATCATTATGGCCACGGCTGAGCGGCTCGAAATGCCCGAAGATCGCGTAATTATCAACATTGAAAAGTATGGCAACACCTCGTCGGGCACCATTCCGCTGGCCATGGAGACGGCCATTGAGGAAGGCAAGCTGAAGAAAGGCGACCTCGTGCTGCTCGGAGCCATGGGCGCGGGGTTCACGGTTGGGGCTGCACTGCTGCGCTGGGAGATTTGAAAGGCAGCTCCCACCTTTTAGCTTCTAGCCTGGCCGAGGCTACCGCTCGAACGCGATTCCCTGAACGGTCTTTAGCCAGGGGGAGGTTTTCTGAATTCACTGCGGGGACGCCGCTGCAAGCACGCAAATTGAAAAGCTAGAGGCTGGCAGCTAGAAGCTAGAGGCTGATTCAGCATATACTGTGCTCCACAAATGCCGGATTTCGGTGCCGGCTGGAAGATTCCAAGCGGAGGGCGACCATGGATGTGGCAATGACCGCCAGAAAAGGAAGAATCTCCAAAGCACTGCGCGAGCAAGCCGAGGAGGGGATGGAACGAGTTGGCCGCGTTCTGGGCCGCACGGCGCGCGCTAACTTCACGTTCAGCACACAACGCCATTTGCATATTGTCGAGCTCACCGTCCAGGCCCGCACACAGAAAATTGCCGCCACCGGCAAGGCTGACACGCCCAACGCGGCGCTTCGCGAAGCCCTCGATCACGCCGAACATCAGGCCTATCGCTATCGCGACCGTCGCCTCGTTAGCAAACGCCTCCCCAAAGGTGAGCAGATGCTGACGGAGCCTCCAGTAACGCGCCCGAAAGCACGAGCGCCCGAGCCAGATCCTGATGCGGCAGAAGGAAACTCAACACGTCTCGCCAAGAAAGCGCGGACGTCTATCGCGGTTCACTCTTTTCCTGCCCAGACCACGGTCGTTGAGCCGCACATCGTGAAGAGTGGCGAGGCCATCGCGCTGAAGCCCATGACCATCGAGGAAGCGGTCAAGGAGACCGAGTTCCGAGACCGCGATCTGCTCATCTTCCGCACCGCCGCGGGGGACACATTTGTCCTCCATCGCCGCCGCGACGGCCAGATGGAATTGGTGGAGCTTCCTTAAACCGAGTGTGCCGTTGTTTTCTTTTGCCGTCTTTCTCTTGCATCAGTTCTCTTGTTCGTTGCGGTGACGAGTTGTGTCTGCGCTCCGGCTGCATGCCAGTGTGAGAATCGAATCGCGCTGCGTAACGCGGAAAAGCCGAGCAAACTGTGCACAACGGCTGACTTTGGTTGCACTCCTTGACCGATTTTGGGGATAGCGGTCAAATCATTGGCTTTATAGGATTTAATCTATGGCGAATTCTCCGTCCGGCGCCGGCTCATTGCCTGAAGGCAAGCCACTGCAGACGGGTCCGGCAAAGCCAAAGGAAGCCGTTGGTTTGAAACTGTCCGAAAACGCGAACCAGGGTGCCCAGCGCCAGGTCCTTGATGGCCTGCCTGTTCTTGTGTTTCTGGAACGCGAGGGAAAAATCGTCTTTGCCAACGCCGAAGCGCGCCGCGCCCTGGGTTCGACGGATGGCGAGTGGACGCCTCGCCCGGTCGAAGAGGTTCTGTGGGGACTTTTCCCGGGCACAGCGGAGCCGCAGACACTTTTGACGGGCACCGAGCGCAGCAGCCCGTTCCACGCCACGCTACCTGACAAAGAAGGCCACCTCATCCCCGTCGAAGGGACCTACAGCATTCTTCATCCCGAGTTGCACGAGGCCGTCATTGTGGCCCATCCCAGCGAGCGAGAGCGCGCTCCCCGATCGCGACTCATGGAAGACGTGCTGGCCAGCCTTCCGGAGGGTGTCGCCATCGAGCACCAGAATCACGTGCTTTACGCCAATCCTGCCTTTACGCGCATGTTCGGTTACAGCGCGGAAGAGGCCAGCGGCGGCAGCCTGCGCGAGCTGATTGTGCCAGAGACTCGCCTCAATGAGAATGCATCGCTGCTCAAGGCCGTCGACGACCATGGCTTTGCGATGGCCGAAACAGTGCGCAGCAACAAGGCGGGCGAGTTGGTGGACGTGAGCCTGCAGATCGCTCCGCTTCTTGTTGACAACGCCAGGCTTGGCTACGTCTTCACATTCCGGGATATCGGAGAGCACAAAGAAACGGAAAAGAAGCTGGAGCACGACGCAATGCACGACGTCCTGACCGGCTTGCCCAATCGTGCTCTGTTTCTTGATCACGTGAACCTCACGCTGAACCGCCGCCTGCGCGATCCCGGCCAAGGTTGCGGGGTCCTCTACGTCGACCTCGACGAATTCAAGAAAGTGAATGACAGTCTTGGCCACGCCGCCGGCGATGCTTTGCTCATCGCCGCTGCCAGCCGCCTACGCGCTTGTCTGCGCCCCCAGGACTCCGCTGCGCGGCTCGGCGGAGACGAGTTTGCTGTATTGGTCGAGAATATTGTCTCTCCGTACGATCTTGAGGTGGTGGCGAGCCGCATTCTGCAGGAGATGGAGCGGCCATTCGAAATCTTTGGCCATGAGGTCCGCGCCGGCGCCAGCATCGGCGCCGCCGTCGCCGGTCCCGATCACACCTCGTCCGCAGTTCTGCTCCGCGACGCGGACGTTGCTATGTACCGAGCCAAACAGGCCGGGGGCGACCGCTACGAAATCTTCGACAAGCACTTAGAGATCTCGGTCACCGCCCATCAGGAGCGGGAGCGGGAGCTGAGAACTGCAGTCAACAAGCGCCAGTTTGTTTTTCAATACCAGCCCATCTACCGTCTCGTGGGAGGCATGATCGAGGGATTCGAATCGCTCCTCAGCCTGCGCCGAGCCGACGGGGTTGTGGATGACTTCAGCGACCTGCTGGTTGTAGCCGAAGACAGCACTCTATCCATGCTTATGGGCCGCGAGGCGCTTGACGTCGCCTGCGCCGAGCTGCGCGTTTTGAGCGATCGCCTGCCCGAGCAGGATTTGATCCTGACCGTCAACTTGACGCATCGCCAGCTCTACCATCCCGACCTGATTGCGCATTTGATGAAGGCTCTCGCGGCCAGCGGCGCTGATCCGTCGCGTCTTTTTTTTGAAGCGCCCGAAAGCGCGTTCAATGAGGACCCTGACGCGGCGGTGGCCATCTTGCAACGCCTCGCCGATTGGCAAGTGCGCGTTGCGATCGACGATTTCGGCGGCAGCCTCGCGCCCTTGAATCACCTCATCCACCTTCCAGTGGGCATGGTCAAACTCGCCCCCAGGCTCACCACTGCAGCGCTGTCATCAGGCCGGCAATTGGCCGTGCTGGAGGCGCTCATTCGCTTGTGCAACACGCTTGGCCTGCAGATCGTCGCGCAGGGAATCGAAACTTCGCAGCAGCTCGCGGCTCTCTCCCACATGGGATGCGCTTTGGGCCAGGGCCCTCTCTTTTCGGCGCCCCTTGACGCCGAGCGAGCCCTCGCGCTTGCCGAAGCCGGATACTGGGCGGTCGCGCCCTGATTTTGAGTCCGTTCCGGATTAGCCCGACGGCCATTATTTCTGGGTTCGATTTCCGGTGTAGCATTGAAACCAATGACGCCCCAGAAGCCCTCGCGACCCTCGCCTAAATCGCGGCCAACGCAAGACAAGAAAAAGCCGGCGAAGCAGCTCATCATCCTGACAGGAATTTCAGGTGCGGGCAAGGCTTCTGCGCTCAAGGCTTTTGAGGATCTGGGATTTCACTGTGTCGACAATCTGCCCCTCGAGCTGCTGCCCCAATTCGCCGTAATCGTTGGCAAATCAACTGAGGTAGAACGCGCGGCCATCGTGATGGACGTTCGCGAAGGCGCCACTCTCGACCGGCTGCCGGAGATTCTCAAGAGCATCAGGAAGCAGCTTCAAATTCGCGTCGTCTATCTCGATTGCCAGGACGCTGTGCTTGTCCGGCGCTACTCTGAAACCCGCAGGCCCCACCCGCTCGGACAGTCGGAGACGGTCTGGCGCTCCATCGTCGAGGAACGTCAGCTCCTCGATCCCATTCGCAACGTTGCCGACACGCTGATTGACACTTCCAACTTCAACGTCCACGAGCTTCGCGCCGACATCCACGCCCGCTTTGGCCACGAGGAGCAATCCAAGCGTCTGCTCGTCTCCTGCTTGAGTTTTGGTTTTAAGAACGGAGTGCCGCTCGACGCGGATATAGTCTTCGATGTGCGCTTCCTTCCCAATCCGCATTTCGTGCCGGAGTTTCGCAAAAAGACGGGCCTCGATCCCAAAGTCGCCGCCTACGTTCGCGGGTTTCCGCAGACAACGGAATTCCTCAACCGCGTAACCAAGCTCATGCTCTATCTGCTCCCGCATTATGTGGAGGAAGGGAAGAGTTACTTGACGGTCGCCTTCGGCTGCACCGGCGGCCAGCACCGCAGCGTGATGATGGCCGAAGAACTCGGCAAACGGCTCCGCAAGGCCGGCTACCAGGTGAAGGCGCTGCACCGCGACATCGTCCGCTAGGTTCTTGGTTTTCTTCGAGGGTTGTTAAATCTGATCAGCGGGTAGGCAGTTCATCAAGCCATCGGGTCAACGCATCTTCAGTTTGCTTGAAAGTGTCCGCGGACTGGCTTACCCATACAAGCATCTTGTGCGAGGCGACCTTCTTGTAAGCCTGCGGCTGTTGTGACACGACTCCCGGTTTTGCCGCAGCCGTTGACTCGAACCAGAGCACGGGGACACGAATCGCACCGGCCGCTGCGTCCAGGTCGTAGCGGTCCCGCATGAGCAAACGCGCTGGAACCAGCCGCGCGCGCGCATCGCTGAAAACTGCAGCCGTCGGATCAGCTATCGGAGAATCAACGATCACTCCGGCCAGCTCCGGATGTTCTGCGGCAACTTCGAGACCCAGATTCGCGCCGAGGCCCGTACCGTCCAGCACAATCGTTCCGGCGTCGATCTGCCGCGTTCCCGTCAAATAATCGAGCGCCCATTCTGCATCCTGGCGCCAGTTTCGCTCGCTGGGCCGCGCGAACTGGCTCCCACCGTAGCCGCGATAGTCAAAAACGAGCACGTTCACGCCTGCCGCGTGCAGCCGCGCCACTGCGTCTACGGCGTCCCCAATGTTGCCGTCCTGTCCATGCAGATAAACCACGGTCAACCGCCGCTGGCCCGCTCCTTGCGCTGCCGGAATCCACCAGCCCTTAAGCCTCGGTGCCCCGGTGTCCGTCACCGCGAAGGCCACCGGATCGAAAGCCAATCCCGCGCTGGCCGGCGTTTTCTGGATAGCCGCCGAGGGGTGATAGAGCAACTGCCAGCTCCCTTGCCAGAAAAGCAGGCACAATGCGAGCCAACCGCAAGCGACGGCGGCCGCAACCACTATGCACACGGCCGCGAGCAGCCATCGGCCCGAGACAAGCTGAGGCTTCGATTGATGAGCGCTGGTGCCGCGCCGTCCACCGGCCGGAGGCCTTCGTGGCACAACCTGCAACCGTGTTTTATTTGGCGACATGATTGCGAATCCCAGCACGCCGGCTCCAACCTTTGGAACCACTTCCATCCTAACTGTCGATGCCGGAAACCTCACTTCGCGCAGCGGTGTATATTGCTCCTTGGTGTAAACGAATCCATAAGCAGGAAGCGATACCCATGGCAACCGCCAATCACGAAGCCACGATGCCGGCAGCGAACGAGGTTCTTCTTGTCACCAGCGGCGATCTGCGCCTTTCTGCCAACCAGGTCTGCTGGCCGGCACAACGCGACATGGAAGAAAAACTCACCGCCGCATTCGCGCAAAAGGGCGTGAAGCTCGTCCGCGCCCACAACTACGACGAGAAGCTGAAGCACGGCTTCATCGGCTCGCAGCGCCAGGGCATGGACGTCTTCATGAAGATTCATCCACAGGCCCGCCTCGTCTTTGCCACGGCAGCCTGGCAATACAGCCATCATGTTCTTCCCGGCCTGCGATCGCATCAGGGGCCGATTCTTACGGTCGCCAACTGGTCAGGCCAGTGGCCGGGTCTCGTCGGCCTGCTCAATCTGAACGGCTCGCTCGTCAAGGCCGGCAAGCAGTTTTCCTCAATCTGGAGCAAGGACTTCACCGACGATTATTTCGAGAGCGCACTCGAGGAGTGGCTCCGCGACGGCAAGATTACACACGATCTCTCTCACGTTCATCCGCTCGACAGAAGCAAGCTGTCTGTATCCAGCGCGCAACTGGGCGTGCGGCTTGCTGCCGAACTACGGCATCGCAAAGCCATCATGGGTGTCTTCGACGAAGGCTGCATGGGCATGTACAACGCGATCATTGACGACGAATTGCTCAATCCCGCAGGGATCTTCAAGGAGCGGCTGAGCCAATCCGCTCTCGTCGCCAAAATGCGCACGGTCAGCGACACCGAAGCGCGAGCCGTCTACCAGTGGCTGTTGGACAAAGGTGTCCAATTCAAGTTTGGCAAGGATGGCGCGACAGAGCTCACGCTGGAACAGGTGCTCGACCAATGCCGCATGTACATCGCGGCCGTCCGCATTGCCCAGGAGTTTGGGTGCGACGCCATCGGCATTCAGTATCAGCAGGGACTGAAAGACATGGTGCCCGCGTCGGATTTGGCAGAAGGCATGTTGAACAATGTTGACCGTCCTCCGGTCCATGCGGAAGGGACCACAAATGAGCTCTACGCCGGCAATCCCCTTCCGCACTTCAATGAAGTCGACGAATGCGCCGGCGTCGACGCGCTTGTTACCAATCTCTGCTGGAAGTCGCTCGGCCTTGACCCTTCAACCACGCTCCACGATGTGCGATGGGGCGAGCACTACAGTGGTCCAGGTTCCAACGGCTCTGGTGAAATTGATGCTTTCGTTTGGCTTCTGCAGATCTCAGGCGCCGCTCCCGCTAATCACTTTGTTGGCGCCTATGAGGGCGCTACGAGCGAGCGCCAGCCGGCGATGTACTTCCCGCTCGGCGGAGGATCGCTCAAAGGCGTCGGAAAGCCCGGCGAAATTGTCTGGAGCCGTATCTTCGTTGAGGGTGGCGCACTGCACGCCGACATTGGCCGCGGCACGGTCGTGGGTTTGCCGGCTCAAGAAACCGAGCGCCGCTGGCGTGAAACCACGATTCAATGGCCGATTGTCCACGCGATTCTTCACGGCGTCAGCCAGAATCAGATGATGGCTCGCCATCGCGCCAACCACTTGAACGTGGCGTATGCGCCTTCAGTCGAAGCAGCGGACAGTGCATTCGCAACCAAAGCGGCAATGCTGGCCGAACTCGGCGTCCATGTCCATTTTTGTGGCGTGACGCAGTAGGTCGTCAGTTCTGAATCTGCTCGGTAGCCATTTCCCGCGCCGACGGAATGATTCCCATCTCCTGATAAATCGGCCGCACCACGCGCCGCAATGCCGGCAGTTGGGTCACGAACCACGCTGAACCCAGGACCACCACAAGTCCATTCAGGATCACCGTCCACTGCGCGCCCGCCAACACTGTTCCCGCCACAAAACCCATCGGCGTTGGTGGAATAGAGTGCGCCAGCGTTCCCGCCAGCAAGCTGCCGAATGGCGCCATCCCCATGAAGGCCATGGTGTAATAGCTCATCACGCGCCCGCGCTTGTCTTCGCTGACCAGCGTCTGGATGATCGTATTGCTCGCCGCCATCCCCTGCATCATTCCTGCGCCCGCGACCGCGACCATCAGCATCGAGAGCCAGAATGCGTGCGACAGCCCGAACCCGATCAGCCCGAGCCCGAACACGGCGGCCGCAATCGGAATCATGCGGATCAGACCGCGCACGCTCTTGCGCGCCGCGAGCGACAGTGCGGAGATGAGCGCGCCCACGCCCATCGCTCCCATCAAAAACCCCAGCGTGTGCGGACCTCCCTCAAGGACATTCGCGGCGAAGATCGGCATCAGCACCACGAACGGCATGCCCATCAGGCTCACCACAGCGAACAGCGAAAGAATGGTGCGGATGGGCAGGAAACCTGCAACGTAACTCCAGCCCTCCTTCAATTCCGTCAGCATCGACGTCGCGCCCCGCCGCACAGCCGCCGTATTCAACTGCATCATCAACAGCGATGCAATGACTGCGATGTAACTGATGCCATCAATCAGGAAGCACCATCCCTCGCTTGTAGCGGCAATCAGCATTCCGGCCAGCGACGGCCCGATCAACCGCGCCATGTTGACCATCGACGAATTGATCGCGATGGCGTTGCCCAGGTCGGCGCGGTCGCCAACCATCTGCACCATGAATGACTGCCGTCCCGGCATGTCGAATGCATTGACGATTCCCTGCATGACGCTCAAAATGAGTATCAATTCAATCGTGATGTGCCCCGACAGCGTCAACGCGGCCAACAGGAACGACTGAATCATCGACAAAGTCTGCGTCCACACCAGCACTTGCCTGCGGTTCAGGCGGTCTACCCAGACGCCGGCGAAGGGCGCAAAGAGAAAAGTTGGAATCTGGCCGGCGAAGCTCACCGTACCCAAGAGCAGCGCTGATCCAGTCAGCCGGTAGACCAGCCACGACGTGGCAATGCGCGTCATCCAAGTGCCGATCAGCGAGATGGTTTGCCCGCCGAAGAAAAGCCTGAAGTTGCGATGCCGCAGAGCGCGCCAAGCGTGCGATGCGCCGCTTAACGTGCGGGTCTGGCCCTGCGTGTCCGCGTGCGCCGACGGCGGGCTCGCCGCAGGACCTAACCGCGTCTCGCTTGATTCCTCATCGCTCACTCTTTTGCCGCCATCGCTGCGATCGCTGCCGCTGCCGCCAGGTTCTGCATTAATTCTCCGGGGACAAGGTGGCGGCTGCGGAGATAGTCCGCGGAGTTATAAGAGATCCACGCTTTTCCCGCTTCATCTTCCCAGACGAGAATCTTCAGCGGCAGATCGATGGCAATGCTCGGCGCGGCCAGCATCACCGGCGTGCCTGCCTTCGGGCTCCCAAAGATCAGGAGTTTCGTGGGGCGCATCTTCATCCCAACTTTCTCCGCTTCGCCGCTGTGATCGATGAGCGCGAAAAGGGTGACGCCCTTTGCTTGAAGAATGCCGCGAATCTTCTCTACGGTCTCATCGACCGGGTGATAGCTAGGGATGTCGACGATTCCGCTTTTGGTGTCAGTCGTCATAGACGTCTCCTTCGAGTTTCCTGGCTGCGAACGAGTTGAGCTTCTGACGGAAATCAGATAGGCCGCCATACCGAGGCCAACCAGTGCCAGCAGGAAGGCGATCACTACGGCCTCGGTTGCTCGATGCGGGCGTCCGGAATCGCCACGGTCCAGGCGGCGAACCAGGCGCATGTGATGCACCCCGGCAACGACGCTCACCACGACGCCTACCGCGATTAGCGCCGTGCCAAACCACAGAGAGAGTCCGGTGTGCTCGGTTGTTGGAGCCCCCCGAATCGCCTCGAGCTGCTCGAGAAACAGCCCGAAGCGCGCCACCACGAATCCGAAGCCCATCAACGCGAGGCCAGTGCGAATCCACGCCAGAAGCGTGCGCTCAGCCGCCAGATAGTCGCCGAGGGCCGCCTTTTGCCCAGCTTCAGGGGGCATTTCCATGATGGATAGCTCCTGCGGAACGAGCTAAGCGCCGGACTCAAATCCAAGCGGCGCGAACGGCACTTGTACAGAATGTATCGCGCTTTTTCGAGCCGAGGATGGTAGCAGATTTCTCATGCCACGCGTTCGATCTCGACCGATTCGAGCACCACTGGCTTGTGCGGCTTGTCCTGTGCGTTGCGCGGTACCTTTGAGATCTTGGTCACGATGTCCTGGCCTTCGACCACCTCGCCAAAGATGGTGTGGTTGCCGGTGAGCCACGGCGTCGCGGCCACCGTGATAAAGAACTGGCTGCCGTTGGTATTCGGGCCCGCATTGGCCATCGCCAGTTTGCCCGGCTTGTCGAACTTGTGCGCCGAGCCGCGAGTTTCATCTTCGAAACGGTAGCCCGGCCCGCCCATTCCAGTGCCGGCCGGATCGCCGCCCTGAATCATGAAGTCGGGAATTACGCGGTGAAAAATCGTGCCATTGAAGAGCTTGTCTTTGGACTTGGCGCGTGTGACCGGATGCGACCACTCCTTGGCGCCTTCAGCCAGCTCGATAAAGTTCTTGACGGTGATGGGCGCGTCGGCCTCAAAAAGCCGAACCGTGATCTTGCCTTCGCTCGTGGTAAAAACGGCGTACGTTCCTGCTGCTAATGCCATGATGATTCCTCGTGTGAAATGGTTTGAAAAGGCCGGCTAACGGGCCAGCGTAAAGATGATGTTGATCGTCGTTCTGACCTCGACTGGCTCGCCGTTCAGCAGGTAGGGTTTATAGCGCCACTGCCTGACCGCGTCGAGTGCAGCTTGCTGCAGCTTCTCCGGTCCGCTCACCACTTTAAGCTCCTTGACCGTGCCATCGGTATCGATGACCGCCCCGAGGACAACCGTGCCGGAAATCCCAGCCTTTTTGGCGTCCACGGGATATATGGGCGTTTGTTTTGAGATGAGCCGAACCGCTGCCGCACCGGAGGTGATGCTCACCATTTTGGAAGGTTCATCGGTCGCAGCACCGCTTCCCGGTGGTGGAGGTGGCGGCGGTGCCTGTTCGGAGGACACGCGCACGGCATCGACAATCGTCACCTTCTTGAGTACAACCGGTGTCAGGGGCCTGTCGTTGGCGTCGCGCGGCACGCGCGCAATGGCCTTCACGACTTCAACGCTGGCGTCGTCGCACTGTCCAAACAGCGTGTAATGCTGATCGAGAAAATCGGTCGCCTGCTCGGTGATAAAGAATTGGCTTCCATTCGTATTTGGTCCACTGTTGGCCATTGCCAGCCGTCCCGGCCGGTCAAAATTCAGTCCCGGATCGAATTCATCGTCGAAGACGTAGCCGGGATCGCCCATGCCGGTACCCGTGGGGTCGCCGCCCTGAATCATGAATTGCGGAATCACGCGATGAAAGATCGTTCCGTCGTAGTAGGGCTTATGATGTTCGACCTTTTTCGTCGCGGGATCGGTCCAGTCCTTCGTGCCCTCCGCCAAAGCGATAAAGTTGGCAACGGCCTTGGGCGCCTGTTTCTCGTAGAACTGGCAGGTAATCCGGCCCATCGAGGTGTCCATGATCACGGTCGGCCCGTTGGGAACCGTTGCGGCCTCGGGAGTCGCTTGAGGCGCGTCGGGAATGTCCTGGCCAGCCGGCGCGCTCGCCGGTGCGCCCCCGGACGAAGTCGCCTGTTTGGCAAAGACGATGAAGCCCGCGGCGGCAACAACAGCTACGGCCAGGGAAGAGAAGAGAAGCGTGCGCCGAATGTTCATTCCGATCTTGAGGGTAAATCATGCGGCGTAGAGCGTGCTAGAGGGCACTTTCCCGCCATCAAATAGGGTTCGGATTTAGACGAGTTTCAGGAACCCAGCCCGGCTCAGTTGCGCTCCAGGGAACACCGTCTCGAGATTCTCCGCGCCAAGTGTACGCGTCACCACTTCACCCAGCACTTGGCGGTAATCGGTCGTCAACGCTAGGTCGCGGCCTTCGTTGAGTTGCCCGTCGTCCAGCCCCGGCCACTTGCCGTAGACCTTGCCGCCCTTTACCTGGCCGCCCAGCACAAACATTGCGTTGGCGTGCCCGTGATCGGTGCCGCCGGTGCCGTTCTCGCGTGCAGTGCGCCCAAACTCCGACATTGTCACCAGCGTCACGTTGGCTCCGCCGTCGCCCATGTCGCGCCAAAAGGCCGCGATGCTTCCGGAGAAATCGGTAAGCCGATTGGCGAGCTGCCCATTTACGCCGCCCTGGTTCTGGTGCGTGTCCCATCCGGTCACATCGGTAAACGCTGCTTCAACGCCGAGGTTCGCCTTCAGCAATTGCGCAATCTGCCGCATGTTGTTGCCGAACTCGGTGTTGGGATAGTTCACACCCACTGCCGGGGTATACTGCGCGGGATTCGCCGCCTTCAGCATTTTCACAGCTTCAAACGTCTCATCGCCAGCCGCGTGGAAGATGCGATCGCCCGAATCGGCATACATGGCCTCAAACGCGCTGGCCGCGGGCGATGGCGCCGGTCCGCGACCGGCCACGGTGAAGTTGTTCACGTTGCCGATGGCGATCGCGGGAATCGCTCCGGCCAGAGTGCGCGGCACTTCTGCACCCAATGCCAAAGCGCGGAAGGCCGTGTGCTCCTGGTTATGACGGCCGCAATTGCACGCGGCCAGATACGCGTCTTCTGCCTGCAGCGCGCGATTCAGCCAGCCATCTTCGGTGTTTTTCACTCCGGGCGTACCCGATTCCATATAGTCCTGCGCGTCAAAGTGCGACCGGCTCATATCCGGAGAGCCGCATGCATGCACGATCGCGAGGTGTCCTTGATCGTAAAGCGGCTTGAACGCGGTGAGCGAGGGATGAAGGCCGAAAAATCCGTCCAGATCGAGAACCTGATTTTGCGGAATCGCAATACTCGGCCGCATCTTGTAGTAATTCTTTTCGCGATAGGGAACCACGACGTTGAGACCGTCCGCGGCGCCACGCTGGAAGATCACAACCAGCCGCTGCCCCGGAATCCCGGCCGTCTGCGCCAAAACGCTTCGCACGAGAAAATTCGGCATCGCCGTCGTGCCCGCCACGGCCAGCGCACCTCGGTGCAGAAAAAATCGCCGGTTCATTTGCATCATGTTTCACCTCTAAACAGCAGCTTTCAGCTCTCAGCTTACGGCTGGCGCGTCAGCGCCTCTGAAACTCCGGCGAGCCCAGCAGCAATCCCGCCAGCAACTGATCTTCCCGCTCGTACGCAACGGCCGGCGCGCGATTCGCTCTCCGCGGAGCCGCAACCGGTGTCGCCATCAGCGCATTCTGGCCGTTCTGCGCCTCAAATTCCTTCAGCGCCGCTGCGCGCGTAGCACCGCTCACTCCGCCGGGCAGCAGAATCTGCTCGAGGCGCGCCTCTTCTGTTTGCGGTGTCGGCACCACCTGCATTGCGGGAGCATTGTCGTCGAGAACGCTCATGTCCATTTCCGGCGCCCATCCAACTGTGATCCCCGGGAATCGGTTCGCGGCCAGCGACAACGCAAAATTCATGCGGTCGACGAGTGCGCCTGTGCTCACCCAATCGGCTTCGTCCCACTTATAGCCGACCGGCGGAACGCATCCGTAGAGCGGCATGCCCATCTGGCGCAACGCATTCACCAGCGGCTCATAGTTGGTTACGTTCGCATCGCTCGCACGCACCGCGCTGACTACATACTCGAGGGGGGTCTTCACCTTGACGCTGCCGTCGCTTGCGGCCCAGAACTCCGGCGAACGGAACAGAGTCTTCAGCACCGAGGGAATGTCGCCGCCGGAAGATAAATAAGTCTTGGCCATTCGATCCACCAGCGCCTGAGGAGGATCGTCGCTTACAAACCGGATCGCCAGCTGGCGCGAGATGAACTCAGCCGTGGCCGGCCGCATGGCCAGCATGTGCAGCAGCTCGCGGCCCTCCAACTCGCCTTGCTCCTTGATCTTGGTGCCCATCACCTTCTTCGTGCCCGGCTCATGCCGATTTTCGTTGAACTGGAAATCGCCGCCAAACTGCGGCCGATCCACGGTCCACCCCGTCAACACGCGCGCCACCTGCGTCACATCGGCCTGCGTGTAGCCGCCGTTCACGCCCACGGTGTGCAACTCCATCAGCTCGCGCGCATAGTTCTCGTTCAGGCCTTGGGGCGCTTGGCGCTTGGCGTCCGGGCGCCGCATGTTGACCATCTTCGCGCGGGATGCTGCCAAGGAGTCAGGTCCAATACTCTGCGCGTTGTCGAGATAGATTAGCATCGCCGGGCTATGCGCCACGGCTTCAAGCAGGTCCTCGAACCTGCCCAGCGCATGCGGCCGGATCGTGTCGCGCGCATAGCCGACTAGGTAGTAGGGCATCTGTTCGTTCTTGCGCAGATAGATGTTGAAGTGATTCAGCCAGAAGTCCGTCATCACTTCCTGGAGCTGTGCATTCGAATAGATGTCGCGCGCCAGCCGCTCGGCGAATAACTCTTTGACCACCGTTTGCTCGGGAGCCGCCAGATCTTCGACGGTCTCTCTCAGTTCCGGGCTCATGCCGGCCACGAGCGCAGCGCGCTGCGGAGGCTTGAGCGATTTGATGAAGTTGTCGAATTCCGCCGGCTGCATCGCCTGCAAACGCCGCACGCGATCCTGCGGCTGCAACGCAAGGATGCTCGCGATCAGTGCTGCGTCGGCATCTGCTCGATCAGCCTGTACTTGCTCAGCCCGGGCGCGCCGTCCGCGAGCCTGATCTGCATCCTGGCCGGGCGCAGGCGCCATCGAATTCATAGCCGAATCTGCTGCTGCGCTCATATCGGGCTGCTGCGGTGCGCCAGGCTGCGCTGGTGTCGCTTCCATGTTCGGGCTTGCGCTCGGGTTTACGGCTCCATCCATGCTTGCGCCGGTGCTCATCGTGGGCGCTTGCGCACCTGTCCCGGCACCCTGCGCTTGGTTCGCTGGCGCCGTCTGCTTCTCAGCTTGCGCAGCCTTCCTCATCTGGTAGCGGTAGATCTGGTTTTCATACACCACGCGAAGAATGCCGCTTTGGGGGATATCGATCTTTCCATCGGCCGCCTGCCGGATAATGGCGGGGCCAGGCATGCGGAACATCAGGTCCCTCGCGCTCCACTGCATGGCGGGATACTCCGCCAGCCGGGCGTTCAGGTCGGCTTCATCCAGGCTTTCCGGGTGCAGTTGCGCGTCGAACCACTTGTCGAGGCCCGTTTCGCCGGGGCCCATTTGGCGAACGGCATCCACATCGCCAGGCCGCGGGCCAAACGTGAACCGGTTCAGGGCGTGGAGAATGCGCGCATCGCCCTGGAGTTGAGTGGAAACGTAGTCCGTTCGATGCTTTTGGGGAGTTGGAGACTGCTCGTTCGACGCGGCAACCTGGGGAGCCGCCGCATCCTGGGCCAGGGCCAGGGGAGCAGGGAAGCACAGGCTCCAGCAAACAACGAGGGCTATTGCGCCGCGCAAGAACTCCATCGCAAAGGCTCCTCGTAGGGGAATGGCCGGCAGAACACGGCACGAGCTTGCTGATCGTTCAGACTCTATTCTGCGCCGAAAGTTGTGGCTCATCTACCCCTTCGTGGTCTCCCTAGCCCCTTGTTTCCTCGATTCCTATCCCTGCCGGCAACCCCTGCTTTTGCCGTCACATTCCATCGCCTCGCCGCGGTGGTATCATTTCGCGTCAATTTGAACCACGGGGAGGAAGACTTGAAATACACCATCGTTTTCGGCCTTGCGGCATTTGCGCTTCTTGCGGGGTGCGGACCCCAGGACAAGGGCGGCATTCCAGTTAAGCCCAAATTCACGGGGCCTCCTTACCATCTTTCCCTGGCCGCGGCGCCCGCCAAGCCCAGCAAGTCAGGGCTCACCATTCCTCCCATCAAGTACACGGCCGATCCCGACGCACCGTCGGATTCGCTCGCCACACGGGCCATCCTCGTGGTGCGCATCGACACCGCGAGCGTCAAGAGCAAGGGGCCGATGACGATGGACCAGATCATCATGGGCGCGGTCGATCTGCCCGGCACTGAAGGCACGCTGTCCGCCGACTACATGGAAGCCACCGACCAGGGCGTGGCGACGCTTCTGGAGGAGTACTGCGTGAAGGGAAATGTGAAGATGACGGCGGCGCTCACTCGCTCGTCGCTCTCGAGCACGGCCGGGGACGCGGAGATCGACGAGAAGCTGATTACGCCCTGGCTGCCGATCAGCCTGGTGTTCAAGAATCCAATTCCGGGCTGCTAAAGCGCGCTGACCTCTGCCGGTGCCATCGCGATGCCCCATCCTTTTCGTGTCACCATCGCGGAAAGGGTGGGATAGCGCGTCGCAGCCGCCAACATGTCAACCCTCCCTCGGCCCTCCAACGCCCGCAAGCCGCTGAAAACACTCGATAAAAACTTTTCCCGAAGTTTGCCGATCATTTCCCTCTTTGAGCGCATACTCATTCCATAAGCGTTCAATCAGGCTTTCCGGGGGCGGATAATCCGCTGCATTCGAGCCTTCGCCTCGGGAGAACAGATGCAATGAGCGCTGCACGGCCCGAATCAACGTCTAACTCTCGGGAATCGTACGCTTGCGGGGCGCGGATCTGGGGTTTGGTTTGAGGGGTATCGGGGTATAGATCAGGTATGGCGAGAGGTATGGAGTGGCCCGTAAGTCATTTATTTTCAAATATGGAGGTACGGCATACCGGGGAGGGGGCAGGGGTATTTAAAAGGTAAACAATTGCCGCTGCCCAGCAAGCCAAGGTTAACGACCCATGGCCCACTACCTGCGCTTCTTCGCCTGTCGCGAAGGAAGCGGGTCGAGGTTGAGCAGGGGCTGGAGCTTCATGAAAACTGGCTCGGGGGTCAAAAGCGGAGGATCTGCAGCATTGCCGCTTACTTCGCTTTTCTGCACTTTTCCATGATCTTCATGTGCAGGCGCTCGCTGACCTCGGTGGGGACTTCGTAAATCTCGTGGCAGCGGAAGATTTCAATGGTCTTGCGGGTGGTGTTCAGAACCACCTCGCAATGGCCGCACTTGCGCAGGTGAGCTTCAATCTCGGTGCGCGTCTCTACGGCGATCGATTCGTCGATTACGTCGTCGAGGATTTTGAGGAACTCAGTGCAGGTCATGCTTCAGCTCCGTCTCCGCCTGGCGCCGCGGCCGCCTGTGCAACCGCCGGAGCTCTTCTGCCAAAGTAGCGCGTGAGCCGCTCGCGCAGTTGCAGGCGGGCCCGCAGCAAGCGCGACTTGACGGCGGGAACGCTCAGGCCGAGCGTCTCGGCCGTCTCCTCGGTGGAGAGACCCTCCACGTCGCGCAGCACAAAGACCACGCGAAAGCCCTGCGGGAGGCCCTGAATCGTTTTGCGCAAAATTTCGGCCAGCTCGGACTGGGTGTAGTTTTGTTCCGGGTTCGGAGCCCAATCGGCGAAGTCGCGTGGTACGGACCCCTCTTCGGTGGTCACGTCCTCGTCCATGGATACCAATTTGCCGGTGCGGCGCTTGCGCAGCCGCATCAGACTCTCGTTTACCGCGATTCGAACCAGCCATGTGTAGAACTTCGAGTTCCCTTGAAATTGATCGAGTTTCTCGTATGCCTTGAGAAACGCGTCCTGCATCACGTCTTCGGCGTCTTCGCGGTTTTGCGTGATGTGTTGCGCAATCCTGAAGATCTGCCGCTCGTACTTGCGGACCAAGGTATCGTAGGCCGCGATATCGCCGCCGCGAACCCGTTCGACCAGCGCCACGTCGGGGTGCTGCTCGTCTTGTCCCGCAATTGGTTGGATGGTTGACATGGCAGTTGGTTCCAGAAAGATGCTTCGAAAGTTGCAGCCTGAAGGCTCGCAGCAGGGAATTTCTCTTGGCTGGCCCGGAACGATTCAGGAAGCCCGGCAAAAGATGAGTGTAACGGACGCAGGCTCCGGGAACCAAACCGGGCGGTGTGGGACGTAAACTGTTCCGCGCCGAACGAATGGTTACGCAAGTGATTCCCCGAATCGTTCGCTTGCGTCCAATTCAGCATAAAGTGGAATTATGCGATGTTTTTCTTCCCCGCCGCGTGTCACGTCGCCTATTCCGCAGGTTGCGCTCGTGGCCGCGGCAGTTCTGTTGTGGCTTCATGCGTCGCTCTCGCCGGCGCAATCCACCCCGGCACCCGCGGGGAGCGCGCCTAGTTCTTCTGCGCCTGTATCGAATGCCCACGCTTCGACGAGCGCCGGAACCATTGCAAAGCCGAAGCCGGCGGCAAAGAAGACGCACACCGCGCACAAGCCAGTGCATCCGTCCCATCAGTCCAGCCGCGCCGCTCGCCTGGCGCGCACGGCACGCATCAAGCAGGCCTTTGTCGCTTCAAAAGAGTTGCAGCCTATGGCGCAGCAGCTGGCCACTCTGCGCACGCCGGCAGCTTACGCCGGAGTGGCGGCCTACGCGCACAGCCACACGGGCGAAGCTGCTGCTGCGGCTTACCTGGCGCTTGGGCACGCGTACCTGCTGGACAAGAGAGATGCCGAGGCCGAAAGCGCGCTGGCCGAGGCTCGCCGCGCCGACGGAGAGCTTAGCGATTATGTAGACTTTCTGGACGCCGAGGCGAGCCATGAAGCCGGCGACGACGCTGCCGCCGAGAACATTCTGCACGGATTCACCGATCGCTATCCCGAGAGCATCTTTGACGACAAGACGCCCGAGCTTGAGGCCAACATTCTGCTGGGCATGGGCAAGCTGACAGAGGCACGGCAGGTTCTGGCGGCGGCTGCGGAGTCTCCAGCTGCGGACCGTTCGGCCTTTCAGCTAGCTGAAGGCGAGGTGGAGCAGGCACTGGGCCAACAGCAGGCTGCGGAAGCGACCTTCAAGAGAGTTTTGCTTGAGCATCCCTTGAGCCCGGAAGCGCAGACGGCGCGCGCCAAGCTGACCGAGACGGGCGCCGAGGCGACGTTGACTGTTACGGAGCTGCGAAGCCTGGCGGACGCTTATTACAACGCGGGCCGATACGAGGAGGCCTCAGAGCAATTCCAGGCACTGGCGCGCGAGCCGGGCCTCGACGCAGCTACGCACCAGGGTTTTGCCGTCGCCGAAGCCTCATGCCAGTTGAAGCTGAAGCGGCTGACTGTGGCTGAGGCAACAGCTTTACCCGATACGGACGACGAGAACGGCGCACGGCGCCTCGACCTGCTGATGGAGCTGGCCCGCAACCGCGACGATAGCGATATGCAGAAGCAGATTGTCTCGGAGATGGAAACGCGCTTTCCACACAGCCCATGGCTGGCCGACGCGCTCTTTTCCAGCGGAAATATGTACCTGCTGAAGCGCGACTATGCGACGGCGATTCAGTATTACAATGAGCTCGCAACGCGCTTTCCCGGCGACAAGAACGCCGCGTCAGCGCACTGGCGCTCAGGCTGGCTGAGCTACCGGTCGGGGCTCTACAAGGATGCGGAGCGGATCTTCGACGATCAGATTCATGATTATCCGTCGGCCGTGGAAACGGTCTCCGCTCTCTACTGGCGCGGGCGTCTCTACGAAACGCAGGATCACAATGCTGCTTCGGCTGCTGCCAACTACCGAGCGATCATCCACGCATACCAGCATTTTTTCTATGCGCAAATGGCGCGCCAGCGATTGTCGGCCCTGGGCGCGACGCAGCCCGCAGCCGATCCGCAACTGGATCGCTTTCAGCCTGTGCCGCTGCCTCACCTCGTGGACACATTCCCCGAGGACAGCCCGCACCTGGCCAAAGCGCGATTGCTGGCCAATGCGGGGCTGAATGAATACATCGCGGACGAGATCAAGGCCGATCCCGGTTCGTCTTCGTGGAGCGCGCTGGCCGAAGCGCAGATTTACTCGTCGTATGGAGAGACTTATCGAGCCGTGCGTTCGCTCAAGCGGGCTCTGCCGGGGTCGGCGTCCGCTTCGATTGAATCCATCCCGCTTGTTTATTGGCGCATCCTCTTTCCCGAGGCGTGGTGGGATACGATCCAGGCTGAGTCGGCGAAGAATAATCTCGATCCCTACCTGGTGGCCTCGCTGATTCGCCAGGAGTCGGAGTTCGATCCTTCGGCAATCTCGCACGCCAACGCGTATGGGCTCATGCAGCTGCTCCCGGTCGTGGGCAAAAAGATGGCGCACGAAGAGGGAATCACTTCCTTCCAGACTTTTCAACTGCTTGACCCGGCGATGAACATCCGGTTAGGAACAAGGTATCTGCGCCAGATGCTCGACCGCTTTGGCGGCGTGCAGGAATATGCGCTGGCCGCATACAATGCGGGAGACTACCGCGTTGCGGATTGGGAGGCAGCCGGCCCTTATTCGGGTATTGACGAGTTTGTCGAGTCCATCCCGTTCACCGAGACACGGGAGTACGTCGAGGCCATTTTGCGCAATGAGGAGACCTACAAAGCGATTGACGCATTCGCCCGCTCGCACGGCGGCGGTGCGACGGAGGCCGCTCGCCTGGGCCCGTGAGCGCCATCGGGGTGGGGGGAATCCCATTTGCTACTCCCAGGCTTCGATTGGAATTGACTTCGCCGTTGTGCCCGGCAACACTGTCCTAAATCGGATGCACGCATCTAATACTCGTAAGTGTTTCGCAGCCTGCTTTTGAAAGAAAACGGAGCCGGGCGAACTCAGTCACGGCTCGGATGCATCAGACCCGGAGGGAACGATGTCAGCCGACTTGAGTTTTCTGGAAGAGTGGATCCCGGAACGCATGGATCCGGGTACGATTTTCGTTCTGGAGAACCAGGCCAAGCTCGGCCAGGCCCAGAATCCTTATGTAGCCGTGATGTCGTGCCCAAAATGCGGGACGCTGGGGCTGATCACCCGCCGCCAGCTCTACGGGGGCGATCCGATGATCTGCGGCGGCGACGTTTGTTCAGCGGAATACCGGCTGGACGGCGAAAACATCTGTTACCGGTCAGCCCAGTAGACATCCGATTGAGCAGACCCTCGGATTCGCACAAGTTTGAAAGCCTCCGGGCCTGAAGGCCCGTCACGCCATCACGCCGAATTCAGGGGCCTGAAGGCCACTTCTGCCTCGGGTTCCTTGCTCGCTACTGCTGGAGCGTGTAGTCTGCATTTGTCGTTTTGGCGCCGGTTTCGGCCGGGGTGGGAAGCTGCGAACGGTCCCATCCTCCGCCCAGCGCTTGCACCAATTGCACCGCCGACGTCATCTCTTCGACTTGCAGCGCGTTGAGGGTTTCCTCGTTGTTTAGTAATGTGGTTTCCGCAATCACAACGTCTACATATGGATCGACCCCGGTGTTGTAGCGCACCAACTCCAGATTGAGATAGTCCTGCGAGTCCTTCACCGCATCCTGCTGACGAAGAATCTGCTGCGAATAAGTTCGCGTGGCCACCATGGAGTCTTCCACCTGCTGGAAGGCAGTGAGCACTGTCTGCCGGTAGGTCGCCAGGTCTGCGTTGTACTGAGCGACATATTGATGCAATTCCGCGCGATAGAGCCATCCATCGAAGATCGTTTCGGCGACTGATGGGCCAATCGACCAGACCCGGCTGGGCCAATTGAACAGGCTGGTCAATGTGGAACTCTGAAATCCTCCGGCTGTGCTGATCGTCACTTGCGGGAAAAACGCGCCGTAGCCGATCCCGATGACGGCGTTCTCCTCGGCGAGCGTGCGCTCGGCCGCCGCAATGTCCGGCCGTCGTTCAGCGAGCTGGGAGGGCACCCCGGTGGGAATCGAAGGTGGCTTGAAGAGCATCGGCTTCACGGGAACGGAGAAATCGCTGGGCGCCTTGCCCAGCAGCACTGCGATGGCGTGTTCGTATTGCGCGCGTAGAAGGCCTACATTCGTGGCCGCCGCTTCCGCGGATTCCACTGTCGTCTTGGCCTCGGCAACCGAGATGTAATCGCCGACGCCGGTGTCATATTGCGCTTGAGTGTAGTCCAGCGATTTCTTTTCGTCCGCGACGGTCTGGTTCAGAATCTGCTGCAGCATATCCTGGCCGCGAATCTCGAAGAAATACTCCGCCAGGCTGGCCTGTTCAGTGAGCTTCTCCGTTTGAAGATCGGCAGCGCTCACCTGCGAGGCGTATTCCGCTTCATGCACTTCGTTGCGAATCTTTCCCCAGAAATCGGGCGTCCAGGAAACGTCAATCGGCGCATTCCAAAGCGTTGAGGTCTTGCCGGTGTTCGCTTCGGTGGAGTTGTTCAGAGTTCCGGAACTCTTGGACCGATTCCACGATGGGTTCGCGGTGATCGTCGGCCAATACTGCGAACGCGCCTCGGCAATTGTGGCGCGCGCCGCCATGTAGTTTTCGAAGTATTCCTTCAGGTTCTGGTTGTTGATGTTGAGCTGTTCTTCGAGTGCGTTGAGCTCGGGATCGCCGAAAACCTCCCACCACTTGCCGCGGATCATCGCGTCCTGCGGGCTGGCCACCTTCCATCCATCGGCGTCCTGGAAGTTGACGGTGGACTCCTTGTAATTCGGGGCTGTAACCGACGGTGGCGCGGGCGCGTGATACGGAGGGCCGACACGACACCCGCCCAGCAGCGCGACAAACCCCAGCGCGCTGGCGGTGAGTATGGCCGGAATTCGATTGGTTCGTTCAATCATGGTCAATATCCTTCATGACACCGCTCCGTCCGCGACGGCCGGAAGCACATCACGAGTGCGGCCCAGCGCGCGCAGGCGAAGACGGTCCATCATCAGGTAAACCACCGGAGTGGTGTACAGCGTAAGTACTTGGCTCAAAAGCAGGCCGCCCACAATCGTGATGCCCAAAGGCTTCCGCAGTTCCGAGCCGGTGCCGGTTCCGAAGGCCAGCGGCAGAGCGCCGCAGATGGCGCACATGGTGGTCATCATGATCGGCCGGAAGCGCAGCATGCACGCGTCAAAAATCGCCTCGCGCGTCGTCTTGCCTTCATTCCGCTCGGCCTGCAGCGCAAAATCGATCATCATGATGGCGTTCTTTTTCACGATGCCGATGAGCAGGATGATGCCGATGATCGAAATCATGTTGAGGTCGATGTGGAACAGCATGAGGGCGAGCATGGCGCCAACGCTGGCCGAGGGCAAAGTGGAAATAATCGTGAGCGGATGAATCAGGCTCTCATAGAGAATGCCGAGCACGATGAATACGGATAGCAGCGCGGTGATGACCAGAATCGGCAGCGACGACAGCGATTGCTGATAAGCCTGGGCCGTCCCGGCGAAAAAGCCGCGAACCGTACCGGGCATGGCAAGCTTTTCTTCCATCTGTGTCACCTCGCGGGTGGCATCGCTGAGCGCGGCGCCGTTTTTCAAGTTGAAGGAGACAGTGGTTGATGGAAAAAGACCGGTATGAGCGACTTGCAGCGGCGTTGTGTTGGTGCTTGGTTTGGCCACGGAGATCAAGGGCGAAACGGCGTTGAGGCCGGCGCCCGCGGAAGAACCGCCGGGTGGCGCGAAGTATATGTTATTCAGACCCGACGGATCCTGCCAGTACTGTGGCGCCACTTCCATGACCACGTAATACTGGTTGAGCTGTGTGTAAATCACCGAGACTTCAGATTGGCAAAATGCGCTGCAGAGGGCACTGTCGAGCGATTGCGGCGTCTGGCCCATGCGAGCCGCGGTGACCCGGTCGTAGTTGAGCAACTCCTGCAGGCCCCCGTTCTGCCAGTCGGTGTTCGCGTCCGTGAGGTCGGGAAGCTTTTGCATGTTTTGGTAAAGAATCGGAGCCCAATGCGCAAGATCATCGATGTTGTCGGACTGAATCGTATATTGGTAAAGCGCAGCGCTGCCGCGACCTCCGATGCGAAGGTCCTGTGCAGCCTGCAGATACGCCGAAGCAACCGGCAGGCGATTCATTTTTGGCCGCAGCCGGTTGATTACGTCCGGCGCACCGGTCTGGCGTACCCCGCACTTGGGGCCTTCTTTGCATTGAGTGCCCAGTGGCTTGAGAGCCATGAACATGAAGCCGCCGTTGCCGTTACCCGTATAAGCCAGAACATGAGCCACCGCAGGATCGGCTTTGACCACATTGACCAGCGACACCATGGAGAAATTCATGAAAGGAAAGGAAGCGTCCTGTGGACCCTGCACCTGGCCCATGATGATGCCTGTATCCTGTTGCGGGAAATAGCCTGTGGGAATCCTCAAGATGACGAGAACGTTGAGGGCGACAGTGAGAAGGAGGACGACGAGCGTCAGCCCCGGATTGTCCAGGACCCACGCCAGTGATCGCCGGTAAACCCAGATCATGCCATTGAAGCCTTTTTCGCTGGTTCGGTATAGCCAATTGTGCTTCTCGCCCTCCTTGTGAGCTTTGAGCAGGTGCGCGCACATGGTGGGCGTGGTGGTTAAGGAAATGACCATGGAGATGACGACGGCCGTGGAAAGCGTGACCGCGAATTCGCGGAAGAGTCGGCCGATGATGCCGCCCATCATGAGGATGGGAATGAAAACGGCAATCAGCGACATGCTGATGGAAAAGACCGTGAACCCGATTTCCCTGGCGCCCTGTAATGCTGCGGCAAGAGGCTCCATACCGGCTTCGATATGGCGGGTGATATTCTCCATGACAACGATCGCGTCGTCCACCACGAATCCCGTCGCGATTACGATCGCCATCAGCGAGAGGTTGTCGAGCGAGTAGCCGAGCAAGTACATGACGGCGAACGTGCCAATGAGCGAGACCGGCACGGCGACGAAGGGAATGAGTGTGGAGCGCGGGCTGCGCAGAAAAATGAAGACGACCAGGATGACGAGGCAGACCGATCCCACCAGCGTTCGATAAACCGTGTTTACCGAGGCGCGGATGGTCACAGTTCTATCCACGTCCACCGTGGTCTTGACGCCCGCCGGCAAGACCGCCTCAAGAAACGGCAATTGCGCCTTGACGCGATCGACGGTTTGAATAATGTTCGCGCCGGGCTGGCGGAAGATCGTGAGCACCACTCCCCTGGATCCGTCGATGTAACCGGCGGCACGGATATTTTGCGTCGAGTCCACAACATCAGCGACGTCGGAGAGGCGCACTGCTTCTCCGTTGTGGTAGCCGACGATCAGAGGTCGATAGTCGGCAGCATCGGAGATCTGGTCGTTGTCAATAATGTCTTCACTGATCCCAGTGTTGGAAAGCTGACCCCTTGGCGAATGCGAGTTCTGCAGGCTGAGCACCGATTGCACATTTCCCAAAGTCAGCCCAAAGCTCTCAAGCTTGGTGGGATTGACCTCGACGCGCACCGAAGGCGTGCCACCGCCCTGCGCGCCTACCTGGCCGACCCCCTGAATCTGCGAGAGCTTTTGCTCGAGGATGGTGGAAGCAAGATCGTAGAGCTTGGTCACCGGGTATTTGTCGGAGGTGAGGCTGATGATCATGATGGGCGAATCGGCCGGATTGATCTTGCGGTAGGAAGGGTTGGAAGGCAGATTCGCAGGGAGGTAGGTGCGGGCCGCGTTGATGGCAGCTTGCACGTCGCGGGCTGCGCCGTCGATGTTGCGGCTCAGGTCGAATTGCATGGTCACATTGGTCGAGCCGAGCTGGCTCGACGAGGTCATCTCGGTGATGCCTGCGATGTGACTGAACTGGCGTTCCAGGGGCGTGGCCACCGAAGCCGCCATAATTTGCGCGCTGGCGCCGGGCAAACCGGCGGAAACACTGATGGTGGGAAAATCCACCTGCGGCAGCGGAGCGACAGGCAAGACCACGAACGCGACTGCTCCAGCAATGCCGACGGCGACGGTGAGCAGCGTAGTGCCCACGGGCCGCCGAATGAATGGAGCCGAAAGGTTCATGCGTTCTCTGCACCTGGCTGCGGTTCAGACGCTACGGGCATCCGCGAAAAACGCCGGCCCTTGATGCGATCAGCGAGCCGGTCAAAGAAGATGTAGATGACCGGCGTGGTGTAGAAGGTGAGCAATTGGCTCAGTAACAGTCCGCCGACCATAGCAATGCCCAGCGGGCGGCGCAACTCCGAACCCAGGCCGGTTCCGGCCGCCAGCGGAATCCCAGCCAGAAGCGCGGCCATGGTGGTCATCATGATGGGCCGGAAACGGAGCAAACTGGCTTCGTAAATTGCTTCGGTTGAATCCTTGCCATGCTTGCGCTCGGCCTCCAACGCGAAGTCCACGATCAGAATGCCGTTTTTCTTCACGATGCCGATGAGCAAGATGATGCCAATGATTCCCACTACACTGAGATCCTCGCGGCAGATCATGAGCGCCAGCAGCGCACCGACGCCGGCCGAGGGCAGCGTGGAAAGAATGGTAATGGGGTGGATGAAACTCTCATAAAGGACGCCAAGGACGATGTAGACAGCAACCAGAGCGGCGAGGATGAGCAGCGGTTCGTTGCTGAGGGAATTCTGGAACGATGCCGCGGTACCCTGGAAACCTGCCTGTAAGCTGGGAGGAAAGTTAAGGTTCTTGGCCACCTTGTTAATGTCCTCGATGGCGGTTCCCAAAGAAGAGTTGGACCCGAGATTGAAGGAGACCGTGACCGAAGGGAACTGTCCCTGGTGGTTGATAGATAGCGCCTCGGTTGTGTTACTGACCTGGGTGAAGGCGCTGAGCGGAATGGCATTGTTGCCCGCGGAAGAAGAATTGATGCTGGGCGTTTCGCCGGCAACCGTGCTGCCGGAAAGAGCGCTGGCGGGTGCGGTGACAACCTGCGAGGACGGCGTGTAGCGCACAGAAGAGGTGAGCGCGTTCGATCCGGCCGACGAGGAAGCTGAAGAAGAATACGAGGTAGCCGCGCCCGCACCGGTGGCGCCGGCGGAAGCGCTCGACTGAATATATAGATCGTTGAGCTTTTTGGGATCCTTCTGCCACTCGGGCTGCGTTTCGAGAACCACGTGATACTGATTCAGCTGCGTGTATAGCGTGCTGATTTCGCGCTGCCCGTAGGCATCGTAGAGCGTGTTGTCAATGGTGGTGGGCGCGATCCCCAGCCGGGATGCGGTGACGCGATCGATGGCCAGCTGAATAGCGCGCGCGCCGGTTTGCTGGTCGGTGGCAACGTCCTCCAACTCCGGCATACTCTTCAGTTTCGCCACAAACTTGTTGGTCCACTCGTTCAACTCATCGGTGTCGGGGTCTTCAAGTGTGTACTGATACTGCGTGCGGCTCACGCGGTCGTCGACCGTAATGTCCTGCACCGGCTGCATATATAGATGCATGCCGTGCACCTGGGCCAAACTTTGTTGCAGGCGGCGGATGACGTCCGATGCGCCGACGCGCTGATTGATGGGTTTCAGGTTAATGGAGATGCGGCCGCTGTTGAGCGTGGTGTTGATGCCGTCGGCGCCGATGAACGAAGACAAGCTTTCCACGGCGGGATCCTTCAAAATGATCTTCGCCAGTTCTTGCTGCTTCTCGCTCATGGCGTCGAAGGAGATGGACTGCGACGCCTGCGAAATGCCCTGAATCACGCCGGTATCCTGCACCGGGAAGAAACCCTTGGGAATCATAATGTAGAGGACAACGGTCAGTATAAGTGTGGCCACCGCAACCAACAGGGTGATGGTCTGGTAGCGCAGTACAACGCGAAGCGTGCGTCCGTAGAAAGCGATGAGCCTGTTGAACACGCGTTCCGACGCCTGGTAAAAGCGGCCCTCCTGGTGCTTCGGATCGTGGCGCAGGATGCGCGAGCACATCATGGGTGTGAGGGTGAGCGAAACCACGGCTGAAATCACGATGGTAACCGCCAATGTGACCGCGAACTCGCGAAAGAGACGGCCCACCACGTCGCCCATGAAAAGCAGCGGGATGAGCACGGCGATCAGCGAAACGGTCAGCGACACGATGGTGAATCCGATCTGGCCGGCACCGGTCAGCGCGGCTTCGAGAGGCGGCATGCCTTCTTCAAGGAAGCGGTTGATGTTTTCGATCATCACGATGGCGTCGTCGACCACGAATCCAGTGGAGATAGTGAGCGCCATAAGAGATAAATTGTCGAGAGAGTAGCCGAGTAGATACATGACGGCACAGGTCCCGATGAGAGACAGCGGCACGGCCACGGTGGGAATGATGGTCGCCCGCCAGCTGCGCAGGAACAGGAAGATGACCATCACCACCAGCACCACAACGAGCCCCAGCTCGAACATTACATCGTGCACTGAAGCATTGATGCTCGTGGTCATATCGGTCAACGTCGTGACGTTGATCCCGGCGGGCAGGTTCGCCTCCAGTTGAGGCAGAATCTTCTGGATGGAGTTGACAACGGTGATGGTATTGGCGCCGGGTTGCCGCTGAATGTTGAGAATGATCGCGGGCGTCAGATTCATCCACGCGGCCTGCTTGGTGTTCTCCACGCCATTGACCACGTCGGCGACATCTTTAACGAAAACAGGCGCGCCGTTGCTGTACGAGACGACCACGTTCTTGTAGTCGTCGGCAGTGCTGATCTGGTCGTTGGCGTCGATCTGGTAATCCTGGCGAGGGCCGTCGAAGTTACCCTTGGCGGAATTGACGCTGGCCTGGGTCAAGGCCGTCCGCATATCCTCCATGTTCAAGCCGTAGGAGGATAACGCGACGGGGTTCACCTGAATGCGGACGGCCGGCTTTTGGCCGCCACTGATGCTGACCAACCCCACTCCAGCCAACTGCGAAAGCTTGGGCGCCAGTCGCGTGTCGACCATGTCTTCGACCTGCGAGAGCGGCATGTTGTTGGAAGTAATTGCCAGCGTAAGGACAGGAGCGTCAGCTGGATTGGTCTTGGTGTAAACCGGCGGGACGGGCAGATCGGACGGCAGAAATGTCTGGCCGCCGTTGATGGCCGACTGGACTTCTTCCTCGCCCACGTCGAGCGAAAGCGAAAGACTGAACTGAAGCACGATGACCGACACGCCGCCGGCGCTGGTCGAAGTCATCTGGCTGAGTCCCTGC
>Ga0326728_10007058_pt1 | contig 29452 bp, 26 predicted proteins | sample MB3enrmetagenome_FD_207602 | JGI IMG/M metagenome (GOLD analysis project Ga0326728, IMG submission 207602) | Lab enriched peat soil microbial communities from McLean, Ithaca, NY, United States - MB31MN | ecosystem: Environmental > Terrestrial > Soil > Wetlands > Peat | place: USA: New York... | reverse complement strand
TGACGAGAAGGGGTGCGGGTCGATATTTTTCACCCAGCTCTTTATGAAACGTTTCCATACATTGCAAAAGAATGTCGAGCCCGAAGGCATCCGCTGCGGCCAAGGGGCCTAAAGGAAAGCCGAGGCCCCTTACGCAGCACTTGTCGATCTCTTCAGGGCTGGCGAGGGAACTTTCCAAAACATAGAAAGCCTCGTTCACCATCGGAAGGTAAAGGCGGTTGACCACAAAACCCGGAGAGTCCACAACGGTAACGGTCTCTTTCCCGCACGTTGTGAGGAAATCGATAATCGTTTTGTGGGTCTCATCAGAAGTCTCTAACCCACGCACCAGTTCAACAAGCGGCGTCAAGGCCGCCGGAATCAAGAAATGTGTTCCAATGCATCTTTCCGGTCGAGACGTGACTGCTCCCATCTCCGTAATGCTCAACGTGGACGTGTTGCTGGCCAGAATGGTTTCCTTAGGACAGATCCCGTCCATTTTCTTGAACAACTCCTTCTTCACCTTAATATCCTCAAAAACCGCCTCGATCACCAATGCCACGTCAGAAAGGGCTTTCATCAAATCCGCCGTCGTGGTGATAAGGGAAAGAACCTTCTCCATTTCCTCACCTTTCATTCTCTCCCTTTTGACCTGATTGTTTAGAAATGATTTGATAGATCCTAAGCCCTTTCTTGCTAACTCTTCGGAAAGGTCCACCAGGATGGTTTGAAAATCGCCCCTGGCACAGACAATCCCGATCTGGCTTCCCATCGTTCCCATACCGACCACGCACACTTTCTTGATCTCCATCTATGGTCTCCCTTCTCTTATACGATGTCTGTAGATCCCTTCTCATCTTCATCATGGGATTGAGACCAATTTACCAACAATTTATCGATTTATCAATTTCATCTTCCTTCTTTCTCCCGGAAGATCCGACATGACAGGCTCGGAGAGAAAAGAATTTGGCATAAGCGGGGTTCAAATACAGTCTCTTAACCCGAAAAATACTTGATTTACCCCATTTATCTTGATCGCTCATGTATAAGAAAATGGGGAAGCCATCGTCAGCAGACTGCTTTTCACGGAGGAAATAGCAGGAAGGGATATTGTTTATGGCAACCGGTTCAGACCAGCGAGGACCTGAGGTTATTGTAAAGCGTCACCCGTCTATGATGGAAATCATCCTCAACCGGCCCCGTGTCATCAATGCTCTCACTACTGAGATGATCCTGCAGGTCCGCCAAGCCCTTGACGAAGCCACGCAAGAGTACCGATATCAGTTTGTCCTGTTCCTCGGAACCGGGAACCGAGGGTTTTGCGCAGGTGGCGACCTTAAGAGACTCGCAAAAGCAGTCAAGGAGAAATCTTTCTCCGTTGCGGATGAGTTTTTTCGAGAGGAATATGGTTTAGACCTTTTTATACACCGGCTTCCGAAGCCGATGATCGTGATCGCGGATGGCATCACCATGGGAGGAGGTCTTGGTATATCTGCCGGGGCCAATATTGTAATTGCCACAGAGCGAACCCTCATGGCGATGCCCGAGACCCGGATTGGCTTTTTCCCCGATGTGGGCGCAACGGGTTGGATGTTTACAAAATGTCCCAGAGGATACCCGGAATACCTTGGACTTGTAGGTTACGAAATGGAGGGAGCAGAATGTATACGCCTTGGTCTGGCAAACTCATTAACCAGGAGAGAGCATCTGCCGAGACTGAGAAAGGCCCTTCAAAGTTTTCGGGGAAAGCTCATCGATGACAAAACGATAGCCACAGAGCACCTTAAATCCTATCTTGCCACCTTCTTCCAAGGAGACATTCCTATCAATCCCGGAATGGATGCATGGATAGCGACCCATTTCGCAGAGAAGACGTCGCTCCCTGAAATCATGGACTCCCTTTCCCGATGCAGCCAGGAGGACCGTTTGTGTCAGGATGTTTATCACCGGCTGTCGGAACGATCTCCCACAGCACTCGTCCTCACCTTGGCCCTGCTACGACATAATGAAGGACGTCCACCGGAGGAGGTTTTTGCTGCGGAAACCTGGGCGGCCCGCTTTATAATAAGACACCCGGATTATCTTGAAGGCATCCGTGCCCGCATTCTGGACAAAGATGACCAGCCGCACTGGCGGCCCGCCACGATAGAGGAGGTGACCCTTCCAGAAGTGGGACTCTTAATTGAGAAAAGCAGTTTCTGAATCTCTTCGGCATTTCTCGCAAAGGGACTGGAATCATCGATACCCACTCTGTAGATAACTCTTGTGCAAGGGAAGGACAGAAACCTTCGATCAGGGCCGGACTATATTTTCAAACCTGAGGCCACCGCCTCTAAGGCTTCTCGATTCAAGATGAGAATCCTGTTCTTCTTCACATCGATTATCTTTTTGGCTTTCATCTTTGCCAGGCTCCTTGAAAGGGTCTCACTGATTGTCCCCAGCTTTGAAGCCAATTGGCTTTTGCTTAAATCCAAATCGATCTCCTTGGGGCTCCTTCCCTCTTTCGCTGATTTCAAAGAGAGATCGATCAGATATTTTGCAACTCGCGATGAAACCTCTTTGAGGGAAAGCTCTTCGATGAGAGAGGCGAATTTTCTTAAAAAGTAGGAAAGAGAGACGATCATATTGATGCTAAGCTGGGGATTCCGCTCGATGAGCTGGATAAAATCCCTCTTGGGGAAAAAAAGAAGTTGACTATCTGTTAGGGTTTCGGCAAAGGCTGGATAGTTTCCCTCGAGAAACAGAGCTGCCTCAGCAAAGGCTTCCGGCGGAGAAACCACATGAAGAATCTGCTCCTTGCCTTCCGGCGATATCTTGAAGAGTTTCACCTTCCCTGAAAGGATCACATAGAATCCCCTTGCCTCTTCCCCATCGGAAAAGAGAATCTGCTTCTTTCCGACCCGTTTTAACGAAGCAACGGCCTTGATCTTTTTCAGGTCTTCTTCTTTCAAGCCGGCAAAAAGAGGACATCGTTTCAATGCTTCAATCACCATATTTACCCTAAACGCTCCTTCGCTTTATTCGGACTTTGCCAAAAACTACATTTGACTTTAATAATTATTCGTAACTCTTCTATATTATTAACTTTTTTTGTATGAAAATAAACCATGCGTCCTGATAGAACATTTACCTAAATAATTCAACGAGTTAAGAGATTACGGTACGATTCCGTCTCAAGGATTTCATCGACTCCGGACTATGTCTATGAGTAAATCCCTGATATTGAAATAAAATATAGACTATGTTAATCTTTTTTAGCTAAATTTCAATATTGGAGGAAAATTTTTGAGTTCTCTTTATAAAAACCTGATCTTCTGGGCAATTATCGTCATCTTAATGGTTCTTCTCTTCCAGCTTTTCAGTAAACCCCGTCAAACAGCGGTAGAAAAAAACTATTCCGATTTCATCTCCACCGTAGAGAACAATCGGGTTCAGGAGGCGGAGATACGCGGAAGAAATATTATTTGGAGAGATAAAGAAGGAAAACGCTTCAAAACTTATGCCCCTGAAGACCCCGAGATGATTAAACTTCTCAGAGATAAAGGGGTGGTTATCAATGTGAAGAAAGAAGAGGAATCCCCTTTCTGGAATATACTGATCTCTTCACTTCCCGTGATTATTCTCGTCGGCGTCTTACTCTTTTTCATTCGGCAGATGCAGATCGGCGGCGGAAAAGCCCTCTCTTTTGGAAAGAGTAAGGCGAAAGTTCTGACGAAAGAACTCCATCAGATAACATTTGAGAACGTCGCTGGAATTGAAGAAGCCAAAGGTGAACTTGAGGAGATCATCGATTTTCTCAGGGATCCCAAAAAGTTTACGAAGCTTGGCGGAAGGATCCCTAAGGGAGTTCTTCTCATCGGCGCCCCCGGGACCGGGAAAACGCTTCTGGCACGAGCGATTGCAGGCGAAGCTGACGTTCCCTTTTTCAGCATTAGCGGTTCTGATTTCGTGGAGATGTTCGTGGGAGTCGGAGCCTCCAGGGTTCGAGACCTCTTCCTTCAGGGAAAACGGAACGCCCCCTGCATCATTTTCATTGACGAGATCGACGCCGTTGGAAGGCATCGAGGAGCCGGCCTGGGCGGGGGGCACGATGAGCGAGAGCAGACCTTAAATCAGTTGTTGGTTGAAATGGATGGATTTGAATCGAACGAAGGGGTCATCCTGATCGCAGCCACAAACCGGCCAGATGTTTTAGACCCCGCCCTGCTCAGGCCAGGTCGTTTTGACCGTCAGGTGGTTGTGCCTCTTCCCGATGTAAAAGGAAGAGAGCAAATCCTGAAGGTTCACTCTGGCAAGACCCCGTTGGGGGCAGATGTCAATCTTGCAGTCCTGTCCAGAGGAACCCCTGGATTTACCGGAGCCGACCTGGAGAACCTCGTGAACGAAGCGGCTCTGCTGGCCGCCCGGTTAGGAAAAGAACGCATCGAGATGGCCGACTTTGAACAGGCCAAAGATAAAGTCCTGATGGGCGTCGAACGGAAATCAATGATCATCCCTCTGGAGGAGCGAAGAATTACCGCTTTTCATGAAGCAGGTCATACGTTGGTCGCAAGAATGATCCCGGGAACAGACCCCATTCACAAAGTCACGATTATCCCCAGGGGCCGAGCTCTTGGAATCACACAACAGCTCCCCATAGACGAAAAGCATACCTACCCCAGGGACTATCTGCTGAACAACATCGCCGTGATGATGGGTGGGAGGGTGGCGGAGGAACTGGTGTTGAACAGCCAAACCACCGGCGCGGGAAATGACATCGAACGCTCCACGGAGATCGCCAGAAAAATGGTCTGCGAGTGGGGGATGAGCGAAAAGCTTGGCCCTCTGACTTTTGGTAAGAAAGAAGAAGAGATCTTTTTGGGAAGAGAGTTTGCCCGCCACCGGGACTATAGTGAGGAGACAGCACGTTTGATTGATGGTGAAGTAAGGACCATCGTCGCCCAAGGCTATGGAAAGGCGAAAGAGATCGTCCAGGCGAATATGACCACTCTCCATACGTTGGCAAATACGCTTCTTGAAAAAGAGGTTCTTGACGGAAATCAAATCGAAGCCATCATCAAGGGTGAGAATGTTTAGGCAAGATGAATCTGATTCGATGCCTTCACATTACAAATGCCAGCGAAGCCATTCACCAAATGAAGAGCATGGGGGTGGATCCGGCGAGCATCGGGCTAATGGAGGGCAAGACCCTCCATTTCAATCTCAAAGTAGAGGGGATCGAACCTCGAACGGCTAATCTTCTCAAACAGGAGATGTTCGCATTGGGCGGGGACGTTGCTGTCGATGAAAAGGGATTTGATTGCAGCACCGAAAAGACGGACGCCCTTCTGATGGGAAATCAGAAACATTTCGAAAAACTGATCTCCAAATTGGAACAATATCCAGGCCTCAACCCTCTTGGTCAGTCCATAAAAGAAACCCTTAAGAACATTTGTAAGACACAATACGCCATCCGCTGCCGAAAGCGGACATTGTCACTGGGAAAAAGAACGCTTTTGATGGGTGTTCTCAATATCACCCCGGATTCTTTTTCAGACGGTGGCCTCTTCTTTGACAAGGAAAAGGCTATCTCGCACGGACTGGGGATGGTTGAGCAGGGGGCGGATATTATCGATATTGGAGGGGAGTCGACCAGACCGGGCTCGAAGCCTCTCGAATTAGAAGAGGAACTTCGTCGCGTCATTCCTGTTATCAAATCGATTGCTGCTGAAGTGGATGTACCCATCTCCATAGATACCTATAAAGCGGTTGTGGCGCAGAACGCGATCGAGGCAGGAGCTGAAATAATAAATGATATCAGTGGGTTGAACTTTGATCCGAACCTGGCAAAAGTGGCTTCAAAGGAGGATATTCCCCTTGTCCTCATGCACATCCGTGGAACCCCTGAAACAATGCAAAAGAATATCCATTACGATTCCCTATTTTCTGAAATACTCCAGTACTTGAAAGATTCTATTCAGAGGGCAGAATCTGCTGGGTTGGACCCGTGCCAGATCATCATTGACCCTGGAATTGGTTTTGGAAAAACACTTGAGGATAACCTTTATATCATTAGAAATCTATTTGAATTCCGAGTACTTGGAAAGCCTATTCTTCTGGGGACGTCACGCAAGAGTTTCATCGGGAAAATTCTGAATGTTGAGGTTGGAGAGCGGTTGGAAGGGACGCTTTCAAGTATTACGGTTGGCGTTCTCAATGGGGCCAATATCATTCGCTGTCATGATGTGCTCCAGGCAAAAAGGGCTATTGCTGTAGCCGACGCCATCCGTCTGGCAGGAGAAGCGTAGCGCCCTCATCTATGGGGGGATAGAATGCGTCCGCAGTAAATGCAGGCGCTACTTGACCTTTATTTAGAAAATATGATAACGATGACTAACCTAATCCTTCCCAATCCATCTTAGAAAAGCCTGCCTTGCACGGTAGTTAGGTACACGGCCTGCCGGCAGGTAGAGGGAAAAATAGGGATTTTTACGGGTGGGGGTGAAACAGAATGACACGTAAACTATTTGGAACGGATGGAATCAGAGGGGTCGCCAATGCAGATCCCATGACCGGAGAGATGGCCATGCAGTTGGGAAGGGCCATCGCCCATATCTTTAAGGACGTGAAGGGAAGACATCGGATTGTGGTGGGAAAAGATACCCGGCTTTCGGGATATATGCTGGAGACGGCGTTGGCCTCTGGCGTCTGTTCCATGGGAGCGGATGTCATGTTGGTGGGCCCCTTACCCACTCCTGGCATCGCCTTCATCACCACGAGCATGAGGGCCAATGCGGGCGTGGTGATTTCGGCCTCTCACAACCCTTACTATGACAACGGAATCAAAATCTTTTCACAGGATGGCTTTAAGCTTCCGGACGAAATCGAAGGCCGGATCGAAGAACTGATCCTTTCAAATCATCTTCATTCCCTTCGGCCCACAGCGAATGCAGTTGGAAAGGCCCATCGCATCGACGATGCCGTCGGGAGGTATGTGGTCTTTCTCAAAAATACTTTTCCCAACAACTTAACATTGGACGGTCTTCGAATCGCTTTGGATTGTGCCAATGGGGCCGCCTACCGAGTAGCTCCGACGGTCCTCGAGGAATTGGGAGCCGAGGTGATTCCAATTGGGGTAGATCCCAATGGAGAAAATATCAACGACCATTGCGGCTCGCTTTATCCGGAAATGGTCAGTCGCCTTGTCCTGGAGAAGGAAGCAGATATCGGGATCGCTCTCGACGGAGATGCGGACCGAATCGTCTTTGTGGATCGAAAAGGGAAGGAGGTGGATGGAGATTATATTCTGGCGATCTGTGCTCACCAGATGCTATCCGAAAACAGGCTAAAAAAGGGAACGCTGGTCACTACCGTAATGAGTAATATTGGGCTGGACCGGACGATAAAAAATGCGGGGGGGAAAGTCATTAGGACTCAAGTAGGAGACCGTTATGTTGTGGAGGAGATGGTCCGGGGAGATTACAATCTTGGGGGAGAGCAATCAGGCCATACCATCTTTCTGGATTACAATACGACTTGCGATGGGGTCCTCACGGCCCTACAAGTTCTGGCCATCATGAAACAGAAAGAACGTCCCTTAGACGAACTGACCCACGTGATGGAACCTCTTCCTCAGGTTCTCTATAACGTAGAAGTCAAAGAGAAGAAAAACCTCTCTGGGTTTCCAGAAATCGAAAAGAGGATCAGGGAGATTGAGAAAACATTGGAACAGTCCGGAAGGATTTTGATTCGCTATTCTGGAACAGAACCTCTCCTCCGAATCATGGTCGAGGGAGAAGATGAAACAAAACTCCATCGGTTTGCCCAAGACCTTGTCGAGCTGGTTAAGAAATACATCGGGAAGTAGAATCTAGAGAGGGGAATGTGGTTAAACCGCTTTCTCCTTTCCACTTTCGACATTCGAATGCAGGGGGGATCATGCCGAGATTGGGTGTCAACATTGATCATGTCGCCACGGTCAGGCAGGCCAGAGGGGTGATGTACCCCGATCCTGTCACCGCTGCAGGAATCGCGGAATTGGCCGGAGCGGACGGAATCGTATGTCACCTGAGGGAGGATCGACGCCACATTCAAGATCGAGACCTACGAATACTCAGAGAGACGATTCAGACCCGACTGAATCTTGAAATGGCGCCTACTGAAGAGATGATCCGCATTGCCTTATCAACCAAGCCGAATATCGCCACCCTCGTTCCTGAAAAAAGAGAAGAATTGACGACAGAGGGCGGGCTCGACGTCATCAAATTCAGTCCTGCTCTTAAAAAAGCGATTCAACGACTCCACAAGGGAGGAATCCCTGTCAGCCTCTTTGTCGATCCCCAAAAAAATCAAATCAAAGCCTCGGAGGATGTGGGCGCGGATGCCATCGAAATTCACACCGGTCGGTACTGCGAGGCCAAGAATTCTTCCAAGGAAGATGAAGAGCTAAAAATAATTCTCGACGCAGTCGCCGAGGCCTCTCACCGTGACCTCCGGATTGCTGCAGGCCATGGGTTAAATTACGTCAACGTCCGACGGATTGCAGAAATCAAGGAAATCGAGGAACTCAATATTGGCCACAGCATTATTGCCCGGGCGGTTCTGGTAGGGCTGGATCGAGCTGTTCGGGAAATGATTGAACGAATTCGTCGGCAGTAAATGCCGACGCTGCGCCCGGTGCTGTACCCCCCATTTACCGGGGGCGAAAAAACCTGCGATGATCATCGGAACGGGTATTGATATTGTGAACATTGATCGAATCGAGCGTCTGATGGCCCGCTGGGGAGATCTTTTTCTGGGTCGGGTCTTTACAAAGAAAGAGATCGCCCGGTGTCAACACCAGGCCCGCCCGCCTGAATGTTTTGCCATCCGATTTGCGGCAAAAGAGGCTTTCCTCAAAGCCATCGGATGGGGGCTTCGAAACGGCATCCAATGGACGGATATCGAAGTGGAGAACGATCCCATGGGAAAACCCATGCTCTCCTTCCATCGAAAGGCAAAGGAGGTTTATGAGACCCTCCGAATTGAAAAGGCTCTTCTCACCCTTTCCCACGATCGACCCTATGCCGTGGCCCATGTGCTATTAGAGGAAGGAAATGATGAAAGTAGCGACCGCTGAACAGATGCAAGAGTTGGATCGGAAGTCCATTGAGACCTATCGTATTCCCGGAATCGTCCTCATGGAAAATGCAGGAAGGGGAGCGGCAGAGGTGATCTCCGATACCTTCCCCGATATCCGCAACAGGAAGATAGCGATCATCGCCGGGAAAGGAAACAACGGAGGAGATGGGTTTGTGATCGCTCGATATCTTCTGAACCAAGGGGTTTTCGTGAGAGTCTATCTCCTTACCGACCCGAAGGGTCTCCGAGGCGATGCGGAGACGAATTTTACGATTTTCTACCGCATGAAGGGCGAAGTCGTTCCTGTTCCTTCCTCTAAAGACTACATCAAAGTGAAAAAGGACATCGAAAAGTTCGATATTTTGATAGATGGAATTTTTGGTACGGGGCTCGATGCAGAGGTCAGGGGCTATTACAGAGAAGTGATCGATCATCTGAATACGATCCAAAGGCCTATCGTCGCCGTTGATATCCCCTCCGGTTTAGATGCCGACACAGGCGAACCGCTTGGCACGGCGATTCGGGCCTCTCTCACCATCACTTTTGGTTTGCCCAAGATAGGCCACCTCATTCCGCCAGGAATCGATTATGTGGGAAAGGTGAAGGTCATCGATATCGGTATCCCCAGGAGGTTGGTAGAGGAAGAAAGAATTCCGACCTACCTTTTGGAGAAAGAAGAGATCCGAAAATGGTTGTCCATCCCTCGGAATCCAAATACCCACAAAGGAAACTACGGACACCTGTTGGTAATTGCGGGATCGGTCGGCAAGACAGGAGCCGCAGCCATGGCCAGTCAGGCTGCCCTCAGAGTGGGGGCGGGTCTGGTCACACTTGCCCTCCCCAAAAGCCTCAATGCCATCATGGAGATGAAATTGACAGAGGTCATGACAGAGCCTCTTCCGGAGACCGCCAAACAAACGCTTAGCCTCCGGGCCTTCGGAACCATCGTCCGTCTCTGCGAAAACAAAAAGGCGGTGATCATTGGTCCTGGCCTGGGAACGTTTAAAGAGACCCAATCGCTTATCCTCAAGCTGATCAAGACACTGGATCTCCCGATCATTTTAGATGCCGATGGTCTGACGGCTTTGGCAACCCAACCTAAAACCCTTCCCATCAAGAATCGCTCGTTCATTCTCACTCCCCATCCAGGAGAGATGGCAAGACTGATCCGATCCCAGATTAAGGAAGTCCTGGAAGATCGCGTCGGACTCAGCAGAAATTTCTCACAGTCCCAGCACGTACATCTCGTCCTCAAAGGGCATCCCACTCTGATCACCACCCCCAAAGGAGAGGTCTTTATCAACCCAACGGGCAATCCGGGGATGGCCTCGGGAGGAACGGGGGATGTGCTCACCGGAATGATCGGCGGGTTGCTTTGTCAAGGATTTGACATTCCCACTTCTGCCCAAATAGCTGTTTACATCCATGGATTGGCCGGTGATGAGGTGGCTCGAGAGATAGGAGAGAAATCTTTAATTGCCACAGACATCATTGAAAGATTACCTACTCTTCTCAGGGGAGGGATCTGATACTTCAACGACGCCAAACCCTGTCTGTTCGGGGCCGAATGCGTCGTCTCTTTCGCGAACCCTCTCGGTCCTAAGCCTGAGGCCGAAGGGTTGATTTTTCCCTCCTTCTTCATTTAATATAGATTAAATTAAGCGTTCTGATTTGTTTGTCCGCCCGTCCCCCTTTCCTTCCTGCGGGAGGAGAAGAGGGCTGGACTGGGGGTAGGAGGGACCAGAATAAGACAACGGCCCACCCGGAGCAGGTCCCCTGACCTTTCTTGTTCCTCTATCTCCAAACGAAGTGTAGCGATACAAAGAAGCGCGGACTCATTCGTCTCGTTACCTAAGATTTGGTAAACAAGAACCCTGAATCAATTCGAAGATCGAGAGAAACGGCGGAGTGTTCATATCAAGGATCAGCGGAACGAAAGGAGAGACGCGATGTATTTCGAGATGAAGGTGAAGTTTTTGACGTTCGATTCCACGTCGAACGGATTTGTCGTTCTCCTGATGGATTTATCGAATAAAACAGGGCTTCCTATTTGGATTGGTCCTTTCGAGGCCAATGCCATCGCGATGAAGCTGAAGAAGATGGGTTCTCATCGGCCATCGACTCATGATTTGATCCATAACATTTTAAAGACCCTTCAATCCCAGGTGGTGAAAATCGTGGTCAATGACCTGAAGGAAAATACTTACTACGCCTTGATTTACCTCAACCGAGGAGGGGAGGAGATCATTATCGACTCCCGTCCCAGTGATGCCATGGCCATCGCTCTGGCTGTGGACGCCCCAATTTTCGTATCAGAACAGGTCATCGAAAAAGCCCGAACCATCGATATGGAGAAAGAAGGAGATCATCTCAAGGAGTGGCTGGAAAATCTCAATCCCGACGACTTTAAATATAAAGCCTAAAAAATTACAGATTGCAAATCGTAGATCGTAGTAAACGCATATATGCGTTTACTACGAAATCTAAAATTGGACAAGTGGTTATTCAGACCGACAGGACAGCAGAGACCATTCGGATCGGAAAGAGCATTGGAAGCCAACTTCTGCCCGGGGATGTCGTGGCCTTGGTGGGTGAATTGGGGGCGGGAAAAACCCAATTTATCAAAGGACTCGCCGCGGGAGCGGGGATTAGGAATGCGGCCTATATCTCAAGCCCTTCCTTTACCCTGATTAACGAATACCCGGGAAAGATGACCTTTTACCATGTTGATCTTTTTCGCCTCGGCGAAGAGAAGGAAGCTGAAGAGTTAGGTCTGGAGGATTATTTCCAAGGCAAGGGGATCACGGCCATCGAATGGGCGGATAAAATCCCTTCCCTCCTCCCGAAGGAGCTTCTGCTCATCCGTATTGCCTACGCAGGAAGAAATAGAAGGTCTTTGGAAATCATTGGAAAGGGAAAGCGCTACGAAGAATTAGTCGATGAACTGCGGATTTCGGATTGCGAATTGCGGAATTAATTTCAAATCCACATTCCCTGCCTACCGACACGCAGGCGCATTTCACGCTCCCCAATGGGGAAAGGGAGGCATTTGAATGGCGCGGGTCGTTCAAAAATATGGCGGCACCTCTGTCGGGGATATCGAGCGAATCAAAAATGTCGCCAGGAGGGTCGTCAACAGTAGAAACCAAGGTCACGAGCTGGTGGTCGTCGTCTCTGCGATGGCCGGAGAAACGGATAAACTTTTCCGCTTGGCCCATCAGGTCACGGCCAACCCTGACGAAAGGGAAATGGACGTGCTTATCTCAACGGGGGAGCAGGTCTCGATCGCCTTGCTTGCCATCGCTCTGAAGGATATGGGAGCGGAGGCGAAATCCTATCTCGGGTTCCAGATTAAGATTGCCACGGACAGCGCTTTCGGCAAAGCCCGTATTACAGGCATTGAATCGGAGAAGATGCTAAGCGACCTGAAGGACGGGCGGGTCGTGGTGGTAGCAGGGTTCCAGGGGGTGGATGAATCAGAAAATATCACGACCCTCGGTCGGGGAGGATCCGACACCACGGCCGTTGCGGTCGCAGCCGCCCTGAAAGCAGATGTTTGTGAGATCTATACCGACGTCGACGGAGTCTATACGACCGATCCCAACGTCTGCTCCAAGGCAAGGAAGTTGTCCAAGATCTCCTACGATGAGATGCTGGAGATGGCCAGCCTCGGAGCGAAGGTATTACAGATCCGATCTGTAGAGTTTGCCAAGAAATACGATGTCCCTATTCATGTCAGATCATCTTTTAACGATAATCCTGGTACAATCGTCTGCAAGGAGGACAGAGAGATGGAAAGGGTTGTGGTTTCGGGTGTGACTTACAACAAAAATGAAGCAAAGATAGAGATCATGCGTGTTCCCGATGTCCCTGGGATGGCGGCAAAACTCTTCAAGCCCATCGCCGACGCGAACATTGTCGTGGACATGATTATTCAAACCTCCAGCACCGAGAAAGGCTCCGCCGATATGGCGTTCACTGTCCCCAAATCCGATTTCGCAAAGACCCTCCAGATCGTCAAAAACACGATTAAGGAGTTGGGCGGGAAAGAGGTCAAATCCAACGAAGATATTGCAAAGGTATCCATTGTAGGGGTAGGCATGAGGAGCCATTCCAATGTGGCCACCAAAATGTTCTCTGCCTTGGCCAAAGAGGGAATTAATATTCAAATGATTTCTAGCTCGGAGATTAAAATCTCCTGCGTGATTGATTCGAAGTATACGGAATTAGCCGTCCGGGCCCTCCACGATGCTTTTGAACTGGATAAGTCTGTTATTTCAGAAGAACGATAAGCGATGAACGATGGACGATGAGCAGAAGTTTTGGTTCATAGTTGATAGTTCATAGCTCGTCGTTTCGTTAAGGAGAGTTTCATTTGAAACAATCTGACTCTGTAAAAATCTACGACACCACACTCCGCGACGGGTCCCAGGCAGAAGACATTTCTTTTTCTGTTGAGGATAAAGTTCGAATCGCCCAAAAGTTGGATGAATTGGGCATCCATTACATCGAAGGGGGATGGCCTGGTTCCAATCCAAAGGACCTTCAGTTCTTTCAGGAGATCAAATCGGTTTCCCTTTCTCTTGCGAAGATCGTCGCCTTCGGAAGCACCTGCCGAGCAGGAATTCTGCCAAAAAATGATACAAACATCCGGGCCCTAATCGAGGCTGGCACGAAGGTGGTGACGATCGTGGGGAAGTCCTGGGATATCCATCCTCTTGAGGCGCTAAAAATTACTCTTGATCAGAATCTCGAAATCATCTATAGCTCAATTCAGTTCCTTAAGGAGCGTGTCGAGGAAGTTATGTTTGATGCCGAGCATTTCTTCGACGGGTTCAAAAACAACCCCCAGTATAGCCTCTCCACACTGAAGGCAGCCCAGGAAGCCAAGGCGGATTGGATCGTCTTATGCGATACGAATGGGGGGACCTTCCCCGGCGAGATCCAATCCATCGTCCAAGAGGTAAGAAACAAGATTTCGGTTCCCCTGGGCATTCATGTCCATAATGATGCCGAGATGGCAGTAGCCAACACAATCCTGGCAGTCAAGGAAGGTGTCAGGATGGTCCATGGCACGATCAACGGCTACGGGGAACGATGCGGGAATGCCAACCTCTGTTCCGTCATCCCCAATCTCAAGTTGAAAATGGGAATTGATTGTGTCACAGACGACCAGCTGAAAAAGATCACCGAGGTCTCTCGCTTCGTCTCAGAGTTGGCCAACCTGCCCCATAGCAAATATCTTCCTTATGTGGGGGAAAGCGCCTTTGCCCACAAGGGCGGTGTGCATGTCAGCGCGATCCGGAAAAAGGATGCCACTTACGAACACATCTCCCCTGAGCGAGTCGGAAATCACCAGAGGGTTCTTATCTCCGACCTCTCCGGCGAATCAAACATTCTTTACAAAGCGGGTGAGTTTAAAATTGATTTAGAAAGCAAAGATCCAAAAGTAAGAAAGATCCTCGACGACTTGAAACACCTCGAAAGCGAAGGTTTCCAGTTTGAAGGAGCCGAAGGCTCTTTTGAGATTCTCATCAAGAAGGCGCTCGGGCAGCATAAAAGGTTTTTTGAACTGATGGGATTCCGTGTCATTGTGGAAAAGAAGACCGAGGAAGAAGCCCCCCTTTCAGAAGCAACCATCATGGTTCGTGTAGGGGATCAAGTAGAGCACACAGCAGCCGTTGGAAATGGTCCGGTCAACGCCTTGGATAATGCCCTACGAAAGGCATTGGAAAAATTCTATCCTGAACTGAAAGAAGTGAACCTGCTCGACTACAAAGTTAGGATCCTTTCCACCAAGGATGGAACCAAAGCCCGAACGAGGGTATTGATCGAATCGTGGGATGGGCAATCGAAATGGGGGACTGTGGGAGTTTCCGAAAACATCATTCAGGCAAGCTGGCAAGCCTTAGCAGACTCGATCGACTACAAGCTTTTAAAAGAAGAGGAACGATAAGCACCAAATTACAAACAAATTTCAAACACCAACTTCCGATGACTGAAAAGATTTTGTTTGACAGTTTGAATTTTGAATATTGGAGATTGTTTGTCATTTGGTGCTGGGTATTTGGTGCTTAACCCAAGCCCCTTTTTAACTGAGGGGGATATATGAAATATTTTTCTCTTCCCCAGCAGTGGCTTCTCTTGGGTACCGCTCTTCTCCTCCTCGGCAGTCTCTACTTCGGTTTTCTTTATCACCATCCCTCCCCCTTCTCGGAAGAATCGGTGGAAGAAGTCGTCGTTGAAGTCTCGGGAGAAGTTCGAAGTCCCGGGGTCTATCTTTTCGAAAATCCCCCTACCTTGGGAGAGGCCGTTGGACGGGCGGGAGGTTTGAAGGAAACTGCCCGGTTCGATATCCCCTCATCCTCAGAGATTCTGGAAACAGGGACACTTCTCATCGTCACGGAAGAATCTTCTCAAATCGCTCCTCTTCGTCGTTTATCAAAGGAAAAACATGAGGAGATGGAGCAACAGGGGATAAAGATAAAAATCAGCAGAATGGCCGCTAATAAATTGCTCGCTTTTTCCATTCCCCTCGATCTTAATCGAGTATCGGTGGAAGACCTTTGTTTGATACCTGGGATCGGAGAATCCTTAGCCAGAGAAATGATAGCTTATAGGGACAAAAGAAAAGGGTTTCGATCCGTTGAGGATTTAAGAAATGTGAAAGGGGTCGGAGAAAAGAAATACCGGAACCTCAAGGGATTTTTTACCACCAGATAACTCTTTCGAATCTCTCCCGAAAAGAATTTAGAAACTTTCACCTGGTAAATTCGATGGGTTGTGAACAGGCATCTCCGCCTGCGTTGTAATCGTAAACCATCCGGGCACCGTAGTCTGCGCCTATAGTCATAATTCCCAACAAGACCAAAAACACAAAAAGAAATAGTAATCTCTTTTTCTTTGGAAAGGGCTTCGCCATCACCGCCCAGATGGCTAAGCCAAAGCTCACGCCAAGTGTTGCCAGCATCAAGTCTTCATGGCGTTCCAAAAGATTTTCTCGAACCGAGCGCGAGACCATCACTCCTTCTTCTCCGTAAAGGCCAGTTCCCACAGCGGCCCCCGCAGCAAGGGTACCCACAATGAGCAATAAGAATGCAGTATTCGAAAACGTTTGGTTGCGGAAAATCCAAGAAAGAAAGTAGAAGAGTGCAGCACCCACCAAGAATGCAATAGGAAAATGAACTACCAAAGGGTGGATATTTTGAAGGTACTGCACTCCTGGGAGAAGGTTCTCTAACATAGGCTTCACTTGATGAATTCAACCGTCAAGAAGTTGCTCCCACCACTTGTATAGGCTTTACCGGTGACTGTAGCCATACGCCCCATCTTGTCAATCACTCCCTTGGGCAAACCGGTCTTGTCTTTATTGGGCAATAAGACATAGACCTTACCGGTTTTTTCCTCAAGTAGCCCTGCTGGCATCCCAGCTTTAACGCAGTCGATGGCGCACTGTCGGTGGCTCTCCCCTTTTGCTCCCATCAAGGCATAGCAGTAGGTGTCGATCACCTCACCTTTGACTGTCATTGTTTCAGCTGCATAGACTGGAAGGACCACACTCATAACCATAAAGAAGCTTGCCAAGGCACCGAGAATGATTATTTTGCGCATTGTATCCTCCTCCTTTCTTCCTTAATACCCTCCGCTCGCAAATTTTAACACCGTTGCGAATCTCCCTTCTGCTCATCACCTCCTTTTGCTGATCTCTGAATCTTCCGATTATTAATACGGGCGCATTAAATGCTTCAACATGGAAGCCGCCTCACCCTCCCCTCTCCCCGCTGGATAGAGGGATAGGCGAGGGGCGATTCAATGAAATGCAAGGATACCAAACGTGTTTGTATTAGCAACAAGATACAAACGATGAATTCATAAATAAATGGGGTAAATACTTTATTTGATGCTGAAATATATTGTATTTTTGCACGATTATTAATCACTTATCTGTTCAATCGCCTCCTCCAATACTCTATCACATCCAGCGAGATGACTCATTTCCTTCCTTGAGAAAACCCCGCGAACGTTTATCGCGAGCAACCTACTCTGAAGACGGCTTGGACATCCATTGAAGATTCAGAAATCTCGGCAAAAAATACGGACTTTTTCATCTCAAAATAAGGAGAATTCCCATATTGACATATTTACCTTTTTCCCATAAATTCATATGAAACCTGATTCCTTATTTCTTGGCCACATTCTTTGGTTTGAATTACCGAGAAATTAGTCGAGGGATCACAACGGTCTCCTCCAATAGGTTCATTCGGGGTATAACCGACCAAGCGGAGGAACCCTAGCGGTTCGATGGCAGCCTGATGAAAAGGGAGACTATTCATATAAAGCAGTTGATCAGCGACCTTCAGGATTTTTACTTCCTCTCCTTTCAGGGCCTTTTGGGTTTGGTGAAAAGGCCCTTTTACTCGAAGGATGTTATTGAACAGATGGACTATTCCGGAGCAGGTTCGTTTTTCATCATTCTTCTCATCTCCCTTTTTATCGGGATGGCACTCTCCCTCCAGCTTTCTGCCGAGCTTTCGGCCATGGGATTCAAAATGTATATCGGAAAGATCGTGGGCGTTTCGATCATCCGGGAGATCGGACCCGTGTTGACCGCACTGGTATTTGCGGGTCGAGTGGGTTCTGGTGTGGCGTCCGAATTGGGCTCCATGGTCCTCGGGCATCAAGTGGATACGCTCAGAGTTTTTGGCGTCGACCCAATGAGAAAGTTGGTTACCCCAAGGATAATCGGATCGCTGATCATGCTCCCGGCCTTGACCATTATAGGAGACACTGTTTCAATCTTAGGAGGCTACTACATCGCCGTGTTCGTGAGCCATCAAAGCGGTTCGGTCTACTGGAGTTCGATTCGGGACGTGCTTAATTTTGAGAACGTGGTATCGGGCTCTATCAAACCCTTCATCTTTGGATACCTGACCGCATGCATCAGCTGTTATATGGGACTCTCCACAAGAGGTGGCGCTGTAGGCCTCAGGCGGTCAACAACCAAGGCCGTGGTCGCATCGTTTATCATGATCATTGTCTCTGATTTTATACTCACCAGGGTATTATTCTATATTTTGGGTTTTTCATTATGATTGTATTCGACCGAGTTTCGCTCTCTTACGGGATACAGCAAGTCTTGAAAGGTGTCAGTTTTTCCATCCCTTTCAATGAAAGGGTAGCCATTCTTGGAGGAAGTGGCGACGGGAAGACAACGCTGCTCAAACTCATATTGGGACTTTTAAGACCCGATTCTGGAAGAATTGTCATTGGTGGGGAAGACATCACGGATAAGAAAGAAGACGAGCTCAGGGAAATCAGAACGAAATTCAGCATTGTTTTCCAGGAGGGGGCCCTTTTTGATTCGCTCAATGTAAAGGAAAATGTCGCCTTTGGTCTAAGGGAATACACGAAAATGACCGAAGAGGAGATCGATAAGAAGGTGAGAGAACTACTTGGGGAGGTGGGTCTGGAGCAGGCAATCGAATTGATGCCCGAAGAGCTGAGCGGCGGCATGCTTAGAAGGGTTGCCATTATGAGGTCCATGGCAGCTTTCGATCCCAGGATGTTTCTGTACGACGAGGCGACCACCGGGCTCGACCCGGTGAATGCGGATATTATATGCAAGTTGATCCTCGATTTGACTCAGGGTGGAAAAGGCTTTATTATCGTCACCCACAAGGTTTTCGATGCCCTCAGGCTGGCGGAAAGATTTATGTTTCTAAAAAACGGCTCGATCATATTTGACGGAAACAGAGACCAGTTGATGCAGTCGTCCATCCCGGAGATCCGCGTATTTCTGACTGAGTTAAATCCCCCCTTGCCGGCATCTTCCTAAAAAAGGGGGAGGTTAACCATTGAGGAGACTAAAATGTTCGATATCAAAAAGCAGCTTAGATGGTCAATACTAAAGGCCGGTCTGGTGATCACGATTGCGTCTTTAGCACTATTGGTGGCCGTGTTTTTTGCGGGAAACATCGAGAAAATATTTTCACCAAAAACCGAGTTGAAAGCAGAGTTTCGGGATGTCAGAGGGTTAAGAAAGGGTGCCCCTGTCTGGATATTCGGTACAGAGGTAGGCTCGGTGAGAAACATCCACTTGGACCCAGTCCGCGGAGCCATTGTGACCATTTCTATTAATAAGGACGCCCTGAGGTTTCTCAAAAAAGACTCTCAAGCAAGTATTCTGACCATGGGACTTTTGGGCGACAAATACATTGAACTGAGTGCCGGCTCTCCCCAGGCAGCGCCACTCCAACCCCACGAACTGATAAAGGGAACGGAGGCAATCCAATTCTCCCAGATCATCGAGATCACTTCCATAGCCATCGGGAAAATGGGCGACTTCATAGACAAACTCGACATCCTTGTGACGAGAATGGAAAAGGGGGAAGGAACCGTTGCTAAGTTTTTCACCGACCCTGCCATCTATAATAATCTAAAGAAGTCCACAGAAACCCTTGCTCTGCTATTAGAAGACATCAAAAATTCTGAGGGCACCTTGAAGATGCTCATCGAAGACCCCTCTCTCTACAAAAAAACCGTAACGACGATCTCATCGATTGAAGAATTTACCAGAAAACTGAATGAGGGCTCCGGGACATTGAAAAAACTGATTGAAGACCCTGAATTGTACGGCAACCTCAATCAGGCGGCCTCACGGCTCTCCTCTATCTTGGGAGGTATAGAAAAAGGCAAAGGCATGGCAGGAGCCTTACTCAGCGATGAAGAACTTGCAAAAGAGCTACGAGATCTCCTTCTGGAACTTAGGAAATTGAGCTCCGAATTGGAGGGCTTGGCGAAAGATATCAAAGAGCACCCAAAGAAATACTTTAAATTCAGCGTATTTTAAACCCATCGCAGCCTTAGTCATTAAGGCAACCATCCAAATAAAGAAACCCGTCTCTGCCTACCGGCCCTGGTCCCGACCGAGGGCGGGGCTTGCTCTGAACTTAACATGGTACAGGGCAAGCTTCTTTACCCTTCGATCCCGCGTTTCGCCGGATTCAGGGCCTTGAGTTTATCGAAAGCCCTTTGCCGTAGGACGTGTCTTTATTTTCTAAGCGATCTTAAAAAAGATCTTGAAAAAAAGATTGAAATGGAGAGTGTGACATGTTTAAAATGAAAAAAGCAGATGAAGACTATAGCCAAGGAGGTGGTTAACAACTTTACCATACCTAAATCCAAGAACTGCTCTGCCGGCAGGCAGCGGAAATGATCAGCTTATTGGAATATGATTCCGAAAGGAGGGAGATATGGGACGAATAACATTTCGAACGATGCCTATTCTTTTTTTCACTTTGGTCTTTATTTCTACTGCTTCAGCCCAGGTATGTGTGGAATGTCATAAAAAGATTACACCTAATATTGTCTCGGACTGGCAACTGAGCAAGCACCATCAGAATAAGATTGACTGTTCAGATTGCCATGGCGATCAACACAAATCAGCCCAAGACGTGGCAAAAGCGAAAATTCCCACACCCGATACGTGCGGAGCCTGCCATGAAGCCCGGGTAAAACAATTCAAAAGCGGAAAGCATGCTGTTGCGTGGGCAGCAATGAAGGCAATGCCTACTGTACACTGGCAACCCATGGAATTGATCGAAGGCATGAAGGGCTGCGGAGGATGCCATAAAATTGGACTGAAGAGCGAAACGGATATAAAGGAATTAAAACAGGAAGGCGCAGGATTTGGCCTGGCCTCCTGCGACGCCTGCCATACTCGACATACTTTCTCCGTCCAAGAAGCGAAGCAACCACAGGCCTGCCAGACCTGCCACACGGGTTTCGACCATCCTCAATGGGAAATGTATTCTGGCTCGAAACATGGCGTTCGATACATGCTTAAGCAAATCAAGATGCTTCCTTCAACCATTTCCGCCCCCACCTGCCAGACCTGTCACATGCAGAACGGAAATCACGGCGTACTCACCGCCTGGGGATTTCTTGCCGTGAGACTCCCCATGCCAGAGGATAAGCAGTGGGCCGCTGACCGTGCAACGATTCTGCAGGCCCTTGGGGTTCTCGACCCTGAAGGGAAACCAACTGCCCGCTTGGATGTGGTGAAGGCGGCAAATGTAGCCCGGCTCACCCAGGAAGATTGGCAGAAAGAAAGGGATAAGATGATCAAGACATGTAATCGGTGCCACTCTATCCATTTTGCTAAAGCAGAGCTGACAAAAGACGATGTGACGATTAAATACGCTGATCGTCTGATGGCAGAGGCAATCCGGACAGTAGCCAGTCTTTACAAAGAGGGCGCCCTTCCCAAACCCAGAAACTATGCCTATCCATTTCCGGACTTGCTCACCTTTTCTGATGCCCCCACCGTCATCGAACAAAAACTGTTTGTCATGTTTCTCGAACACCGAATGAGGACATTCGAAGGGGCATTTCATGCGAACCCGGATTATACCTTCTGGTATGGCTGGAGCGAGATGCAGAGGGACCTGACGGAGATTAAGGAAATGGCGGCGGAAATGCGTGAAAAGGCAAAGAAGAAGTAAATTCATCGGCGTTTGATGTCGGTGGCATCCCCTCTCTTGAACCCCCCTTCATCCCCCCTTATCTTAAGGGGGGAACAGAGGAGGGTTGGGTGAAGCGGACTTAGAGAGGGCGAAAATGAAATGGAGGCTTAGAAATGTGTGCTCAACAATATCCAGAGCGCCTGAAACGATGCAGCTAGTTAATGAAAGAAGCAGGAAAAACACGGCGGAATGCATTCTAGCCGAGGCCAAAGCGGGTGGATACCAGACTCGGGTCATGGGACGGTGCGGTGTTCCCCCTACGGTGCACGCCCTCATGGGAAGCATTGCTAATAAAATCATCAATCGCGGTGCAGGAATAGCCGTCTGCCTGGTGGGATAGTTAACCTCGGTAAAAACAGACAACGAAATGGAGTTCGAACATGAAGTGTTACCGTAAGATTTCTCGCCCTGTTGTTCAAAGATCTTTTTACGCTTAAAATGACCAATTGATGAAGCCTCTTTTGAATACCCATGTTTTGACCCTCTTTTTCCTATCCATCATTTGTGTTCCTGCGGTTTCGCACTCCAATCCTGAATATGCTCAACAGACGGGGTTTAAGTGTAAGGTCTGTCATATGGATGCCACGGGAGGAAAACTGACAAAGAATGGAGAAGCCTTCAGGGAAGATCTGAAAGCGAAAGGCATCTATCGCCCTCTCAGTACCATTCAAAAAGTGGTCCGGTTGATCGTCGGATACGTCCATCTTCTGATGGCCATTGCCTGGTTTGGAACTATTCTATACGTCCATATATTGCTGAAACCGGGGTATGCAGCAAAAGGTCTTCCAAGAGGGGAACTGATCCTCGGGTGGCTTGGGATCGTTATCCTTTCGATTACAGGAACGCTGCTAACGATCTCTCGAATCACGGCATGGAAAATGTTCTATACCACAAGATTCGGAATGCTATTGAGCCTAAAGATATTCCTTTTCCTGATCATGGTGACGACGGCCTTCATCGCGACATTTGTGATCGGGCCTAGAATAAGAAAACAAAGGATTTCCATTTCCACTCAACCCAAGGCCAGAATGACCTTCGATGACCTCCGACATTTTGACGGTACAGAGAATAGACCAGCCTATTTCGCTTACAAAGGCAAGGTCTATGATGTATGTCTGAGTAAGTTTTGGAAAGGAGGGACCCACTTCAAAAAGCATCAGGCAGGCAATGACTTGACAGATCTTCTTAAGACAGCCCCTCATGGGGAAGAAAAGATATGGCTGATGCCCGAGATAGCCGAGTTGACCCCACTTGAAACAAAACTTGAAAAACCGACATACGAAAAAGTTTTCTATTTCATGGCTTACATGAATCTCATTTTCGTCTTCTTGATCACCCTTGTTATTGCCCTCTGGCGATGGTGGTAGACAAAATTTTAGATTTCAGATTGAATAAGAAAGGCCAGTTTTCCGGAGGTGGTCTAAAAGGAAGGGGTAGAGAATCAATTCCTCTTCCTCAAAGTCTTCAAAATCGGGTCGAATCCCCTTTAATTTCTGCCTCAATCTTTTTATCTCCTCCTGGGAAGAAAAACTTGCCATCACGGCCGGGAAACAATTTATCCCTTCCTCCACCAGGTGCTCCAGCGCCTTCAATTGGTAGTTAAATCCTTCAGGCTTTGCATTGGTTAAATGCGTGAAATCCTCAGGAGAGGCTCCTTTCAAGCTCACCCGGACATAGAGATGAGGGAAACGGGAGAGGTCCTTTGCATAAGAAGGATCTTGGCCAATCAAAATCCCGTTGGTCTCAAGGATGAAATGAATCTCTTTGGGAATGAGATCGAGAACACTGAGGTCGAGAACACTTAAGAGGTGGGATCGGTGAAGGGTGGGCTCGTTACCACTTATCCGGACTTGATGAAATCCTTTTCTCCTAGCAATCGAAGTGAGATTTCCAGCCACCTCCTCCGGCGAGTAGAATCATCCTGCCTTTTCAGGTTGAACCAGGATGCGCCAGGCCCAGCAAAAGAGGCACCTTAAACAACAACCCACGCAGTCAGCTGTGGCGATCCCCCCGTAATAAAGAGCAGGACGGAATCGGTAATATTTCCTTTTGTCTCCAGAACTAACAATCTTCCCAGCCTCGTCGGCCAACGCGATGGGATCAATCGCTGAGGCCATCACATCCTTTCTTTCAACTCCATGGCTTCGAAGACCAAATTAATCACCTGATCGAAGTTGAAAGGTTTGGCGATGCTGAGATCAATCCCGCTTTCGCTCAACTTTTGTCTATCCAGCTCCACCCCCCATCCGGTGATCATGGCGATGGGGACTTTGGGATTAATCGCCTTGATCGTCTTTCCCACTTCCCATCCAGAGAGCTTCGGCATTCCCAGGTCCGTGAAAACCAGATCAAATGGCTCAGATTTGAACCGTTCAATTCCCTCTTCGCCGTTGGAGGCAACTGCCACTTGATGGCCTTTAGCCTGCAACATCCGGGAGAGAACATCTCGAACGGAATCTTCATCGTCGATCACCAGGATCCGTGCTTGTCCCGACTCCTTAACCGGGGTGACCTCTTTCGTAACGGCTTCTTCTTCCCCATATCCTGTCGGCAGGTGAATGACAAAACTCGTCCCCTTCCCTAATTGGCTTTCGATCAGGATTTCACCTCCATGACGCTTGATGATCCCGTAGGAAACGCTCATTCCCAACCCGGAATTCGTCACGCCCTTTGTGGTGAAAAATGGGTCAAAAACCCTCCTTTTCACCTCCTCGGTCATCCCGACTCCTGTATCCGCAATCCTCACTTCCACCCAATCCTCCGCTTGGGGCTGTGTGGTAACGGTCAGCTCACCTCCGTTGGGCATTGCGTCGACCGCATTGAAAACGATATTGGTCAGCACCTCCCTGAGTTCAGAAGGATTCCCCATAATCATAGGGATATCTCCCAGGTGAGTTGTCAATCCAACCTGTACCCCCTTCTTTTGTGTCTGATCCCTCCAGCGGGGTTGAGTAATGTTCACGACTTCCATCATGATTTCGTTGAGAGAAAGGGTGACAAACTCTCTGTCCCTTCTCACGCCCGTAAATTCCTGTATACGACGGATCGTCTCCGCGCCATCCTTCGAGGAGCGCTCGATGACCTTCAAGCCTTCACGAACTTCTTCAGGGCTCAGGTGATCCAACTGATGGAGGAGGAGCTGAATGTTCCCCAGGACGACAGCCAAGACGTTATTAAAATCGTGAGCCACGCCGCTGGCCATCTCTCCCATGGCTCTTAATTTCTCAGCCTGTACAATCTGGTCCTGGGCCTGCTTCAATTCCTGTAGCGTCTGCTTCAGATCGGAGAAAAGCTGAGCGTTTTCAATCGAGATGCTCATCTGGCTCGCAAAGGAAGAGAGTGTCTTCAAATCTTCTTCATCAAACGCGTTGAGCTCATCGCTCTCAATGTCTAAAACCCCGAACAACTGATCCCTCACCCTAAGAGGAAAGGTTGCCTGCGATTTGATGCAAGGCCCCACAGGAATGTATCGGGAATCCTTGGAAACATCGGGGACATAAACGAGTTCACCGGTTTTGGCCGCCCAACCCACAATACCATCGATTCCAACTCTAAATTTGGATTTCTTGATCTCCTCCAGATTTCCGCCGATGAGTTGCTTCATATAGAGCTCGTCCCTTTCTCTATCCAAGAGAAGAATTCCGCAGGCGGTGTAGCCTAAACGCTCTTTGAGAAGTTCCAATGCCTTTTTGAACAAATCGTCAAGATCCAGGGTAGAAGAAAGGGTTTTCCCCATCTCGTAAAGGGTAGTCAATTGTTTGATCTTTGCCAAAGAATCCTCGTAGAGTTTGGCATTTCCAATAGCAACGGCCGCCTGATGGGCAAAGTTGTAAAGAAGATCGATCTCTTTCTGTTGGAAGTGAACTTCAGGATCAGAAGACCCTATTGCCATCGTTCCGATGATCATCTCCCTGACGATCAAAGGCACGCCCAAAACTTCTTGAATATGATAGGGATCCAGCTCCTTGATTCGGTTAGGATGGTGCTCATAGTCCCTTTGGAGGACGGGTGACTTCTTGGCGATCACCTCCACCGCCACCACACCACCTCCGGGTTGAGAAACCTCCGCTCCAATAAGAGACTCGGGCAATCCATGGACAATCGCAACGGAATAATTCCGCCTCCGATTGTCCCAGAGGGAAATGACTCCTGACCCCGCACCCAGGAGCTCGATAGCGCTTTCCATAATTTTCTGAAGGATCACTTTTAACTCAAGTTTTGAGGCAATCTCCTGGCTGATCGAATAGAGCGTCCTCAACTCTTCCAGACGTTTAACGTTCTCGGTATAAAGAAAAGTCCTCTCCATGGCACCGCTGATGATCTGCCCGACCGAGTTGAAGAGGTTCTTATCAAACGGAGCGATCTCCGAAAATTCTTTTTTCCCGATGTTTAACGTCCCGTAGATCCTGTCTCTCGACTTGAGGGGGATAACGGCCGCGGATTTCAATCCTTCCTCAATCGCTGCGTCAAAGGCATCCGGATGCTTGCGGTAGTCCTCCGCGAATACCGGCTCACCGGAAAGGGCAACCTTTCCGGATACTCCCACCCCTAACTTTCTATGCTTCATAAATTCCAAAAACTTCCTGGAAAATCCGCGATGGACGACTAATGCCAATTCCCTCTTCTTTTCGTCCAAAAGATAAATGCTGGCCTGGTGGACGTCGATCATCTCCATCACCTTATCCACACTCTTGTTCAGAATCTCGTCTAGATCGATGGATTGATTGACGGTCTGACTGATGGCGTTGAGGATCGAAAGCTCTTGATTGAGCCTCATCATTTCCTCTTTCGATTTTTTCGCCCCTCCGTTCATCCGATCATCTCTCCCGTGGACCTTAGCCGCAAGCAAGGTCCCGGACCATTCACCCAATTGGGTCGTGGGGGAATATCACGATCACTCTACTAAGATCAACCCGAAAATATTTCTTTCCTCTTCATGAGTTTTCACGACTTCAATAGGAAATCCGTTGTCCCTGGCGGTCTTGAAGACATCGATGCCACAGGCTTCCATAGAGGGCCTCGTTTCCAAACCACGTTTACAAGGAGTGGTTGGGTCACACTCTTTACAAAGACCGCAAGGGCCCAAGCCCATGCCCAAGCTTTATAGTAGCCATCAAGAAAAATCTTAACTTCAACACTCACGATGGCCTCGTTGAACGACTTTGCCTTTTCTCCCTTTAATAATTTCTGATGCAACAAAATCGCTTTCTGGTAGGAATCGATCACCTTTCGTGTGACGCCCGGAGTGGGGGTGTGTGGCGGACAGCAAAGGCTCTTCCCGAACCCAGGGCATCCGTATTGGCACTTCATCTGGACCCACTCGGCAGTGTCCACAGAACGAGGAGCGATCCCCTTGGCCCCGTCCACCCCTATCTCTAAAATCTCTTTGCAATAAACCTGGACGGGCTTCATCCTACCTTCGTCTCTCTTGAACAGGTAGTGGCGTTTGGTCTCGGATATGATGTTCGCCTTTTTAAAAATGGATGGAAAAGATGGGTTGCCCTCCCCTCAACGTTTCATCGTTTGGGTGACATGAGTTCTTTGATCTCGCTTTGGGCTTCTTCCCTTTCCGGGCTTCCCCTCTCCAGCAAGTCAATGGCTGTTCTGAAGTGAAGGAGGGCGTTGTTTCTTTCCTGCTTTAATTTGAAATATTTTCCAAAATAGAAATGGGAAAGTCCCTTCTGCCCTGTTCTTCCGTAAACAGATCCGAGGGAGTAGTAGACATCAAGGAATTCAGGGTTCTCCTTCTGAATCTTCAGAAGGAGTGGAAGGGCTTTGGCAAAGTCTCCTTTCTCCTGATATCCCCTTCCAAGGTAATAAACCGTCATCGGGTCGTTGTGTTGACTTTGTCCGGAAGTGGATTGTAAGGCCTCGAGATGCTCGATGGCTTGATCCATCTTTCCTGAAAGAAAATAGACGATGCCAAGTTCTCTGGATACGTCGAGATCCTTAGGGGCCAAAGAGTGTGCCTGTTGAAGGACTTCCATCGATTTATCGAATCTTCCCATTTTCCGATAGGCAAGGCCTAAACCATAGTACCCCTCGCAATGATTGGGGTTGGCATCGATCAGAGACTGAAAATAGGTAATGGCTGCCTGAGGTTCCCTCTCCTCCACAAAGACCATTGTACGAATCCTGTTGAAATTCTCAATGGTTTTGAAAGGCCCTGTGGGCTTCGGTCCCATCTGGAGAATGTTTTCCAAGAGAGAAATTCGGCTTTCAATGGCTGGATGGTTAAGAAGGTAAGCAGGGATCTTCGGTGCCATGGCCAAGCTTAGCTTCTGGAGTCTCTTAAAAAAGTTAATCATCCCCTCGGGATCGTAGCCCGCTTTGATCATTAAATTAAAGCCGTGTTGATCCGCATCCTGCTCGATTTCCCGGGAAAATTTCAATGCAAGAGCTCCCGCCATACCCTGCGCCATCGCCACAGATGCTGCCGTGCCTGCCCCACCGGAGACATTTCTGCCCGCAAGAATCCCAGCGATCATGGCGCCCAGGGTGGCAATGGTAAGCGCTTTCGATTTCTCAATCAGCTTGGAGATATGCCTTTGCGTGACATGGGAGATTTCATGAGCCAGCACTCCTGCGATCTCCTGTTCGTTCTCTGCCAAAGCAATGAGCCCCGTGTTAATGAAAACATAACCACCCGGGACGGCAAAGGCGTTTGGATCCAGCTCATTGATCACATAAAATTTGAACTCGAACGGGTTTAAATCCAGCTGATCCACTAAGGAGTAACCTACCTTTTCAACAAAGGCTTGAACGTTCAGGTCTGTCACGAAATTGGCCTCTTTCTCAATCTCGAGGAGGACCTGTTTCCCTAATTTCTTCTCTTCTTCCGTCGTCATGGCATAAGCCCCTCTTGCGAAACTTCCGAAGAGGAAGAAAGAGACGAGAAGTGGGATAATATAATATAGGATTTTTCCCTGAAATCCTCTGATTATCATTTTGTAATCCCCTTTTTGAGCTTGCCTGTGATAAGCAGAGTTACGTCTGAATGATAGATAAAACCCCCACCGAGATTTTGTTATGCCATCCTGCCATCTTAAACAATATCCATACTAACACTTTCTCTCCATCTCTACAAGATGGGAAATAACATCGTTACCCACGACGGGAAACTCTGAACGGCAATCCCTCACCCAAAAAATGGGGCCTCAAACAAAAAGGCCCTGTATATCCTCTCCATTTGGGTGGGGTTTGGATGGTGGGAGTCAGAGGATATATAGGGCCCAAAAGCTTCGATTATTTTTTGAATAAAGGATTATCTACCGTTTTTTAAAAAAGGATATGAGAAGATCTATTGACTCCGTCTACGTTCCCTTCCAATTCTTGATGGCTTCATTGAAACCTTGAATGATCCCATAGAAGCGACGAAGGAACGGGCCTTTCTCTCCCTCTATCCCTTCACGATGGATGCCATAAACTCTTCCGCCTCCAGCGGCTGCGGAATCCTCAAACTCCCTCAATTCTCCTTTCGGCTGACTCTTCATCCTTTCCAGTTCCAGGCCGTGCTCCTCCTCCATCTCATGTTCGGTAAGGTTTCCTGTAATCCAGGCCCAACTCATGGGGTAGACATCCGGATTGAACACAACCGAATAAAAATGCCAAACAATAATGGTCAGGGTCGCCAGAAAGGCTTCGTAAAGATGGACTGTCTGGGCAACATTCCAAGTCCACATGGGGAAATACATCAGCCATTGTGTTTTGAACCAAAGGATGAACCCCGTAACAGTCATGACAATCGTTCCCCAGATCAATCCCAGGTATTCAAGCTTCTCCCGGAAATTGAAGCGAGGCATTTTAAGTACTTTGGCTGGCCGGTTGATGAAGAAGTTGTTTTTCAATGT
>Ga0326728_10007056_pt1 | contig 29454 bp, 23 predicted proteins | sample MB3enrmetagenome_FD_207602 | JGI IMG/M metagenome (GOLD analysis project Ga0326728, IMG submission 207602) | Lab enriched peat soil microbial communities from McLean, Ithaca, NY, United States - MB31MN | ecosystem: Environmental > Terrestrial > Soil > Wetlands > Peat | place: USA: New York... | reverse complement strand
CGCGCTCTAAATGCGCTCTGTTTATCGGATTACGACTGCTTTTCATGGTCTAAGGTGTCATCCGCTGACCTGCATATTGTTGAAAATACGTTTGATTGTTGATTCGATTCCTACCGCGTCCACCATAGAATCAATAACTTAGTTAGATTCGCACTGTGTCTGCGCTCCGTACTCCGAAATGCAAGTTCAGCTACCCTCTTGGGCGCCGGCTCCTGTCGTTACGCGAGATCAATTTGCAGTTGGCGCGCGCCACGCGCATCAACTTCCGCAACCGCGTTCATAGTCTCTTCCACGGTTTCCATGCAGAGATCGACAGGGCGTTCGTTGAGAAGCGTTTAGAGGAATGCATGCCCGGCGGCATCGGAATTCGAAGGGTAGTTTTCTCCGCGCAACTGGCGCAATGAAGATTGATTCTCGATCCCTGCCGGCGATAGCCAGAAGAAACGTACCATCTCGCGCAGCGTCTGCGCTCACAGCGCAATGTCGCCGGGGTGTACACTGTCAGGGATCGCGCGCTCGCCGCAGATCTTTGGCGGGGATTCGGGTCGGCAATGACGACGTCATAGAGCCGCATCCGCACGCGAAGCAAGATCAGTGTTTTTTGTGCGCGCGGTTTTCAGAGGAGGTCGCATCGTGTCGAAATTCCGCCTTACATTTTCATGGCTGATTACGGTTCTGCTGGCCTCCGCGTCCATCTCCGGCGGGCAGACCGGTATTCAAGAAAAGAAACCGGTCTTCGGCGGCGCTTGCAGGTTATGTCCATGGGGGGCGATGGCCGAAGTGGTGCAGACCGCGATGAAGCCCTACGGCTACGATGTGCAGATTTGCTATAACTGCAATGCCACCGACGCTCCACGGATCGTCAGTGAGGCGAGAATGCCGCCTCCGTATAAGCCTGATCCCGCTGTGCCCGCGATCCTCGCGCCGCGCAATGCGCCGGGGCTGGGCGCGGTTGACTTCGGCGCGGTCGCCATCCAATTCCTGCGCAACGCATACCGGGGAACGGGCGTCTACGCGCACGACAAACCGAGAACGAATCTGCGCCTGATCGCCAATATCCAGGATCCCAGTTATCTTCTGGTGGCGGCCAAAGCGGAGACGGGAATTACGGACCTCGCGGAGATACGGCAGAAACGCTGGCCGGTGCGCATCCTGGTTGCGGGGATCGGCGGCGATCCCACGGCCATCCTGGCTCACTACGGCCTCTCGAAAGAAGCGATTGAGGCAGCGGGCGGGCAGATCGGCAATTCGCCCGAGGAGCGGGAGAACTTCGATGTTGTCATCGGCGGAGGCGGCCCCATGACGACGGCTCCGGAGTGGAGAATCTGGACGGAGATCACGCAGAAATTCAACCTCAACTTCATCGAGCTGCCGGACGATCTGTTGGCGAAGCTGGCCAAGGATGGCGATGCGGAGCGCGGGATCATCCCCGCAGGGCTCTATCGCGGAATCGAGCGGCCCATCCCGACGGTGGTGCGCACAGGTACGGCGATCTATGGCCGGGCCGATATGCCGGACGACTTTGCCTATCTCGTCGCTAAAGCGATGGACGAACAGCAGCAACTGCTGCAATGGAGGCATCTGAACTTCTCGTATAACGTTCACACGGTGTGGAACGGCTACGAAGTTCCTTTGCATCCCGGCGCGGCCCGCTACTACAAAGAGAAGGGCTACATGAAGCCGTAGTTCCTGTCGCCTCCGCAAAAATAGAAAGGGGAAAAACGAGAACGGCCCGTTTTCCCCCATTCGAATTTCCGATTCTCGATACGCCGGTGTTACGGCTTTCTGAAGTTCCAGCGCGACTTGTCGCTCTTGGGGTCGAACTTGGCCAGCGTTGGCGTGCTTGCGCCCACCGCGGTCAAGGCGACCGGTTCCGTGGAGCCGGGCATCGCCTTGGGCATGATGCGGTAGGTGCCATCGGTCAACTGATCGATGCGCCAGAGTTGTTCGGGAGCGCCGGTAAAGGCGGGAAGCGCCACCACTTCACCGTCGGCGGTTGCGGCCAGCGTGCGCTCGGTGTCCGCGATCTGGATTTTGAAGTAGGGTGAGCCGGGATAGCCGCCCGCGTCGGGAACCGGCGTGATCGTCCACTTCTGGTGGGGACGGATCATGTAGTCGAGCAGGTCAACGCCGATGTTGCCTGTAGGCCAGACCGCCGAATCCTGTTCGAGCATCTGATCGGGAATCGGAGTGACGGGGCCGGTTGGGGAACCCCAAAAGCCGCCGCCTACCGGTGGAGCTGGACGCGCGGCTGCCGGTTGAGCTGGATTCCCGGCTTGCGGCGGTGCCGGAGGAGGGCCGCCGAAGCCGCGCCGGGGGGTGTTGATGCGCACAAAGTCGACCGCCAGCTCCAGCGCAAAGCCGCTGCGCTCGGACTCAATCTCGAAAGTGCCACCCTGGAAGTTGTCGCCGCCCACCGGCCATCCGTCCTTCCACAGCAGGGGGCGAATGTCGAGCACGCTGCGGGCGCTGCGGTCCATGTCGGCCTCATAATGCATGGAGAATTTCTGCACGCCGTCGCCCAGGTCAAGCAAGCCGAAGTGGCCGGTGCCGAAGACGCGTCCATGGCCCGCCACCACGAGCTTGCCGCCGCCCTTGAGCAGTGGAATTCCCACGTTGTCGACGTAGGGGCCTAGTACGCTTCTGGAGCGGCCCACGCGGATGTTGTAGCTGGAGTTGGCGGCATCGCAGCAGGTGCCGTGCGTGCCCAGCAGGTAGTACCAGCCATCGCGATACATCATGTCGGTGGCTTCCATGTCGATGGCTACATCGACCGCCTTGTTGCCCGGCATTCGCTTGCCGGTCTTGGGATCGAGTTCTACGATGCGGATATTGCCGAAATAGGTGCCGTAGCTGAGCCACAGATGGCCCTTCGCGTACAGGAAAGCCGGATCGATGGCATCGCAATCCTCAACGCCGTCGCTCGAAGCGACGATGCCGAGGTCGTGGTATCCGAAGTCGGGGGATTTGGGGTCAAGGGTCTTGGTCCACATCATCTTGACGTTGCTGGCGTGCCCTCCGGACATTCCCCCGCCGCCCACGGCATAGGCCACGTAGTAACGGTCGCCGAGTTTGATCACGTCAGGGGCCACGCCGCCGCCTGTGCGCACGGCTCCCGTGTGCCAGGTGTAGCCGTCCTCGGAGATCAATCCACCGCCGCCGGTGCCGAAGGTGTAGTACTTGCCGTCGTCGAGAATGACCGTCGAGGGATCGTGAATGTAGGGTTCGCCAGCAAGCTGAGCCAATACACGGCCTGAGAAGCAAAGCGAAAGCAGGGCAAGAACCGCCGCGGCTTGAAATTTGAATTTCATGGTAGCTCCAGAAACAAAACGATTGAGACAACAAATGGGAAGACTTATGCCCGCGTTATTCAAGGCTGGTGGTGATGCCCTTGACCGGTTCGCCGTTCTCATCGATCAAGCGGACGCAGAAATCGCTCAAGCCGGGGCCGTTGATGACCGCTCCGCGCAGGACGTTCTTGCCCTTGTTGAGCGTGAGCCGTTTGGAGACGACGTCATCCATCACCATGCGCCGGTCGTCAAAGAGGCCTGCTGCTTCCTGGCCGTTGAGCCACCACATCGACGCCGAATTGGAGCCGACGGCCAGGCGAACGTTCTTCATCTCGCGCGGACTGTTGATGACGGTCACGGCCCAGAAGATGACGCCGTAGGTCGGCTTGTTCAGGCCATAGGCGAAGCGAAAGAGCTTGACGTCGAAGTTGGCCGTATCCAGAGCGTGCCATGCAAGCTCCTTGCCGGCAACCGTCACCTTGTCGCCGTTGTGCGGAAGGACGGTGAACTGGTTGGGAAAGTACTCGGTATTGAATGTGCTCCGGACGTAGGTGCCGGTGAAAACGGTGTTGCTGCGGTTGGGCTTCACGATCGGCTCGAGAAGTAGCCAGCGCTGCAGGAAGCCGTCAGCGTCCGGCGCCTTGGGGGCCGAAGTGGCTGGCGTGAAGTAAGGCGCGATAGTGCGCGGAGCATTGTCCTTGGGCGCGGCGAAGTTGGGACCGCCTGCGGGCGGCCAGGCATTGCCAGGGGCTGGGGCGGGCGCAACGGCGGCGGCAGGAGCTTGCGCGGCAGGCGCAGAGGATTGCGCGGCTGAAACGGTGCTCACTGCTATGAAAGCCAGAAGGCACGTTCCCAGCATTAAAATCTTTTGCAGCATATTCATAGCAGGCCTTTGCAGGATTTTCGATTTGCGGAACTTCCGGTTGTAATACGTATGACAAGAACGATTTGTTTCGCGTGCTTTGTCTTCTTTTTGCTCAAAAGTACAAAGGCGGCAAACCGCTGCCGGTCTGCCGCCCTTGTTGTCTGGCCGGAGAAAATCCCCCAGGCTGCTTCTGGTTCATTCGACTAGGGAAGCACTGAACAAGTCTTTACTGCAATCCAACATTCCCTCAGGGGCTAAATACCTCGTTGTTCTTGCAGCCTTGACGGCACGGCTAAAGCCGTGCCCTTTCAAAACATCGACTCATTCAGAGATTCCATCGACTTAACCAGAGATTCCCTAGAACATATTCCAGAGCGACTGGTTGTAGACTTCGTGGTGGAACTGCACTTCGCAGCCCTTGACGACGGTGCCCAGCTCGCGCGGGCAGCGGTTGGCCGCGGCCAGCTTCAGTTCGGCATAGCGGCCCTGCACGTCACCGCCCAGAATCGTCTTGATCCAGGCAGAAGACTCGAAGTCCGCGATGGCCTTCTGGATGTTGTCGGGCAGATAGCGTCCGCCGGCTCGCAGATTCTCCACCTTGGAGATCGCGCCGTCGAGGCCGGTCTTGAAGATGCCGTAGAGGGCGAGATAGGGGTTGGCGTCCGGAGCCACGGCGCGGACTTCGGTGCGCATGGAGCGGTGGTTGCCGATGGGCACGCGAACCATGGCGCCGCGATCGACGGCCGATGCGCGAATTTGATTGGGAGCCTCGAAGTGCGGGTCCAACCGCCGGTAGGCGTTCACGCTGGAGTTGAAGATCAGGCACAGGTCCAGCGCGCTGGTCAGGATGCGGTCCAGGAAGTTCCAGCCAAACTGAGAAAGCTGCTCCTCGCCCTTCTCCTCCCAGAAGAGGTTGGTCTTGCCCTTGGAGACGGAGACGTTGGTGTGCATACCGCTGCCGTTGATGCCGACGACCGGCTTGGGCAGGTAGCTGGCCGTGAAGCCCATGTTGTTGGCGATCTGGCGGGTGAGGAGCTTGTAGAGCTGAATCTGGTCGGCCGCGCCCACTACTTCAGCGTAGCTGTAGTTGATCTCGAACTGGCTGGGGGCGACTTCCGGATGATCCTTCTCGTTCTGGAAGCCCATGGCGCGCTGCACTTCGGCCGAGGTGTCAATGAACTGGCGCAGCGGATCGAGCGGCAGCGCATGGTAGTATCCCCCATCGCTGATGAACTCGAACTTGCCGGTCTTGTGATAGGTGCGTTCGGCGTCCCGGCCCGCGAAGACAAAGCCCTCGATCTCGCTGGCCGAGTTGAGGGTGTAGCCGTTGAGCTTGTGCTGCTGGTCGGCGTAACCCTTGAGCACGCCACGCAGGTCGCCGGAGTAGGGGGTCCCGTCCTTGTCGATCACGTTGCCGAAGACCAGGATCTTGCCGGTGCCGAAGACGTCAGCGGGCACCCAGTAGAAGGCGCTCCAGTCGATTCCAAGTCGAAGGTCGCTCTCCTTCTGGGCGGTAAAGCCGCGGATGGAGGAGCCGTCGAAGGTCAGGTTCTCGTGTGAGCCGAGAATGAACTTCTTGTCGTAGTCGAGCAGGTGCAGGCGGCCTTCCAGGTCGGTGAAGAGTACGGTAACGGCCTTGATCCGCTTCTCGTCGGTCAGGTACTTCAGCCGCTTTTCGCGAATCTCATGGGCCGCAACGCGATTGGCGCGCTCGGCTTTGGCTTCCAGGTTGAGTTCTTCCAGCTGCTCATAAGACAGAGCTAGAAAGTTGCGGTAGTCAGTGGGCATGGGTCTCCTTATGGATTTGGATTCAAGTATAGGGGTTTGCATCATTTTAATTATAAAGTCTGCGCCGGGAGCATGGGAGAATCGACCGGAAAAACCTTACCACTATGCAAATGGGCCCGTATTTACTATGTTTTCCACAGGGAGACGCCTGTTATTTCCGGCACAGCAAAAAATCTTTATGGGTTCCTTATACCGTGGATGAACCTTCGACTATAATCTAGCCATCCTCTCGATCATACCGCGTTGTTCCTGCATCGCCCCTAGCCCGAGGCAGCCAACCGGGAGGCAAATCATCTAGGAGATTGGACTATGCCCAAGAGTGCACACGACGTTATCAAGCTGGCCAAGGAGACCGGAGCGAAGATTGTCGACCTCAGGTTCATCGATCTACCCGGTATGTGGCAGCATTTCTCGATCCCGGTCGAAGAGTTGAACGAAGATCTGTTCGACGAAGGCATCGGTTTCGACGGTTCCAGCATCCGTGGCTTTCAGCAGATCAACGAAAGCGATATGCTGCTCTTTCCGGACCCGGATACGGCCTATCTGGACCCCTGCCTGGGGATTCCCACGCTCAGCATCATCTGCGACGTGAAGGACCCGGTCTCGGGGAATCCGTATAGCCGCGATCCGCGCTACATTGTCGCCAAGGCGGAAGCCTACCTGAAGAGCACCGGCATCGCGGATACCAGCTATTGGGGTCCGGAGCTGGAGTTTTACATCTTCGACAACGTTCAGTACGACCAGAACGCCTTTACAGGCTACTATCGCATCGACTCCGATGAGGGCATCTGGAACACCGGCCGGGATGAAAAGCCCAATCTCGGCTACAAGTTGCGCCACAAAGAGGGCTACTTCCCGGTGCCCCCCTCCGATCAGCAGCAGGATCTGCGCTCCGAGATCATCATGAATATGATGAAGGTGGGCATCCCCATTGAAGTCCATCATCACGAAGTGGGAACCGCCGGCCAAGGTGAGATCGACATGCGCTTCTCGCCCCTCAAGAAGATGGCCGACAACGTGATGTATTACAAGTACATCCTGCGCAACACGGTCAGGAAGCACGGCAAGGTGGCCACCTTCATGCCCAAGCCGCTCTTCGGCGACAACGGCTCAGGCATGCACGTGCATCAGAGCCTTTGGAAGGGCGACACCAACCTCTTCTTCGATAAGAACGGCTACAGCCTGCTCAGCCAGACCGCTCTGTGGTACATCGGCGGCCTGCTCAAGCACGCTCCCGCGCTGTTGGCGCTCTGCGCTCCGACGACCAACTCCTATCGCCGCCTTGTGCCGGGCTACGAAGCGCCGGTCAACCTGGCGTTTTCGCAGCGCAATCGCTCCGCGGCGGTGCGCATTCCGGTCTACTCGAAGAGTCCCAAGTCCAAGCGTCTGGAATTCCGCTGCCCCGACCCCTCGGCCAACCCCTACCTGTGCTTCTCGGCGCTGCTGATGGCCGGCCTGGACGGTGTCCAGAACAAGATCGACCCGGGCGAGCCGCTGGAAAAGGACCTCTACGAACTGGAGCCTGAGGAAGCCGCCAAGATCAAGAGCACGCCGGGCTCGCTGGCCGAGGTGCTGACCGCGCTGGAACAGGATCACGACTTCTTGCTCAAGGGCGATGTCTTCACCAAGGACCTGATCGATACCTGGATCTCGTACAAGCGGGAACGCGAGTTGGCGCCGGTCAACCTGCGCCCCGTGCCCTACGAGTTCTTCCTTTACTTTGACCTGTAGAACGCTGGAATCTGTGAGTCTGAGTCCTTTCTCTTTGTTCAGTTCCTGGGCCGATTCCTCTGGTCGGCCCAGGATTTTTTGTGCACATCCGCGGCCGGTTCGCCAGCCGGAAGGCCTACGCGAGAACCAGTTCAGGCTTTGGCACGCTATTGACCGTCTTCAGAATGCGCGAGACGATCTGGTAGGGATCCCCTTCCGAGTTGGGGCGGCGATCTTCCAGATAGCCCTTGTAGCCGTGCTTGATGAAGTTGACCGGGAGGCGGACCGAAGCGCCGCGATCCGAGAGCCCATAGCTGAACTTGTCGATGGCCTGGGTTTCATGCAGGCCGGTCAAGCGCAGATGGTTATCCGGGCCATAGACGGCGATATGCTCGGGAATGAACTTCTGGAAGGCCGCCATGAGGGCTTCGAGGTACTCCTTGCCGCCCACTTCGCGCAGGTATTTGGTGGAAAAGTTGCAGTGCATTCCGGAGCCGTTCCAATCCCCCTTGATCGGCTTGCAGTGTAGGACCACATCAACCTCGTACTTCTCGCACAGGCGCATCAGCAGGTAGCGGGCGATCCAGGTGTCATCAGCGGCCTTGGCCGATCCTTTGGCGAAGATCTGGAACTCCCACTGGCCCTTGGCGACTTCCGCGTTGATCCCTTCATGGTTGATGCCGGCGGCCAGACAGAGATCGAGGTGTTCTTCGACGATTTGACGGGCCACGCTGCCCATGTATTTGTAGCCGACGCCGCAATAGTATGGGCCTTGGGGAGTGGTAGGGTGTCCGTCTTTCGGAAATCCAAGCGGACGCCCGTCTTTGAAGAGGAAGTACTCCTGCTCCAAGCCAACCCACAGGTCGGGGTCGTCCTCGATGGTGGCGCGCGCGTTGCTGGAATGGGGCGTGCCATCGGGGTGCATGACTTCGCACAATACGAGATAAGCGCTGCTGCGGCTGGCGTCCGGATACAACGCAACAGGCTTGAGCACGCAGTCGGACTTGCTGCCCTCGGCCTGCATGGTGGAACTGCCGTCAAAACCCCATATGGGTATATCCGCTACTGTAGGTGTCTTGTCAAATGATTTGAGTTGAGTTTTGCCGCGCAGTTCAGGGACAGGCTTTTTGCCGTCAAGCCAGATGTATTCGAGTTTGTATTTTGCCATGGATCTCCTTTTGGATGCTGGGGAAGTTGGTGCCCTGTTCTTTGGATTATTCGTGACTCCGCGTGAGGAACTCATGAGATTCTTCCGCCGAAGCGATGAATCAACAGAAGTCTGCCTGTGAGAATGGCCGCCGCAATCGCTGTACGCGGGAAGCGCCGCGAAGAGGGGGGATGAGAGGCGGAGAGCGGATGCGGCCTCGACCGTTGATTGCATTCGCCTTTTCCGCGCCGGAGGGGAATGAGGAACCTGTTAAAATCCTACTCAAAGAACAACGCCGATTGAGGCTTGTGGTTTCCCCGCTCTGAAAAGTGAGTCCCGGGGCAACCGACGTGATTTAGCTGTCCATTGTTTCCCGTCCACTGTTCACGTTCACTGGGTAAACCATTGTCCTTGCTCTCCATCCCGATCACTTCCACTTTCGGCGGTTTGCGCACGCGCGGCTCCGGATTGCGGGCGCTGCTCTTCATTTTGGAGTGCGTGCTGGGTGTAGTGGCTGTGGTGCTGGTATCGGCTCTGGCGCATTGGGCCGGATGGCTGCTGCCGGTGGCCGCGCTGCTTTACCTGCTGATTGTGGTGCCCATTGCCCTGCTCTGCGGATTCTGGCAAGCGGTGATTGTCTCGCTATCGGCCGTCTTCCTGCACGGGATTTTTTCCACGCACCAGCCCCAGGCCAATCTGGCCGCCGATCCGGCCAATTCGGTTGCCTTGCTGGCCTTTGTGATCGTCGCACTGGTGGTCAGCCGGCTCTCTTCACGCGTCAAGGACCACGCCCAAGAGGCCGAGTCCTGGGGCGGGCAGATGCACGACCTCTATGAGTTCACCCGGCGCACGCTGGAATTGAATCTGCACGTCGAGCCGGGGCCGCAGTTGGCCGAACTGGTGCACGAAATCTTCGCTTTGGAGGCCGTCGCGGTCTTCGACGCCGACCTGCACGAGGTTTATCAGGCCGGCAATTGGAATGTGGACCCACGCGAGCTGGCGCAGAACGTCTACTACTTCGGCAGCTCGGACGACGATCCGGTCTCCGGCCTGGGGCGGCGTGTCGTCCGCCTGGGGACGGTGCCGGTGGGCAGCCTGGTGGTGCGCGGGGAGACCAGCCCACTGACCAACAACGCTATCGCCTCGCTGATCGCAATCACCTTCGATCGCTACCGGGCCTTCGCCAACGAAAGCCGCATCGAGACCGAACGGCGCACCGAGCAGTTGCGCTCGACGGTTCTGGATTCGCTCGCCCACGCCTACAAGACGCCGCTGACCGCCATTCGCGCGGCCTCCACCGGCCTGGGCGAGATGGGCCACCTCTCGCCCGGTCAGGCGGAGCTGGTGGCGCTGATCGACGAACAAACCGGATTGCTGGGCAACCTGACGACGCGGCTGCTGACCACCGCGCGCCTGGATGCCGGCGAGGTCAAGATTCACGCCACGCCGGTCGCCGTTGCGCCGCTGATTGAAGAGGTCGTGGCCAGCCTGCGCGACCGCCTGGCCAGCATGAAGGTGGCCATCGAACTCGAGGACGACGACCAGGTGGTCTGCTGCGACCGCCAGTTGATGGTCATGCTGCTGACGCAGTACATAGACAACGCCTGCAAGTACTCGCTCTACGGCACCGCCATCACCATTCGCGTCGCGAAGGTCAACGCCGAGGCGATCTTCTCGGTGCACAGCTTCGGCCCGGTGATTCCGATCAACGACCGGGAGCGCATCTTCAACCGTTATTATCGTTCTAGCAAGCACAGTAACAAGGCCAGCGGCACGGGCATCGGCCTCTCGGTGGCCAAACGCGTGGCGCAGATTCATGGCGGTTATGTTTGGGTTACCAGCGATGAGGTCAAGGGTACGACATTCTTTGCGGCTATCCCAGCCTCAGCGTTGAAGGAGTGTTCTTGATGAATCAGCCCCCTATTCGCATTCTTGTCGTCGATGATGAATCGGCCATCCGCCGGGCGCTGCGCCCACCGCTCGTGGAACTCGGCTTTCAGGTGATGGAGGCCTCGCGCGGCGAAGAGGCGCTGCAAACGCTGCGCGGCGGGGTCTTCGACGCGGTTCTGCTCGACGTGAATATGCCGGGCATCGGCGGCATTGAAACGCTGCGCCGCATTCGCGCCTTTGCACCCCGGCTGCCGATCCTGATGTTGACGGTGCGCGATCAGGAAGAGGATAAGGTGGAGGCGCTCGAACAGGGCGCGGACGACTATGTCACCAAGCCCTTCAGCACGCGCGAGCTGATCGCCCGCATCCGCTCGGCGGTTCGCCGCGTACGAGCGCCAGCCCGCGCTGAAGATGCGCCCATCGAGATCGGCGAGCTGCGCCTCGATCCGGTCAAGCGCAAGGTCGCCAAGCGCGGCGAGTTGGTGCATCTGACGCGCAAGGAGTTCGACATACTACATTGCCTGATGAGCCGCGCCGGCCGTGTGATCACCTACGCCCGGCTGCTGACGGCCGTATGGGGCGCCGACGCTCGCGAAGAGGTGGAGTACCTGCGCACCTTTGTCCGCCAGTTGCGCAAGAAGATCGAGGACGACCCCGCCAATCCCGTCTATTTGCTGACGGATGTGTACGTGGGCTACCGCTTCGCCGACGCGCAGAGTTTTATCGGAGAAGAAGCGGAGGAAGCAACGGAAGAGATCGCGCCTGACGAGGCGTCTTAACCCTCTACTCGTCGTAATGCAGCAGGCTGAAGACGTCGTACTCCGGGAAGCGCGCGCGGCCCTTGAGGAAGTCCAGCTCGACGGCAAAGGCCAGCCCGGCAATCTCGCCGCCCAGCTCCTTAACCAGCTTGATGGTGGCCTCCATCGTGCCGCCGGTGGCCAGCAGGTCATCGACGAGCACCACGCGCTGGCCGGGCTGGATTGCGTCCATGTGAATCTCCAGCGTGTCGGAGCCGTACTCCAGCTCATAGGTCACACGCGCTACTGGCGCGGGCAATTTGCGCGGCTTGCGCACCGGCACGAATCCGGCGTTGAGCCGGTAGGCCAAGGCAGGCCCGAAGATGAATCCACGCGCCTCGATGCCCAGCACCAGATCGATCTTCTGCTCCAGATAGTGCGCCGCCATGGCGTCGATCATCTTGGCGAAGCCGGTCCTGTCCTTGAGCAGCGTGGTGATGTCGTAAAACAGAATCCCCGGCTTGGGAAAATCGGGCACGGTGCGCACCAGCGCCTTCAGGGCTTCCACGTCGGCAGGCTTGATCTCGTTGGGCATGGGAAGGGAGACTCCTTGATCTGGATTGGTGATTGGCTTCGCTTCAATTATAGCGGGGCTAGCGAAGTTGGCGGTGTTAGCAGGGCTACCATGCGCCATCGATGCGGAAGGAATCGAGTTCCTCGGCTTCGGATTCGGCGAGTTGATGCTCGACGAGGCGGTCGACGCGGCTGCCGCGTGGACCGCGGCGCAGGCTGGCGCGCAACTCGGCCAGTGCTTCCGAAGAGCCAGAGGCCATCACCTCGACCTCGCCCTCTTCGGTGTTGCGCACCCAGCCGCGCAGGTCGCGCAGGCCAGCCTCGCGCTGCACATACCAGCGAAAGCCCACGCCCTGCACACGGCCCTGAATCAGAAAATGAATCACCATCGTTAGTGAGTTTTACAGATGCGCCTCCTAAGCGCAACAGACTGCCGAAGTTCTCGCATCACACCACCTCCAGCAATTCGTCCAGCCGCTTGAGCGCCCGCCCGATCTCAGCACGTTCCACTGCCGAAGCCTTCCTGAGAGCCCCTTCAAGCGGCCCCTGCTGCAGTAACGAGATGCGACTGCGGATAAAGGCCGCCACCTCCTCCGAGGGATGAATACGGACAATGCGCCGATCCTCTGAATCTAGTCGGCATTCGATCAACCCGCGCCTTTCCAGCCGTTCCGCAATGCCGCTCACCGTTGAATGCGCCAGGCTCATCTCGCGGCTCAATGCCTTTATACTGATCCCCGGATTGCGCACCACCACAAGCATCGCGGCCTTTTGCGGCACAGTCAGACCGCCTTTGGAGACTTCCGCATCCAGCGGCTTGCGCAGCACCCGCCGGATGCGCGCCAGATGGCGACTAATCTCCTCCGCCTGCACCGCAATCTCTTGCCGTTCTCTGTTCTTTCCTGCCAATTGTTCCCCTGCTCGCTGCATCGTTCCTGCAATAGCCGCGCTCTTAGAATATCCCCGGAATCAGTGCCTTCACTCGCTGCCGATACTGCGGATAGGCATCTGGAAAGGTCTCCATCATCAGCCGCTCTTCTCGGCTCATCTTGATCATCAATCCAATCAGAATGACACACAGCCCCACGAGACCGTGCCATTTCCCCACAGCAAACGCTGTACCCGCATAGGCTAACAGGATGCCCGAGTAGATGGGATGCCGGGTCACTGCGTATGGCCCTTTGACGATCAGTTCGTGGTCCTCTTTGACCGTCACCCGTCCGCTCCAGTTACCCCCCAGCGTCAGCCGCGCCCAAATGGCGAAGAGGCCGCCGAGGACCGTCATCGCCATTCCGGTGATCCGCACGCCATCATTCTCCGGAATGAAGGAAACTCCCAGCCAGCCGTCGTGAAACCATCGGCCGCTCAGCAAGCAGTATCCCAGAAAAAGGACAGCCAACTGAAAGAGTCGCGCGCCCCCCGGCTGTGAACGCACCACCCTCTTAGTAAAGGCCAACGCAATGAGCCAGATCAGCCCCAGGCTCAACCATGCATATCTGATTACGGCAAACACGTAAAAGTTTGTCATCGCTTCAACCTCCGTCGCATACGATACGTCGTATACGACTCATAATTCCAGAGCTTTCGCACTTTGTCAAGCTTCATCCGCAAAGCCCATTGGCACGGGTCCGCGGCTCTTGCCGGATTCAGGCGCTACACTAGAATTCACCATGGTTTTCGTTCTCGACAACTACGATTCGTTCACCTACAACCTTGTCCAGTACCTGGGAGAACTGGGCGCCAAGGTCGAGGTCTATCGCAACGACGAACTGACCGTCGGCGAGGTCGAGGCGATGCGCCCTGAGCGCATTCTGCTCTCGCCGGGGCCGTGCACGCCCAGCGAGGCCGGTATCCTGGTTCCGCTGATCCGCCATATGGCCGGCAAAGCGCCGATTTTAGGCGTCTGCCTGGGCCATCAGGCCATTGGCGAGGCCTTCGGCGGCCAGGTCGTCCGCGCCAGCCAACTGATGCACGGCAAGACCAGCTCGATCGCGCACGACGGCAAGGGCGTCTTTGCTGGATTGACCTCGCCGCTCACCTGCACCCGATACCACTCGCTGATCGTCGCCGAGGAGTCGCTGCCGGCGGAGCTGATGGTGACGGCGCAGACGCCAAGCGCCGACGGAAGATCGTCTGTCATCATGGGCCTGCGCCATCGCACGCTGCCCATCGAGGGCGTGCAGTTCCATCCCGAAAGCGTGCTGACCGAGGGCGGCCACCAGATGATCCGCAACTTCCTGGAGATGTAGCCGCGATGCGAACCGCGAAGAAGAAACGCGAATCAACGGACAGGAAGCCTGAAGGGCAAACCGCAGGGGCTAAAGCCCAGCTTGAATTTTCAGCATTTACGGCACGACTGAAGTCGTGCCCTGACACAAATCTCTGCTTATTTCTGGCGGCTCTCGCGCTTGCGCCGGTTTTGTTTGCCCAGACAGCTCCCGCGCCTCCACCCACCGCAACGGACGCCGCTCCCATCGCCATCGTTTCGCTGGACAGCAAGAACCCCGACGTCGCGGCCTCGGTGACCGGGGCGCTGGAAGTCTCGCAGGGCAAGGCCATCATCGCCGCCAGCGGCACCATCACCTCCGGCGCTGAGACCACCGAGGTCGTGCTGCCCCATCGCGGCGTGCTGCGCGTCTGCGCCTCCACCACCGTCAAGCTGGCCGCCGACTCCAGCGTACCCGCCGGCGAGACGCCCGGCCTGATGATGGCAATGGATCACGGCGCAATCGAGGCCAGCTTCGCCACGGGGCGCAACTCCGACATTCTGCTCACGCCGGACTTCCGCATCCTCATCGGCGCACCCGGCGCGGCGGAGGTCAAGGTGCGCCTCGGCCAGCACGGCGACACCTGTGTGGATAATGCCGGGGTGAACGCTCCTTATGTGCTGGTGACCAGCATCTTCGAGGGCGGCGATTACCGCGTCCAGCCGGGCCAGCGGGTGATGTTCGAGCACGGCAGCCTGCATGAGGTGGTGGACCAGGAAAAAGAGCCTTGCGGCTGCCCGCCCGCGACGCCAAAGGGGAACGAATTTCCGCTGGCGCAGAGCGAGGGCCTTGCGCCGCTGCCCAAGCCTGCGCCGATCGCCGCCAGCCCAAACTCCGGCTCATCGCAGCCTGTTGAACCGTTCGTCTACAAGGCCGCCGACCACGCCGCGCAGCCCGCCGTGGAGGCAACGCCCGCTGCGCCCCAGCCTCCGCCCGCAGTAAAGAAAAAGCCCGGCTTCTTTACGAAGGTCGGAAGGTTCTTCAAGCGCATCTTCGGCGCGGAGTAATCAGCAAATTAACTGCCGGTTGGGTGCGGGGAATTTAATCGATATTGCGTGATGATCTCCTGCATGATTGCGCCAAGCGTTGCAAGCGGACCTAATCCAGTTCTCAGATCAGCTTCCTTCGCGATAGCCCGGCGCACTCCATTGCATGTTGTCAGATAAAAGAAAACATCACCTGGCGGTGGTAATTCAATCGTCTCGGTCGTTTTGAAATGCGGGAACAAATCCGTCGCAAGCTGAACGGCGTGAAGTGCCGCGTTGCGTATCACTGGATATTTCTGTCCTCCGCCGAGGAAACCACCGCCGCTGCTAAGGTACAAACTTGCTGTGCCATCAGCCGCTGCAAAAACAGTAGCCGTACCATTACTGACATTCCAGTCCATCAGAACTGAATGAACAGAATCTCCAGAGAGATCTTTCAGTCGGATCTTCAGAAGTGCATGCTCTCGCAACTTTGGGTAGATTACTGGATTAGCTTTCGGAAGTTTGCTCATCACTTTCAGGCTTTGGAAAAGTCTTGACAGTAATAACCGGGATTTATTCATTTGCTTCCTACATTTCTCTCGCGCGCTCGATGGCGCGAATCACCGCCTGGGCCTTGTTGATGGACTCTGCGTACTCCAGCTCCGGCACGGAATCGGCGACGATGCCCGCGCCGGCCTGCACGTAGCCCTTGCCGCCGATGGCCAGCATCGAGCGTATCGCGATGCAGGAGTCGAGATTCCCGCTGAAATCGGCGTAGAGCACCGCGCCGCCGTAAGTTCCGCGCCGCGCCGGCTCCAGCTCTTCGATGATCTCCATCGCCCGCACCTTGGGAGCGCCCGAGAGCGTGCCGGCGGGGAAGCAGGCGCGCAGCGCGTCCACGGCTGTGAGTTCCGGCTTGAGGCGGCCTTCGATGGTGCTGACGATGTGCATCACGTGCGAGTAGCGCTCGACGTACATCAGCCGGTCTACCTTGACACTGCCGAATTCGCTCACCCGGCCCACGTCGTTGCGGCCCAGGTCCACCAGCATCACGTGCTCGGCGCGCTCCTTCTCGTCGGCCAGCATCTCGTCGGCGAGCGCCTGATCCTCGGCCTCGGTTGCGCCGCGCGGACGCGTTCCGGCGATGGGCCGGTACTCGACCTTGCCCTGATGCACGCGCACCAGCAGCTCCGGCGACGATCCTGCGAGTTCAAGGGTTTCCAACCCCTTTTTCTTTTTGGAGGAGTGCTTTGGATGGTCCGGCAAGTCGCACAGCGGACCCTCCGGCGTAAAACGCAGGAAGAACATATAGGGGCTGGGGTTGACGGTACGCAGCGCGCGATAGACCTGGAAGCTGTCGGCCTCCGGCACAACATCGAAGCGCTGCGAGAGGACCGCCTGGAAGACATCGCCCGCGACAATGTACTCCTTGGTGCGATTGACGGCGGCAAGGTAATCCTTCTTCGCCGTGCGATGCTTCACCTTGAGCTTGCCCTTACTCTTGCTTACGGCCAGCTTGGGCAACGGCTGGGCCAAGCGCTTTTCGAAGCGGTCGAGGCGCGCCACAGCTTTGTCGTACTCCGCTCCGGGAGTGCGGGCAGCCTTGCCGCGGGTCACGTCGGCGGTAATCACCAACCTGATCTCCTTGCGCACGTGGTCGAATGCCAGCACCTCGTCGAAGAAGAGCAGGCAGGCGTCGGGAACGCCAAGTTCGTCCTTGGCCAGCTCGGGCAGCCGCTCGATCTGGCGGACGGCGTCGTAAGAAAAGAAACCCACTGCCCCGGCGGTAAAGGGCGGCAGCCCCTCGATGCGCGCGGGCTTGTGGCCGTTGAGCGCACGGCGCAGCACGGCGAAGATGTCGCCGTCGATCTGGACGACTTTTTTGCCTTCGGTGATGGTGATCTCGCGTCCCCGCGCCACGATGCGCTTGAATGGCTGGAGGCCGATGAAGGTGTAGCGGCCCACCCGCTCGCCGTTCTCGACAGACTCGAGCAGGAAGCACTCGCGCTCCGGCCAGGCGGCGCGCAGGAAGGCCGAGACCGGCGTTTCCAGGTCGGCCGCCAGGGTGCGGCAGACGGGAACAAGCGTGTGCTCTTTGGCGAGCGCGAGGAAGTCTTTGCGGCTGGGCTGAACGGAATGGGCTGAGTGTTTCACAGAATCAGTGTAATTGGTGGCGCGCGGCGAGAGGTGGGTTTTCGCCGGTGGTCTCCCACATCATATAGTCGAGATGTTGAAGAATCCCCCGCTGCCCGCCGATTGACGCGGGGCAAAGAGGAACGGCGCCGTTGCTGTAAACTTTAAATGGAAAAGGATAGAGACATGGCACATTTCAAATGGATATTGGCAGCGGCAATTGTGCTTCTGCCCTCGGTTGCTGCTGCGGCGCAGGACGCTCCCGAGCTCAAGACGGACAAGGACAAGTTCAGCTACGCGCTGGGAATGAACTTTGGGGAGAATCTCCGCAAGCAGGGGCTGGAGCTGGATACCGCCGTGTTTGCGAAGGCATTCGCAGAGTCGTTCAACGGCGGCAAGACCGCGATGACCGATCAGGAGATGCAGACCTTGTTGCAGGCTGCAGGGCAGGAGATCCGGAAGAAACAGGCTGCGCTGCAGGCGGGGAAGGGTGCAGCGGCGCAAAAGGAAGGCGAAGCGTTCCTGGCCGCGAACAGGACGAAGGAAGGCGTGGTGACGCTGCCCAGCGGCCTACAGTACAAGATTCTGAAGGCGGGCACGGGCGAGAAGGCGACGCTGGACGACACGGTGGTGTGCAACTACAAGGGCACGCTGATCAATGGAACGGAGTTCGACGCGTCGGAAAGGCACGGCGGGCCGGCGACCTTCCCGGTAAAGGGCGTGATTGCGGGCTGGACCGAGGCGCTGCAACTGATGCCGGTGGGATCGAAGTGGCAGCTCTTTGTGCCGTCCAATCTGGCCTACGGAGCGCAGGGACCGGGCGACATCGGGCCGAATGCGACGCTGATTTTCGAAGTGGAGCTGTTGTCGATCCAGAAGGCGACGGGGGCGAAGTAGAAGATCAGTGGACAGTGGTCAGTAAAACGCTGGCTGAGGTTCGTGGTATCCCAGTTCCGAGAATCCGGACCTGGGGCATCCGGGTCAGTCGACCGCTACAAAGGATGTAAATCCATCCGGATTTCAGGCAGACTTGCGGCGCACGCCAAGCCTAGCCACCCGAACGGTCATCCAGCCGATGAACGCGCCCAGAAACGTCCCGGCGATCACGTCTCCCACCCAGTGATAGTTGGTCAGGACGACCGCAACGCACAGCAGAGCGGCGATCAGTATGCCAGGCGCCCGCCAGCGCGGCTGAAGGATCCAAAGCACCGACACGATGGCAACGGAGATCATCGCCGTTCCCGAGGGGAAGGAATGCCAGTGTGGAGCGCCATGCAGAAGGCGGAATCCGTAGAGGTGGTACTGAACAAACTCCGGATCGGGCCCGCCGCGGCCAAAGATGCGTTTGAAGACAAAGCTGGCCACAGTTGCACCCATCGCTGCCCAACAGCAGAGCAGCGGCGTTCGCGTCCACAATGGAAGCAAGCAGCCTGAGCCGGCCCTAATCACGCATCCCAGGACGAAGAGCAAGGCAATCGCGACCGTAAGATCAAGCGGGGCCAGCGCGCGTGCCATCCATACCCATGCCGCCGTGTGGCGCAGATGCGTTTCGAAGAATTCAGCCGCCGGGCGATCTACGTATGCGATGCACACCCCAACCATGGTCGCTGTGGCCGCGAATGCAAGACTCCAGTTTCGTAGTACTGCTTTGCCGCTCATGGTCTGCCAGTGTTTACCAACTACTAGGCTAGCAGGTTCAGATGGCCTGCTCTCAGCGGCCCGCCAACGGAGGAATCACCGTCTCGTCTATTATTTGTGGAGGGGTGCGTCTAGTTCGATCCTTGGCGTTCTACGACGTTCGGCTCAATGCGCCTGCCGGGAACGGTACATCTTCAGCCAAACCACCAACTCTTCTGGGGGAAGCGGCCGGCTAAAGAAGTATCCTTGGGCGCAGTCGCAACCGTTCAGGCGGAGAAAGTCCAGTTGTTCCCTGGTCTCCACTCCTTCCGCGACCACGCGCATGCCGAGTTCGTGGCTCAACTCGATGGTCTTTCGGACCATGATGCGATCTTTCTCGCTGACCTCCAAGTCCATGACGAATGATCTGTCGATCTTCAACTCTGTCGCCGGTATGTTTTTAAGTTGTTGCATCGTGGCATAGCCGGTGCCAAAATCGTCGATCGATAACATCACCTGCTTCATCCGCAGCCTGGTCAGAATGTCTAATGTTCTCCATAGTTCTTCGATTAAACCACTCTCTGTAATCTCAATCGTCACGGTCGCGGGGCTTACGCCATTCTTCTCGGCAATCGATACAAGCATGTCAGGGAATTTCAGGTCGTGGAAAGAATACACCGACGCATTCAACGACAGCATGGGAACCTTCCCGTCGCCGTTGGAAAACTGCCGTACTTCGCTCATCCCGCGATTGATGACCAACCAACCAAGTTCGTCGATCAGGCCAAGCTCCTCGGCGCGACTAATAAAGTTGTCGGGGAAGATAAGCCCTCGTTCAGGATGCTGCCACCGCACCAGGGCCTCTACGCCGGTAATGCCGTCCGTGGCAATATCGATCAGCGGCTGATAGTGCAGTACAAAACTGTTGCGCTCGATCGCGCCCCGCAACTCCTCATTTTGAGTGAACTGTGCGCCCCGTGGAACGATCGGCGTTATCACCGGCCCCGCACCCTTTGCAAGTACCTCCTCCAGTTCTGCCAGGCGGAAGGGTTTCTGGAGATGACCGACGATGGAAAGACCAAGGATCTGCGCCAACTGTTCCGCGGTCTCGCGGATGTGTTTGCCCACGCCGCTCATCAAGACGATGCCGGCCTTGCACTTCTGCTCGCCGAGTAGCCTGAGCAACTCAACGCCATCCATCTCCGGTATCAGAAGGTCGAGCAGAATGAGGGTGGTATCGGGTTTAAGCAACTCCAGGAAGGCCTTTGCATTGGTCGTCGTGGCGCAATCGAATCCCATGGCCTGCGCCGCGGCAGAGACGAACTCGCCCACGTCGGCTTCATCGTCGATGACCAGGATTTTCTGCGCGGGTTTCATTGTCTCTCCGTTTCCATTCAATTGCTGTCTGCAACTCCGTTAGCTATCACCTGGCCGGCAAGGGAGCGTTCCAACTCTCCCGGTTTGCCATTGCCGGCTTCCATCACACTGTGAATGATTGCGGCGAACTCACTGCGTTGATACGGCTTGCGCAGCATGGGAGCGTCAATCAGCGGATTGCTTTTCTCGGCCAACGCCTCTGCCGGGAAACCGGAAGAATAGATGACCTTGAGGTCGGGGCGCAGAATGCGGGCCTTATGCGCAAGTTCCACGCCGTTCATCCCACCCGGCATGACGATATCTGTCACCATCAGGTCAATTTCGCCATGTTGCGCAATCGCCTCCAGCGCGCTGGCGCCGTCTTTGGCTTGAATGGCTGTAAAGCCCATCTCCGCAAGATAGGTGAGGGCAACCTCAAGCAGGTCCTCTTCGTCGTCCACAACCAGCACTGTGCCGCCCAATTCTGCGTTGAAAGGCGTAGGAGTATCCGCCGGAATCGGGTGCATGAGATCCGCTTCAACTGGCAGATAAAACAAAACCGTGGTGCCATGACCAAGCTCGCTGTAGACACGGACAATGCCGCCGGACTTTTTCACGAAGCCGTAGACCATAGCCAGGCCCAGGCCCGTGCCCTTGTCGCGCGACTTGGTGGTGAAGAATGGTTCAAAGGCGTGTTCAAGGGTTTCTTTCGTCATGCCGTGCCCTGTATCCGTCACCCCCACACAAACGAAGAGGCCTTCTTTCAAGCCGCCAGCTTGCACTACTGGATGGCTACCGTCGAGTTTCTGGAGCTTTGATGAGATGATGATGGAACCGCCTCTGGGCATCGCATCCCGCGCATTGACCACCAGATTGAGCAATGCGCTTTCCAGCCCTGCGGGATCGACGAACAACGGGGGAACGGATGCATCCACGTGTGTCGTGATCTTGATCTCCGGACCGAGTCCACGGGAAGCCAATTCGATCATGTTCTGAATTGAATTCCCCAACAGGACAACCGACGGCTTCAATTCCTCGTTGCTGGAGAAGACGAGCAGACGACGTGTGATGTCCGCACCGCGCAAGGCAGCCTTTTGCGCCGTCCGCACTCGTTTAGCGGCCGCATCGTTGCCAGCGACCAGACGGTCGAGCAGATCGAGGTTTCCAATGATGACACCCAGCAGATTGTTGAAATCATGAGCGATTCCACCCGTCAATTGGCCGATCGCTTCCATCTTCTGGCTCTGGTGCAACTGGCGCGCCAATTGCTTTCTCTCGCTGATGTCGCGGATCGCTGCCGTCACCAGGATGCCCTCGGGGCTTTCCAGCGGACTGAGCATGATCTCGATGGGAAACACCGTTCCATCTTTGCGCCGCCCATGGAGCTCAATCCCAGTGCCGATCTGTTGCGCCAGCGCTTCGGCCGTAGTGCGAAGAGCGTCGGCAACGAGCCGCTCCGCGAAACCCTCCGGAATGATATTCGTCACTCTCTGGCCGAGCAGTTCATCGCGGTGGTATCCGAACTGTTTCTCCGCCTGGGCGTTCAGCAGGACGATCTCGCCTATCTGGTTAACCACCACCATGCCGTCAGGCGCCGCCTCCAGAAGCCCCCGGTATCTGCCCTCCATCTGTTCCAGATGTTTCTCCGCATCCCTGCGCACGGTAATGTCGCGAATGGCCGCCGTCACGAGAATGCCTTCGGCGCTCTCCAGAGGGCTGAGCATGATCTCGATGGGGAATTCGCTGCCATCATTCCGCAGCCCGTTGAGTTCGATCCCGGTGCCGATCTGCTGCGCCAGAGCTTCGGCGGCGGTCCGGGTTCCGTCGGCTATCAGCCGCTCCGCAAAGCCCTTCGGAATGATGTTGGTGACCTTCTGGCCGAGAAGCTCGTCGCGGTGGTATCCAAACTGTTTCTCCGCCTGGGCGTTCAGCAGGACGATCTCGCCTATCTGGTTAACCACCACCATGCCATCCGGAGCTGCTTCCAGAAGCCCCCGGTATCTTGCCTCCGATTCCTTCTGCTCGCTCAGATCGCGGCAGATCTCAGAAAACCCGCGCAGATTTCCAGCCGCGTCCCGCAACGCGATGAAGGTGGCGCTGGCCAGAAACTCAGTACCGTCTTTCCGCACACGTGTGCTGAATTCTTCGTGACGGCCGCTTGCGGCGGCTATTTGGAGTACCTCTTCCGGCCTGCCTCGTTTGATATCTTCCGGAAGAAAAAAACAGGAAAAGTTCTGACCGGTAATCTCATCCGCGGCGTATCCCATGATTCGCTCCGCGCCAGCACTCCAACTAGCAATCTGGCCATGCGGGTTCAACATGAAGATCGCAAAGTCCTGCACTCCGTTCAGCAGCATCCGGTATTTCTCTTCGCTTTGCTGGAGAGCTTCCTCGGCGGCGGCGCGCTTTCTGCTGTCGCGCAGCGCGGACCAGGCGGCAAGACCGGCGACGAAAATCCCCAGCAGGGTTCCGAAGATCAATGTGGCCTTGGTCCGCCTGGAGTCATGCTCAGTTTCCGCGTCACGCAGCGCCAACAAGCGCAGTTCCTCGTCCTGCATCTTGCCCGCCAGCGCTTGAAATTCATCCGTTGTCTCCTGATCCGGCCCACTCTCCATGGCGGCTACTGCCGCCGTCAGCCCCTGGCTCCGGCGCAGGCTTACGATCGTATCCGCGTACCGGATTCTCTCGGCGACAAGGATTTCGATGGCGGGAAACTGGCGCTGCTGACTGGGATTATCCGCCGTTTGCTTGCGAATGGCTGCCAGATCCTGCGCTGCCCTCGATACATCCGCGCGATAGGTTGCAAGATCGGATTCCTGGCCTGTCAGGGCAAATCCACGGCTGCCGGACCTGATACTCCCCAGGGCCAGGGCCAAATCCTGAATATTCTCGATCACTTCGTGGGTGTGGCGCACCCAGCGGCCGCTCTCATCGGAGATGACCATCCAACGATAGGAGAAGGACCCCAGGAATAACAGGGTCAACATCGCAAATCCGAATGCGAGCCGCACCTTCCGATTTAAGAAGGATTTCATTGTTTCTCACCTGATTCTCGCTCGGGCGGATCTTCAATCTTCTCATTGCGATGAGGATGGAAGAGAGGCCAAAACACATCAGTACCCCTAATCATTGGACACACATAGTACATCAGTAACACGCGGATGGGAGATGGCTGTGTTCCATTTTGCTCAGACCACCTCAGAATAAACATAAATAGATTGATATTCCTGACTCACGGCCCGAATCATTCGCGCCTGGAAGGGGTTCGCGCCCGGTGTTCGGAGGGCTTGACGCGGCTCCCCTGCTAACCTAAACTCACAAGGGTTTGGCCAAGTGGACCACTGCCCGCGAAACGGCCGTTTGGCCATCGGAAATGGAGAGGTCTATGACAACGATATCGCTGGAGCAGGAGATCAATCCCTGGGAGGCGCAAGAAGCACGATTTGACTTTGCGGCGCGCAAGCTGAACCTGGAAGAGGGTTTGTGGAAGCTGCTGCGCATGCCGGCGCGCGAGATTATCGTGCATTTCCCGGTGGCCATGGACGACGGGCACATGGAAATCTTCACCGGCTTCAGGGTGCAGCACTCGATTGCCCGCGGACCGGGCAAGGGCGGCCTTCGCTATGCGCCCGACGTGACGCTGGACGAGGTGCGCGCCCTGGCCAGCTGGATGACATGGAAGTGCGCGGTGGTCAACATTCCCTTCGGCGGCGCCAAGGGCGGGGTGATCTGCGACCCCAAGAAGCTGAGCCAGAGCGAACTGGAGCGCATCACTCGCCGCTACACCGCGGAGTTGATCGACTCCATCGGGCCGGAGAAGGACATTCTGGCGCCCGACATGAACACCAACGACCAGACCATGGCCTGGATCATGGACACCTACTCGATGCACATGGGGCACACGGTGACCAGCGTGGTGACCGGCAAGCCGTTGAACGTGGGCGGATCGCGCGGCCGCATTGAAGCCACCGGGCGCGGCGTGCAAGTGATCTGCGACGAAAGCATGCGCTACCTGCAATTGCCCATCGACGACTGCCGGGTGATCATCCAGGGCTTCGGCAACGTGGGCTCGAATGCCGCCCGCCTGCTGATGGAGCGCGGCTACAAGATTATTGGCATCGCCGAGAAGGATGGCGGCCTGCTGAACCCCAACGGCATCGAGATTCACCAGTTGCTGGAGTATAAGCGGTACAACAATACCATCCTGGGCTTCCGCAATGCTGAGGCCGTCTCCAGCGATGAACTGCTGATCTCCGAATGCGAGATTCTCATCCCCGCGGCCACCGAAAATGTGATTACCAGCCGCAACGCCGATCAGATCAGGGCGCGCATCATCGTGGAGGGCGCCAACGGACCGACTACCGCCGTGGCCGACGATATCCTGGCCGAGAAGCGCATCTTCATCATGCCCGACATATTAGCCAACGCCGGCGGCGTGACGGCAAGTTATTTTGAGTGGGTGCAGGACCGCCAGGGCTACTTCTGGAAGGAAGCCGTCGTTAACGAGCAGATGGAAACCATTCTGCGCGACAGCTTTGACGATGTGATTCGCTACGCCGAGGCGCACAACGTGAACAACCGCATCGCCGCGTATATGCTGGCCATCGACCGCGTCGCCATCACCATCCGCCAGCGCGGCATCTACGCATGACGCACTGATGCAGAAATAGCTCGTTCATAGTTTTACTAGCCCACATGCGCCTTTTGCCGGGCAAGGCGGCTGATGCTGTCGCTCTGCTTGACCATCTCCATTACCGAAAAGCCCTTTTCCGCGATGGCTCCGGTGGGGCAGGCCTGTACGCACTTGCCGCAACTGGTGCAGCTCGACGCCTTGCCCCAGTCGTCCTTGAGGTCGCTGACGATGCGCGAGTAAATGCCGCGCGAGGCCACCTCCCAGACGTGCGCGCCCTCGACCTCCGCGCAGACCCGCACGCAGCGCGTGCAGAGGATGCAGCGATTCTGATCGAGAACGTAGCGGGGGTGGGTCATGTCCACGGGCAGGCGCGGATTGTTGTAGGAGTAGCGCACGTGAGTGATGCCCAGCTCGCGCGCCATGGCCTGGAGCTCGCAGTGGCCGTTGGAAACGCAGGCGGCGCAGATGTGATTGCGCTCGACCAGCAGCAGCTCGACGGCCATTTTTCTGTACTGCGTGAGCTTGGCCGAGGCGGTCTTGATCGACATGCCCTCTTGCATGGGGGTGGTGCAGGCGGGCAGCAGGCGGTCGGTGCCGGCCAGCTCGACCATGCAGACGCGGCATGCGCCCACCGCGCTCAAGCCCTTCAAATAGCAGAGCGTCGGAATCTTCTTTCCGTTGGCGTGGGCCGCCTCCAGAATGGTCTGGCCCTCGCGAGCGGTTACCAGTTCGCCATCAATTCGGACGGAAATCGTTTTAGCCGGCATCTCGGCGCTCCTTTCTGATTCCTTGGCACTCAATTGGTCCCCACAGTAGCGCGCAGATCGCAGCGCAGGCAGCGACAGCACTCTTCCAAAGCCTCCCTGGCGGTGAGTCCGTCCACTACTTCCCGCTGAGAGCGAACACGAAGCGCCGCAGACACATCGTGACCAACGTGGCGGCGGCTGAGGCTCGGCTCTCCGGGCGCTGTGCGGCTGTATTCGAAGTCCGAGAAGAGTTGGTCCCAGCGGGCCTTACCCGATAGACTTGGGCCCATCAGCCGCTCGTCCATCTTCTGCGCCGCCTGCTTGCCGCAGCTCATCGCGTTTGAGACGTTGGATGCGCCGGTGATCACATCGCCTCCGGCATAGAAGTTGGGACGGCTGGTCTCGAAGGTGAAGCGATCGACGACGATCGTTCCATCCTCTGTGAGCGCCAGCCCGGAGGCGCTGCAGAAATCCTTGTCGAAGGTCTCGCCCACGGCCAGGATCACGCTGTCGCACTCGTAGCGCTGCACCTCGTTGGTGGGCATCGGCCTTCTGCGCCCGGATTTGTCGTACTCGCCGAGGCGCGTCTTGACGATTTCGATAGCCTTCACATGGCCCTCGCTGTCGCCCACGATGCGGTGCGGCGCGGCGAGGAAGACAAAGCGCACGCCCTCGTCCTCGGCGGCCTGAATCTCCTCGTCGATAGCGGGCATGTCCTTGCGCTCGCGGCGATAGAGGATGGTGGCTTGCGCGCCCATGCGCATCACCGTGCGCGCCGAATCGATGGCCGCGTTGCCGCCTCCGATGATCGCCACCCTGGCTCCCATCGTGACTTTTTCTTTGCGGGCGATGGATTCGAGGAAGGGCAGCGCGGGATGCACGTTTTGCAACTCCGTGCCGGGCAGATAGAGCCAGGATTCCTTCCAGGTTCCGATGGAGAGAAAGACTGCGTCGAACTGGCTGGCCAGCTCGTTCAGCGGCACGTCGAAACCGATGCGTGTATTGAAGACCATCTTCACGCCAACGCCTTCGATCATGTCCAGCTCGCGGCGCAGTACGGACTTGGGCAGCCGGTACTCAGGAATGGCGAAGCGCAACATTCCGCCCGCCTCTCCGCGCTCCTCGAAGATGGTCACGTCGTGGCCGAGCATGGCCAGGTAGAACGCGGCTGTCAGGCCGGTCGGCCCGCTGCCGGCGACGGCCACCTTGCGGCCAGAATCAGGAAGCTGGCGGGCACGAATCCGCTGCAGCATCGGCTCAAAGAGGTCGGACTGATAGATGGCGTCTGCCAGGAAGCGATGCACCTCGCGCATATTCACCACCTCGTCGAAGGACTGGCGGCGACAGCGATTGTCACAAGGATGCTGGCAGACGCGGCCCGTGGAGGCGGGCAGCGGATTGTCGAGGATCACTGACTCGAAGGCGTCTTCGAGGCGGCCCTCCTGATAGAGCTCAAGGAAGCGGGGAATGTTCATGCGCAGCGGGCAGGAGTTCTCACAGGGCGAGAGGGCGAGTTCCTGGCAGACGCCGGCGCGACAACGATGCGCGACGATGTGGTCCTCGTACTCATCGCGAAAGTGGCGGATGGTGGTGAGCACGGGATTGGGCGCCGACTGGCCGAGACCGCAGAGCGAAGTCTCGCGAATCATGCGGCCCAGCTCGTCGAGCAGGGTCATCTGCTGGCGCGTGCCGCTGCCGTCGGTAATCGAATTGAGGATGCGCAGCGCCTTGTTGAGGCCGACCCTGCAGGGCACGCACTTGCCGCAGGATTCGGAGTGAGTGAACTCGACAAAGTAGCGGGCGACATCGACCATGCAGTTGTCTTCATCGAGGACGACCATCCCGCCGGAGCCCATGATGGAGCCGAGCTGCGCCAGGCTCTCGTAGTCCACGGGCGTATCGAACATATCGACGGGGATGCATCCGCCGCTGGGCCCGCCGGTCTGCACGGCCTTGATGCGGCGACCGTTCACCGCGCCCTCACCGATGTCGTAGATGTAGGTCTTGAGGGGAGTGCCCAAAGGCATCTCCACCAGGCCGGTATTCAGGATCTTGCCTACCAGGGAGATGACCTTGGTCCCAGGGCTCTTCACGCTGCCGGCCTCGGCGAACCATGCCGGGCCGCGTGTGATGATGGGCGCTACGTTATACCAGGTCTCGACGTTGTTGATGTTGGTGGGCTTGCCATACAGGCCCCTCTGCGCGGGGAAGGGTGGACGGGGATGCGGACGGCCGGCGTGGCCTTCGAGAGAAGCGATCAGGGCCGTCTCCTCGCCGCAGACAAATGCTCCCGCGCCCTGCACCAACTCGATGTTGAAGTTGAAGCCGCGGTTGAGGATATTCGTGCCCAGCAGTCCATATTCGCGCGCCTGCTCGATGGCCCGGTTCAAACGGCTCACCGCCAGCGGATACTCGGCGCGGACATAAACGATGCCTTCAGTGGCGCCCATGGCATAAGCGCCGATGATCATGCCCTCAAGCAGCGAATGGGGGTCGCCCTCGATCTCGTTGCGGTTCATGTAAGCGCCGGGGTCGCCCTCGTCGGCGTTGCAGATGATGTACTTGGTGTCGGCCTTTGCCTTGGCGAGATAATCCCACTTGTTGCCGGTGAGAAAGCCCGCGCCGCCGCGCCCGCGCAGCCGCGCGGCCTTGATCTGCTCGATTACATTGTCAGCACGCCCGTCGATCAGCACTTTATAGAGCGCCTGATAGCCGCCCACCGCGATATACTCCTCGATGTCGGAGGAACTGATGAGCCCGCAATTGCGCAGCACAATCTTCTTTTGCCCCTTGAAGAAGGGGATCGTGTTCCATGAGGGAATCAGCGGGTAACCCTGGCCGTAGCGCAGGTGAGCGGTGATGTGATCCCACTCCTCGATCTTGCAATAGACCAGATCGGCAGGCATGACGCCGGTGGAGACGGCTTCCAGGATGCGCGCGGCGTCGTTGGCCTGCACGCGATGGAGCATCACCAGAGGGTTTCCCGGCAGGCGGATGCTGACCATCGGCTCCTGGAAGCAGGAGCCAAAGCAGCCCACGCCAGCCAGCATCACCTCCAGGCCGCTGCGATCGATAGCCTCATTCAGGGCGTGATAAACCTCTTCCGCGCCATTGCCGCGGCCACAGGTTCCCATGCCCACGGTGAGGCGCGGCGTGGCCGGCATCAGCTTGGCAAGCCCGGCTTCGCGCACCGCGTTGAAGGCGCCTATATCCTGAATTCGCGGCATTATTTCCTCCCATGTCCATTGTGTTCAAGAGCCTTCACTTCCCGTTGCAGCGTGCGTTCATTCACGTGGCTGAGGATGTGGTGGTTCACTTCGACCACCGGGGCCAGCGCGCACTGGCCGAAGCAGGCGACGGTGCGCACCGTAAAGCGCTGGTCGGGGGTGGTGAGCGCCATTTTGTCGGCCTCGTTCGAGTCGCTCGGCTCCTGCCCGCTCAGCCCCAGATCGAGGCAGAGCTTCTCCAGCAGATCGCGGGAGCCGCGGGTGTGGCAGGCGGTGCCGCGGCAGACGCAGATCACGTTGTCGCCCTGCGGGTCGAGGTTGAAGAGCGCAAAGAAGGTTGCGGCGCTGTAGACCGTGGAGGGTGGAATGCCGGTCTCTTCGGCGATGTAGCGCAGGGAGTCCATCGAAAGGAATTTATGGGCGTTGGCGGCCTGAACCGCCGCCAGGATTCCCAGCAGCGCTCCGGGGCGGCCGTCCTGCTCATGAATCGCCTGGTCGATCAGCAGC
>Ga0326728_10007054_pt1 | contig 29457 bp, 32 predicted proteins | sample MB3enrmetagenome_FD_207602 | JGI IMG/M metagenome (GOLD analysis project Ga0326728, IMG submission 207602) | Lab enriched peat soil microbial communities from McLean, Ithaca, NY, United States - MB31MN | ecosystem: Environmental > Terrestrial > Soil > Wetlands > Peat | place: USA: New York... | reverse complement strand
GGCCTTCGGACGTCAGCCTCGCCGTTGCGAAGATCACGAAGGATCTCCAGGATGCGGGACTTCTGCGCCGGGGAAGCAGCCGTGCCCATGCGGAGTCGAGATCGGCTCCCCGAAGTCTTCGGTCGGTGCCGGCGCGTCCGGCGGCACCACTGTCGGGTGTCGCGGCGCCGTCCGAAGAAGGCACCACGGTATTCGCGGCGTAGACGACCGCCGCCCCCTCTCGAACCCGTATCGCCGCTTCGGTCGATCGGCCTGTCGGCCCCGCGAAACCGATCCGTTCGGTCGAGGCCACGACGGTGCATGCCCCGGGGACAGGTCTTCCGCGTCCACTCGGAGCCGGCCGGTTCCGCGGATGAGCACCGCGACCCAGGAAGCAGCTCGCGCCCGTCGGAGCCGGTGACCTCGGATGGAGCCGCGTGCTCCTGGCGGACGATCGCCGAATTGGGCCGGCGCCAGCTCCGTGAGACATGAGGGGAGGATTCGAGTTTCAGGCCAACTCTAAAGGGACCGGGGTCGTGACGGAGGTCGACGCAGCATGCCCTACCGTGACCCCGAGAAACGACGCGAATACCACCGACGGTACCGGGAGGCAACCCGCGAGAAACAACGAGAATACCAGCGACGGTACCGACTGGCCAACCTCGAAAAGCTCCGAAAGAAGAAACGCGAGTATCAACGCCTTTGGGTCAAGAACCATCCCGACTATTTCCGTCGGCGCTACGACGAGAAGAGGAAGGCCCGGAACCGATAGGCGGGGGAACGTCTCGCAGACCTGTCACGACCCCTCACCGTGCGCCGGTCCACTCCCACCGGTGGGGTCACAGGCCGGGAGTCCTCTTTGACCTGACCGTGGGTTCCTGAGTCTAGCTGAGCGTTTCCAAGACTCTCGGGGAGAAGCGGCGGATCTCGCCCGTTCGTCCGGCGCGCACCTTCGCGGGCCACTCCGGATCGGCGAGCAGCGCGCGGCCGATCGCCACAAGGTCGAAGTCCCCCCGCACGAGCATCTCCAGGAGGCGGTCGAGATGACGCACCTCGCCGGGGTTGTTCCGTTCGGCGCCGCCCCTGGCCCCGCGAAAGGGTTCGGTGAAGTCGGTGTCGAGCCCCACCGAGCCCACCGTGATCGTGGGCATCCCTGTCAATCTCTTCGTCCAGCCGGCCAGATTGAGGTCGCTCCCCTCAAACTCCGGCTCCCAGAAGCGTCGTGTCGAGCAGTGGAAGGCGTCGAGGCCGGCGCCGGCGAGAGGCTTGAGGAACCGGCCGAGTTCCGCGGGTGAAGTGGCCAGGCGGGCGGAGTAGTCCTGCGGTTTCCACTGGGAGTAGCGGAACAGGATCGGAAAGCGGGGCCCGACCCGGCGGCGGCATTCGCGGAGGATCTGGACGGCGAATCGAGTGCGGTCCACGAGGTCGCCCCCGTACCGGTCCGTGCGGTGGTTCGTGCCGTCCCAGAAGAACTGGTCGATCAGATAGCCGTGCGCCCCATGGAGCTCGACCGCGTCGAACCCGATCCGCTGAGCCTCGGCTGCGCCCTGAGCGAAAGCCTCGATGACGGAGCCGATCTGAGCCTGGGTCATCGGCGGGCCGACCCGACGGCCTGGCTTGTACAACCCGGACGGGCTGACCGGGGACGCGGGAAGCTTCGAGAACCCGCTCCCGTGCTGGGCGGCCCCGACATGCCAAAGTTGGATGCCGATGTGCCCGCCGGCGGCATGCACGGCGGAAACCACTTTCTCCCACCCCAGGATGGCCTCGTCCCCGTAGATGTGCGGAACCCTCGGAGCATTCTGGGCCCCCGGGCAGGGAGCTGTCCCCTCGGTTAGGATCAGCCCGACCCCTCCCTCGGCGCGCCGACGGTAGTAGGCCCGGACATCGACTCCCGGGATACCCCGGGGAGAATAGTTCCGGGTCATGGGGGCCATCACGATCCGATTGGGAAGAGTGAGCCCGTTCAGCCGGAACGGCCGAAACAACTCGGCTACGGACACCGCGCTGCCTCAGGCCTTCTCGGTTGAAGGGTTTGCGGGAACGACGACGAGCACCGCACCGTGCACGGGTCCCACGGTCCGCGTCCCCGAAGGTCGCCCCTCGCCCTCGTCAGGTCAGTGCCTGATACGCGCTGATGGCGGTCCTCGAGGGGTCGCGCGCGTTCTTCCATCCTCGCAGGAGCCCGAAGACAAGGGTCGATTGCGGATCGACACGCAGGGCCGCTTGTGCCGCGAATCGGGTAGGGTTCTACGGTGGCGTCGGTCGCGGTGGCCATGCCTCCCCAATCCAGCCCTCGTAGACCCTACGAGCGAGTTCGGGGGGGGAGTCCATCGGGGTGAAGGCGTAGGTGCGAGGAAGAGGTTCCCCGGTGACGAGCGAAACCCTGTGGAGGTATCCACGGCGGAAGACCGTGAGGTCGACGGGAGTGCCGGATGGGTACTTCTCGAGAGTCCTCTCCAGGTCCGCGTACAGGACCTTGGCCCCGTCGATCGCGACGATCTCGTCACCCGGCGTCAAACCAGCGGCGCGTCCGGGCCGCCCCACAAAGGAGTGCCGAACGCGGGCGAGACCTCCCACGTCCTCGACCGCAACGCCGAGGTCGCCCGGCTCGGGCTCCTCCGCCTCGTCCGGTCGCTTCGCCTTGGGCGCTAGCACGAGACCGGCGTGGCGGGCGTAGGCCGGCAGGTCCAGTTCCTCCGTGCCCCGGACGAATCGGTCGAAGAACGACGTGAGGTCGAGCCCGGTCGCCCGGTTCACCACGGGCAGCAGCTCGTCCTCCTCGAGACCGCGTCCCACCTTGCCGTACTCCTTCCACAGGAGACGGAGGACGGTCTCGAGCGACGCGCGGCCCTCGCTTCGGTGCCGGATCTCCAGGTCGAGGCACATCGAGACCAGGTCGCCCTTCCGGTAGTACGAGACCGACTGATTGGGGGTCTCCTCGAACGGCTGATAGTAGTCGACCCAGGTGATGAGCGACGACTCCTCGAGGGAGATCCGGTTGCGTCCGGGGGTCTCGAGGTACTCCTTGACGACCTTCGCACGTTGCTCCAGGAACTGGGCCGGCGTGTAGAGACCGGCCCGTCGCAGGACGAGGTAGGTGAAGTAGTCGGTCGTTCCCTCCATCCACCAAAGGAGCCGCGTGTAGTTCTCTCGAGTGTAGTCGAACGGCCCGAGGACCTTCGGCCGAATCCGTTTCACGTTGTAGAGGTGAAGGTACTCGTGGGCGGTGAGGCTAAGGAAATGACGGTACGCCTCCGGCGGACGGAAGGTCGTCCGCGCTATGACGCAGGAGGTCGAGGAGGCATGCTCGAGGCCCCCATCGGGGACGTTCGACAGGTGGTAGAAGAAGGTGTACCGTGAGAGCGGGGACTCGCCCACCAGGGCGACCGCCGCTTGAACGATCTTGGAGATGTCGTCCTCCAGCGTGTGTGCCTCGTAGTTCCCCCCCTCCCCACAGAGGCAGATCCGGTGCGGGATGCCCGCCGGTCGTATCGTGAGCACGACCGGTCGGCCGACATCGATGGGAGAGTCGACAAGCTCGTCGTAGTTCTTGGCGCGGTACCGAGGGGGCGTACCGGCGAGTTCCTCGAGCTCGGTGACGACCGTCCATTCGGCCGGAACGTCGAGGGCCACGGTCGCCGGTTCGCTGAGATGGCCGTCCACGTACGGCAGGCAGAGCGCCGCGTTGACGAACAGGTGCTCGGGGGTAAGGTCGAACCCTTCGGTGACCAGCTGGTGACCGTAGACCGTGTAGTCGACGTGGACCCGGGAGGCGCCTTGGGTCTCGATCCGCCACCGTGCCTTGTCGGCGCGCACGGTCTTGAGGGCGGCTCCGTCCGGCGCTCGCCGTGCGGCGAGGTCGCGGAACCCGCGGCTGTAGTTCAGGATCACGTAAGAGCCGGGCACCCAGGAGGGCAGGACAAGGTCGACGGTGGGCGACGCGACCCCGTCGAGGTCGATCGAGAGCCGAGCCCGGTGCTCCGAAGGTGTGTCGGTCCGAACGGTGTAGAGGATCTCCATCGGTCCGGCCTCACGCGAAGCCCGAGCGGTCACGGTCGCTCGACGCGCCGGCGCCCTTGGCGACGTACGGCTCGCCCGCGATCCCGAGGTGGGCGGCCAGGATGCGGAAGGTCTGGACCAGCTGGCGGACCGATTGAGCCATCTCTTTCTGTTCGGCCCTCAGCTGCTGGAGTTCCTCCCGCAGGTTCCTCAGCTCTACCTCCCAGCGCGCCTCGTCGGAACCGATCGTCAACTGCCATCCCCCCCGCCGTCCACGGTCGCTCGGTAATTACCTTGCCTCGGTGGGACACACGCCCGAACGACCGTGCTCGACAGCCAGGACCCTGGGGGTCGGTCCGAGAACACCGCGGGGGTGGTCACCGGCGGTGACCGACCATTAAGGGGGACAGCGCGTCTCCGATGACCGAAGCTCGATGACCGCGCCGGCTCGATCGGTGGACCTCCCCGTCGGGTGGCGACATTGGTGGCCTGCGCGAAACCTCGGCAGCAACGCTCATGAACCCCCGCTCAGGGGGGTGGAATAGAACCGACCATGCCGGACGCCGTCATCGCCGAGGGACTCACGAAGACGTTCAACGGCTCGGTGAAGGCCGTGGACGGGGTCTCCTTCTCGGTGAAGGAGGGCGAGGTCTACGGCTTCCTGGGTCCGAACGGCGCCGGGAAGACCACGACCCTGTCCATGCTCACCGCGGTGCTGGGACCGACGTCCGGCCGCGCGACCGTGGACGGGCTGGACGTCGTCCAGCATCCCCACGAGCTCAAACAGCGGATCGGATTGGTGTTCCAGGAGTCGACGGCCGACCAGGACCTCACGGGACGTGAGAACCTCGAGCTGGCGGCCGCTCTGTTCGGGGTCCATCTCCGGGACACGCCGAAGAGGGTCAACGAGCTGCTCGACCGCCTCGCGCTCGCCGACTCGGCCGACCGCCTGGTGAAGACGTACTCGGGCGGCATGCGCCGCCGGCTCGAGCTTGCGGTCGGGATGATCCATTCCCCCCGCGTGCTGTTCCTGGACGAGCCAACGCTCGGGCTGGACCCACAGGGAAGGGCCGGCTTCTGGAAGATCGTGGGCGACCTCCGCAAGGAGACCGGGATGACGGTCTTCCTCACGACGCACTACCTCGACGAAGCGGACGGTGTGTGCGACCGGATCGCGATCATCGACCGCGGCAAGATCGTCGCGGCGGGAACCCCGACGGAGCTCAAGGACCGGTTGGGAGGCGACATCGTCACGGTGCGGCCGCTCGGGGACCCGGCGACGCTCGAGCCTGCCCTGAAGGCTCTCCCCGGTGTCACGGCCGTGACACTGCAGGACGGGACGCTCCGGGTAAAGTGTCCGAGCGGGGACAGCTTGATCCCGAAGGTCGTCGGGGCCGCCACCAACCTAGGCATCGGTCTCGCCGGTGTTTCCCTTCGGCGGCCCAGCCTGGATGAGGTGTTCCTCGAGTTCACGGGAAGGGAGTTCCGAGAGGACGAAGGACCGACCGCGACCGACCGCGCGGTGTTCCTGACCCGGGTTCAATCCTCTCGGAGGCGGCTCCGATGAACGTCCGACGCTGGAGCGCCCTCACGAAGCGAGAGCTCCTCAAGATCGTCCGGAACCCCGCGGCGATCGCGACGGGGCTGTTGCTCCCGATTCTCTACCTGATCCTGTTCGGGCAGGGGTTCAACTTCACCTCCTCGCTCAATCTGCTGCCGCCGGCGGACCGGCCCGGGGCCCTCCACTCGCTCCTGCTCGGGGCCCCCGACTACTTCTCCTATTTCGCGGCGGGGATGGTCGGGTTCGTCGGAGTGACGGCGACCTTGTTCGTCGGCGCGAACGTCATCTTCGACAAGCTCTTCGGCACGCTGAAGCGGACCGGGGCGTCCCCCGCCACGGCGGCCGACATCTTCGGCTCGCGCCTCGTCGCCGGGTCGATCCAACCGGTGGGGCTCGCGTTCCTCGTGCTAGGACTCGCGATCCTCCTGGGCGACGTGGGGCTCGCGGGCCTTCACGTCACCGCCACGGTGACCGTCGTCGGGGCGGCGGAGATCGTCGCGGCGATCCTCCTCCTTTCGCTGATGTTCGCCTCGCTCTTCCTCGCCCTCGGCTTCACGATCGAGCAGCCGCAGACCTACTTCGCCCTGGTGAACGCGATCAACCTGCCGGTCCTGCTCACGTCGGCCGCGCTGTACCCGTGGGGAGCGATGCCGGCCTGGCTTCAGGGGATCGCGTCGTACAACCCTGTCACGCTGGCGGTCGAGGTCCTCCGTATCGACCTCTTCGGAGGCGCCTTCTACCCGTACGCCGCCTGGGTCTACCTACTCGGGCTCATCGGCTGGGCGTTGGCGATGTTTGGGATTGCGACGTTCCTCACCCAGCGGGCGCTCGCCCCGAAGGCCTAACGTCGTTTCGGCTCATCGGCCCGAGGGGCCGAACGGGGAATCGACCGTCCCCTTCTCCTCGAACGGGACCCAGGCGCGCTTCGTGGTCGAGTAGTCGACCCGCTGGAGCTCCAGGACGAAGCCCTTCAGGAGCTCGGAGGGGGCCGGGCGGATCGAGATCGAGTAGACGTAGATGCCGAAACCCATGAACTCCAGGACCCGCCGCAGCACCTCCGGGAGCGTCTCCCGCGGCACCACGACCCGGATCGAGGTCCCCCCGAGCAGGGTCGAGAACTCGTCCACGTCGAAAGGGCGCTCGAGCGTGATCAGCGGCTGACCCGGTGCTCCCGCAGGGGGGGGCGCGGAGGGAGCCTGGGTGGCGGGGGCGGCCGCCAAGGTGGTGGGGGTCGAGACCGGGACCGGGCTCTTGGGCGCGGAGCCGTACTCCCGGGGGGGATACCGCTCGAGCACGGGGCTCGGGTCACGGCCGACAAATCGGGGTCGGGCCTTCGGGCGCGGGGGACGGGGCAAACGGGGTTCGGCCTTCTTCCTCCGGGCTCCCTTCTTGGTCGCCATGGGGTTCCGCGCCCCGGAAACGCGGGAGGCCATAAGAGGTCGCATCCGATAGACCGGTCGACGCCCTGCGAGGCCGTATAACGCGGGTTTGTAGCGAAGCGCGCCGTGCGACTCTACGTCACTGGGTGTGTTTTTTGTCGCGCTCGAAACGACACATGGGTTATGTAGAACGGCATTGGTGAGGAACCCAGGTCCGAGCCTTCCAGGCGGGCCCAAGGAGAAGAAACGAGAATGCCGGCACGCGTGATGATGGAGTTCCAGGCGCCCCGTGGCCTTCCCCGCAAGACCGCCTCGGTCTGCCCCGAGTGTATCAAGGTCATTCCCGCGATCGTCCGTGAGAAGGAGGGCCGGGTCATCATGGAGAAGACCTGCCGCGCCCACGGCTACTTCTGGGACATTATCTCCAACGACGTGGACCTCTACCTCCGGATGGAGGCGTACGCCCACGATGGGGTCGGATACGAGAACCCGTACTACGACAAGTTCCGCGGCTGCCCGACCACGTGCGGCATGTGCAGCCACCACAAGTCCCACACGGGACTCGCCCTCGTCGACCTGACCAACCGCTGCAATCTGAAGTGTCCGGTCTGCTTCGCGAACGCGAACGCCGCGGGGTACGTCTACGAGCCGACGCGGGAACAGATCCACTTCATGCTGAAGACCCTCCGGGAGCAGAAGCCGGTCGGCACCGTCGCGGTCCAGTTCTCGGGCGGAGAACCCACCCTCTCCCCGCTCTTCCTGGACGCGGTCTCGATGGCCCGCGACCTCAACTTCAAGCAGATCCAGGTCGCGACGAACGGGATCCGGTTCGCGAACGAGCCCGGCTTCGCCCAGGCGTGCCGGGACGCGGGCCTCCACACCCTCTATCTCCAGTTCGACGGCCTGGACGACGAGATCTACCGAAAGGTGCGCGGGGTCCCCCTGCTCAAGACGAAGCACAAGGCGATCCAGGCCGCCCGGGACACTCACACGACCGCAAGCGAGCTCGCGGCGGGCAAGCCGGACAAGCCGATCTCCGTCGTCCTTGTCCCGACCCTCGTCGGCGGGTTCAACGAGAAGGAGATCTGGCCGACCGTGAAGTACGCGATCGACAACATCGACGTCGTGCGCGGCGTCAACTTCCAGCCGGTCGCGCTCACCGCGCGGATCCCCGACCGGGACCGGTTCCAGATGCGGTTCACCCAGTCGGACCTCGTCCGTATCCTCTGCACGGAGGGGCCGTTCGAGAAGTCGGACTTCTTCCCGGTCCCCTCGGTGGCCCCGATCTCGGAGCTGACCTCGATCATCCACGGCGAGGAGAAGATGACCCTGACGACCCACCCCGGCTGCGGGTGCGCCACCTTCGCGTTCGTCTCGAAGGACGGGCAGAAGATCACCCCGCTCCCTCGGTTCATGGACGTCGACGGGTTCTTCGAGAACGTCGAGTCGATGATCGAGAAGTACCGGGACGCCCGCTTCTCGCGGGTCCGCACGGCGGTCGCCGGCGCCCGGCTGCTCCACGACGTGGCGAAGTACTTCGACTTCTCGAAGTCCCCGGAGGGCCTGAACGAGAAGAACTGCGTCCGGGTCATCGCCGGGATCTTCACCGGCGGGAGCAAAGAGGCGGTCGCGAAGTTCACGTGGCAGACGATGTACATCGGCAACATGCACTTCCAGGACGCCTACGACTACGACATCCAGCGCCTGATGCGCTGCGACATCCACTACGCCGTGCCGGACGGACGGGTCATCCCGTTCTGCTCGTACAACTCGGGCCCGATCTACCGGACGGAGGTCGAGCAGAAGTTCTCGATACCGATCCCGGAGTGGCAGGCCGCGAAGAAGCAGAGCGGCCTCGCGCTGAAGACGCTCGAGACGATGGGCGTCAACGGCGAGGTCATCGTCGACCCCGAGTACTACAAGATCCGCGCGCTCAAGGGCGCGCCGGGCATGACGTCGACCTAGGTCGGTCCTGCCGCCCGCGAACCCCTTCCTTCCCCTTTCTCGCTCCCCTTTCCTAGGGAACGGTCTCGTACAACGCAGAGCCCGCCTCGCGCCATCGGAGGCTCGGGGGGACCGCCCCTCGTCCACCCCGTTCGAGGCGTCGGTCGATCTCCTTCCACACGAAGGCCGGTCGGACCTGAGGTTTCGGCGGGGGGGAAGGGGACGCATCCGGGTGGTGCGCGAGCCACCGGTCGGCGGCCTCGATGTGCTTGCAGGTCCCGAGGCCGCGGCGTGCGAAGTCGGTGCAGGTGCACATGTCCGCCCACCGCTCGGGGTACGCGGGCCGCAGGACGAGGTAGGTGGTCCGGTGGAGAGGGTTACGGACCTCGATGAGGGGATAGGGGTCCCGCTGGCGCAATCGCAGGTCGAGCGGCTCTTCGAGCGCCCGGGACCTTCGTTCGCTCACCTCGTCGGCGAGCTCCTGCGCGTCCATCGGGGCTCTCGGAGGTGGCGGTCGTCGGCGGTCCACGGGGATGGCACGGAAGAAGGCTACATACGGCTTCGGGCGGGAAGTGAGCCCCCGCCCTCTCGGACCAAAGGTTGTTAACTTCCGCCGAGGTCCCCTAGTCTAGGACCGTCCGGTCCGGTGCTCGACCGCCCCGAGCCTTGCCGGGGAGGTTCCGGGTGCCGTGCCGGAGCGACCTTCGGAGGGCTTGGGGACCGCATGGACACGACCACCGAGTTCCTCGTGGCCCTGTTTCTCCTCATTGCCCTCGCGATCCTCGTCGGGGAGCTCGTGAGCCGTTTCGGCATCCCGGCGCTCGTCGGACAGATCTTGGTCGGGGTGGTGCTAGGTCCGAGCGTTCTCGGGGGCTTCCTCGGCTTCACCAGCATCCCGTCTAGCGAATTCACGGGGATCCAGTTCCTCGCCACGTTCTTCATTCTCATGATGGCGGGTCTCGCCGTGACCCCCGCCCAGATCCGGGCGACGGGCGCTTCGGCCGCCGCCCTGGGGATCGCCATCTTCGCCGTACCGTTCGCGGTGGGGGCCGGCGTGGTCCGCCTGCTCTACCCCCAGCTCGCGGTGGACACCTCGCTCTTCGTCGCCCTGACGATCTCGATCACCGCGCTCCCGGTGCTCGGCATCATGCTGCGCGAGTTCGACCTCGCCGACAGCCGTTTCGGGGCGTTCCTGATGAACGCCTCGGTCGTGAACGAGCTCGCGGCGGTGACCACCTTCGCCATCCTCCTCCGTCTCGAGAGCGGCACGGGGAACCTCGGGGTCGACATCGCGACCTCGCTCGCGACGGTCGGCCTGTTCCTGTCGACCATCCTGGCCATCCACATGGGGCTGCAGAGCCTGCGTAAGCTCCATGTCTGGGACCGCTGGGTCGACCGCTTCCGTCTCACCTGGCGGTCCCGCGAGGCCGGTTTCGGGTTCCTGATGATGGCGGGGCTCGGGGCCGCGCTCTACTCCCAGTTCCTCGGCCTCACGTTCATCGTCGGCGCCTTCTATGCCGGTCTCCTCGTCACGCCGGAGAGCGCGGGGCGTGCGGGACATCGGACGATCAGTCTCGTGTTCAACGCCATCACGTGGGGATTCTTCATTCCCCTCTTCTTCGCGCTCGTCGGGTTCGGGATGGACTTCACCACGCTCAGCCTCGCGGACTACTCCATCTTCGCGCTCGCGTCTCTCGTCCTCTACGCGTTCTTCTCGAAGGTGTTCGTCGGCACCGCGTTCGCTCGCGTGCTCGGCTGGTCGGGGGACGAATCGCTCTGCGCGGGGATGCTCGTCTCGAGCCGTGGGGCGGTCGAACTGGCGATGGCGGTGATCCTCTTCCAGCAGGGGTACTTCACGAAGGAGATCTACACGGTGGTCGCGGCGGTAGGTCTGTTCACGACCCTGTTCGCACCCATCGGCGCGAAGCCGTTCGTTCGCTCGATCACGGCGGCCCGGCGGGCCTCGGCCGAGCGGGCCGCGGCGATCGCTGGGAGCCTGCCCCCCCGCCACATCCTCTCCGACGGCGAGATCAACCTTCCCCGTTGAGGGCTTGAACCGACCGAGCCCCTGCCACCACGGTTATCTTCCCGCGGCCGACTGGCCGCGCGTGTCGGTCGAAGAGGCGGCTCCGAGACGTTCCGGACGGCGCCCCGTGCGGCGGACGCGGACGAGGACCTGGTCCGACCACGGTTCGCCCATAACGACCCGGCGTCGCCCCTAACGAGGTCAAGGGTGGAGCGACCGTCTTCCTGGCGTCTCGTCACCGTCGACATCGACGGGACGCTGACGCGGACCCACGGGTGGAAGGAGGTCGCCGTGACGTTCGGCGGTCTCAAGGCGTTCGACGAGAGCCAACGTCGCTTCTTCGCCCACCAGATCGGCGAGGACAGCCACCTTGCGGACCTCCTCGACCTCGCGACCGGGCATACCGTCGCCGAGGTGGAGGCCGTCCTCGAACGGACCCCGAAGCTCACCGGGATCGCCGAGGGGGTCGAGCAGTTGCGCGCCCGGGGCGCCCGCGTCGCGTTGCTCACTCACAATCCGAATTACGTGGCGGACTGGTACCGACGCCGATTCGGCTTCGACGACGCGGAGGGAGTGGCGGGGCAGTCGGTCACCGCAGGGCGGATCGGCCCTCCCGTCGGGATTCATGCCGACAAGCCCGGGGGCCTGCGCGCGCTCGCTGCCCGCCACCCGACCCCCCTATCGTTGGTCGCACACGTGGGGGACGGTTGGTCGGACGCCGAGGTGTTCCGGCTCGTCGGCGGTGCGATCGCCCTCAACTCTTCCTATCCCGAGGTGGACCGGGCCGCCGACCTGGCGCTCAGGACAGGGGACTTCCGGGACGTGGTGGATGCGCTCTCCCGCCTCGCACCCAGATCGTGAACGGCGACCGACCACGGTGCACAGGATTCTTATAGCGCCCCTCCGTCGAACGCCTTGCGATGGAGTATGTGATCGTCCGGGCGACCCACCCGACCTGGCTCACGCTGCAGCTCCCGGCGGAGGTCGCGGAGCTCATCTGCTTCCGGCCCGAGGCGGGAGCGCACCGGGACTCGAGCCGTACGATCTCGTTCCTGGCCCGGGGGGCTGGGGTCGTGCGGGTGATCGCCTCGCACCCCGCCCGGGAGGCTCTGGCGATCGAGACGGTCCGCAACCGATTCATCGCCTCGGCCCGCCCGGGGGAGCGTCATCTGTTCACCCTTCCCACCCCGGTCGTCCAGCACCTTGGCCTACAGGTCTACGCGCGGGGCCCGAAGCTCCGTGGAACGGACGACCGGATCATCTGGTTCGTCCCGGCGCCCGAGTACTACGAGTACCGTTCCGTCGTCGAGGCCGGGAAACCCTGGAACGGCCCCACGGGGGGACCGTTCGCGCGTGTCTACGTCGCGAAGTCGCTCTTCCCGTTCCCGAAGGAGTTCCAGCCGCTTGCGGAGCTCGAGTACCGGATCGAGGAGGAGGAGTGGCGCCCGGCGGTCGAGGCCCTGCAGCGCGTAGGGAGGGGCCGGCGGGTGGTCCTCTAGAGGTTGGGCCGTTCCGGGCCCTCCCGGAGGGCCCGAATTCGGGGTCCCAGGGGGGGTCCCCTCCGGTAAGGCAGGAACCGCGGAAACCAGCGGTTTTCCATAGTTACTTATACCGGCCCGAAAGATAGATTCCACCCATGCGGGGACCGGCCAGCGGGGCCACGAAACAATCGGGTCCGAAGCGCTACACACTTCGCAACCCGGTGCCCCTGCGCACGGGACAGGACGTGACAACGACTCGCGCCGGGATCCCCACCGATACCACATTGTCCTACGCCGCGGGACCCGTCGACTTCGACTCCCTGGCCAAGGCGATCCGTCGGTCGGTCGGCCACGAGGGGATGCGCCCTGAGGATGCCCGGTCGATCGCGGCCCACGTGTTGAACTTCTTCGGATTCAACGAGAGGATCATCGACAACGTCCTCGAGCCGGACGACCGGGATACGTTCTACATGCTCGAGGACACGGGGATCCTCGAGACCGAGCGGGACGAGACGACCCTCTACGACGGCCGCGAGTGGAGGATCCACTACTGGATGTTCCGCAAGGAGCGCATCTTCGAGCTGGCCCGCGAGGAGTCGGCCGCCATGGCCGCCGCAGGCGAAGCGGAGGTCGTCTTCTCATCGAACGCCAACCGCTCGGGAGGGTTCCTACTCCCCCACGGGGAGACGGGCACGGGGCTCGCCGCCCATGCTGTATATCATGAGCTCGGGGACGAGATCTGGCTCGAACGCCGCCAGAACCCGATGCCGACGCCGCCCACCCCTCCTAGCCCCCACCGTCGGGGTCCCACCCCCGAAGCGTGAGTTCGACCGCGGTCGCTCGGACCCGCCGCTGACGACCGAACATCGGAGCCGTCGCACCCGTCCATGCGCCGGTTCCTGATCCTGGCCCATCGGGTCCCGACCGACGGCCAGTTCACCCTCAACGACCTCGCCGGCGGGGCCGGGCGGATGGACGAGATTGCCCGTGCGGTCTCCACGGCGTTCACGCTCTCGAACGACCTGCGCCGGGACACGGAGCTGACCGTGCTGTTCGTAGCGGACCCCCCTCCGAAGGCCCGCCGCATCGTGCTCACCGGGGCGCGGCTTCGCTTCCTCAACCCCGACGAACGGTCCACCGCCGCCCTCCTCAAGAACGCCCTCGTACGGTCGGTCGACTTTCCGCAGCCGTTCGAGTCGTCGCCGGGCCTTTCGGTGGCCCCAACGGACCCCGCGTCCGAGCTCCGGGTGTTCCTCGCCCAGACGAACCCTGTCTGGCTCTGCGAGGACGGGGGACCGATCGAAGCGTGGTCCTCCCCGGGCGGTCACCTCGCGGCGGTCGTTTCCGACCCGTACGACCCGACGCCCGAGGAAGCCGCCCTCCTCGCCTCCACCGGCGTCCCGCGCGTCTCGGTCGGCCCCCGGTCCCTGAGGACGAGCCAGGTGGTCGACCTGGTGCACCACGAGCTCGACCTACGGGAAGCGGGTCGGCTCACCGGGGGCCGGGCCACCCCGTGATCAGTGGACGAAGACCGGCCGCGTGACCTCGGCCGTGCTCTCGAGCGCCTCGCGGACGGACCTCGTCTTGAGGCCCCCGATCACGGCGGTCAGGTGCACGACCTCCCTCGGCTCGGGCCGCACGCGGGTACCGAAGACGAGCCGCTCGGGCTGGTTGAGCCGCTCGCTGAGCGTGCGGAGCACGCGGTCGAGCGTGCGCAGGGTCAAGTTCGAGCCTCCGTCCAGGTGGACGAGCGCGGAAGGCCGGTCCGAGAGGTGGAAGTCAAGGAGCGAGTCCGTGAGCGCCTGTTGGACGAGCCGTTCGGGCTCCGAGATGTGGTACTCGCCGACCAGCAGGGTCGAGAGCCCCGCATCCCGCAGGTGGTTCTTCAGGCTCGCGAGGTCGACATTGAGCTGGGAGGGGTTCTCGACCATGTCGACCAGGCTCGAGACGAGCGAGTGGAGGTAGGCGTTCCGCACCTGGAACACCCGGTGGATCGGCAGCGTCTCGAACCGCCGGAGCTTCTCGTTCGCGAGCGCGACCAAGAGCCCTCCCATCCCCTCGAGCTCCGACACGGTCGCCTCGACGTTGTCCCGACGCGTACGGTTGTTGTCGATCTCGACCTGGAACGGAAGGAAGACGACGGGGACGGCGAGCGTGTCCGTCGAGCGGAGGGCGCGGGTCAGGAACGGGAGCAGGGCGCTGCCGGTGCCGCCGCCGAGCCCCGCGAGGAGGAAGACGATCTCGAGCGGTCGCAGGCGGCGCAGCAGCTCCTCCTTGCCCTCCTCCGCGGCCCGGAGGACGAGCGCCCGGTCCCCTCCGCTGCCCCGGCCCCGCAGCTCCCGATGGCCGATCAGGATCCGCTCCTCGACACCGGTGTGGAGAAGGTGGGCCGCGTCCGTGTTCACGGCGAGGGCACGCACCCCCGGGATGCCGAGCGCGATCAGGTCCTGGACGGCCTCGCTGCCCGCACCGCCGAGGCCTACGACACCGATCGACGGCGCAAGCGCAAGAGGGCCCCAGGCGTTGGGGGCGGTCGCTTCGTCGTTCATCGGTCCCCTCGCCGGCTAGGGCGGAGGGGACCCCTCGGCCGTGACCGGTTCCCCCTCCCGACGGTGGATCCGGGCGGCCGGGCCGGACTGCTCGATTCGGCTGCGGATGTACTCCCGGACCGCCGAGCGGACCGCGTCGTCGACGCTGACGGAGTTCCCCTCGCGGACGAACTCTTCGAGCCGGCTGTTGTCCTGGCGGGAGAGCTCGACCACCACCTTGCGGATGTTCTGGGGAGGTAGGTTCAGCTCGATGTACTGGTCGAGCCCTTCCCGGATCGTGTCGGAGATCGTCGGGGTCTCTTTGAGCTGCTGAATCTGCTTCAGCTTCTCGAGGAGCTCCTGCGGGATCCGTACCGTCACCCGCTCTGACGTGTCGACCATGCCCGTCAGACAAGACCCCTATCTTTGTCTGACGAATGACATATCGGCTCGGTGGTATATGAAACGCACTGGTGGCGCGAACTCCTCCCCCGCCCTCGCGCGGTGGGGGATGGCGCCGCCGACCGTGGTGCCTCTTCGAACACGACCTGCGAGGCTAGTGGACGCCGAGGACCTCGCCATCGGGCGAGAGGTCGATCTCCTCGGCCGAGGGACGCGTCGGGAGCCCGGGCATCGTCTCGATCGTTCCGAGGTAGACGACCGTGAACCCGGCCCCGGCCGACCGGGTCAGCCGGTCCACCGTGACGTTGAAATCGCGCGGGCGGCCGAGGACGTGCGGGTTGTCCGAGAGGGATAGGGGCGTCTTCGCGATGCAGACCGGTCCGGCGAGCTCTCCGATCCGCTTCAGGAGCTCGAGGTCGTCGATCGCTTCGGGGGTCCGGTTCACGTGCGTGGCCCCGTAGAGCCGTGTCGCGATCATCTCGACCTGGTCGAAGACCGGCGCGCCGGGGGCGGTGACCGGGTGGCTCTGGTGGCCGAGCGCCGCAGCGGCTTCGACCGCGCGGGCGAGCTCGACCGTCCCCTCGCCGCCCTCCGAGAAGCCCTTCGCCTCGACGACCTCCACGTCCCGGACCCGACAGAAGCGCGCTACGGCCTGCGTCTCCTCGGCCGTGTCCCCGGGGAACCGGTTGAGGGCCACGACCGCGGGGACCCCGAACGCCGCGATGTTGTCCAGGTGCTGCGCCAGGTTCTCGAGGCCGCGTTCGAGCGCGGCCAGGTTCGGGAGCGACGCCTCCTCGTCGGAGGCCCCTCCCTGGTAACGGAGACCGCGCTGGGTCGCGACCAGCACGGCGGCGTCCACGTTGTGCCCGAGCGTCGGCGTGACGATGTCGATGAACTTCTCTCCGCCGAGCTCGGTCGCGAACCCGGCCTCGACGACGGCGTACTCCGCGGTGGCCAGGCCGAGCTCGATCGAAAGGCGGCTGCAGGTGCCGTGGGCGAGGTTGCCGAACGGGCCGGCGTGGACCAGCGCCGGCGTGCCTTCGGCGGTCTGCACGAGGTTCGGCTCGAGCGCGTCGCGTAGGAGCGCGGCCATCGCTCCCGTCCCCTGGAGCTCGGAAGGGCGGACCGCGGCCCCGTCGGTCGTCAACGCCGCGACCACGCGGCCGAGACGTGCCTTCAGGTCCGTGTAGTCGCGGGCCAGGGCTAGGATGACCATCACCTCGGAGGCGGCGGTGATGACGAAGGAGCTCTCGTGGGTCACGAACCGGGGGTCGTGGCCCATGCCGACGGTGATGCGGCGGAGCGCACGGTCCTCCATGTCGAGCGTTCGCGGCCAGAGGATCCGGTTCGGGTCGATCTTGAGCGAGTTCCCGTGGAAGATGTGGTTGTCGAGAAGGGCCGAGAGGAGGTTGTGCGAGGCCGCGACGGCGTGGATGTCGCCGGTGAAACCGAGGTTGATCTCCGCGGACGGCTCGACGGTCGACCGGCCGCCGCCGGTGGCGCCTCCCTTCACGCCGAAGATCGGTCCGAGCGACGGTTGCCGGAGACAGGGGACGGCCGTGTGCCGCAACCGGGCGAACCCGTCGGCGAGGCCGATCGCCGTGACGGTCTTCCCCTCCCCGTGCTTGGTCGGGGTCATCCCGGTGATCAGGATCAGCTTCCCGGACGGTCTCGTATCGGCGCGCTCCCGTACCGCCGAGACGGGGACCTTGCCGACCCACCGTCCGGCGGGGTGGACCTCGTCCGGCCGAAGCCCGAGGGTCGCGGCCAGGTCGTTGACGCTCCGCATCTGCGCTCCCGAATCCCTCGGCACTTCGGTGGGTCCGAGGAAGAGTACGTACCCGCTAGGGGCGCCCTTTATAGAAGGGCTCTCGTGGACCGGTCGTGACCCTGGCCCTGGTGCCGTTCCCGCGCGACCTAACGACCTCCCTCGCCCTCGCGGCGGACGCGCTCCGGGTGCGCCTCGTGCCGGGCGAGGACCTTCGCGACCTGCTTCCGCCCATCGACACCTCGATCCGCTCGGGACGTGCGACCGGAGGACTGATCTGGTCCGAGGGAGAGGCGCGGGGGCTCGTCCTCTGGGAACCGGCCGGCCCGCTCGGCGTGTCGGTCCGCCTCCTGTACCTCACGCCTCCGAACGCTGACCGGGAACGGTATCGTGCTGCCCTCAACCTGACCGGGCATGCGGCGGGGCCGATCGCCTTCGCGCCCGGTCCCCTCGCCGGGCTCACGGAGGCGGAGGAGTCGGAGGTGATGCGGGAACGGGGGTTCGCGCCGTACGGCCGGTCCGAGATGGCGTTCCCGCCGACCGCCTCCGTGCCGCTCGTGTGGGTGCCGACGGGGGCTCAGGTGAGGCCGGTGCGCTCGGCCGACGAGCCCCTCCTCGCCCGCCTGCACGAGAGGGCCTACGAGAACCACCTCGACCGGTACCTGTCGCTCGAGGCTCTCGACCCGGTGCACGACGCCGACCGTCAGGTCCGGCACTACTTCACCGGCCGGTGGGGCGAGCTCCTGTCGCCCGGGTCGTCGGTCGTCACGCTCGACGGGCGCATCGTGGCCGCGACGATCGCGGTCCGTCGTACCGCCCACGTCCTGATCCTCGACGTGATGAGCGACCCGGCCCATCAGGGGAAGGGATTCGGGCGGGCGGCGCTCGCGAGCGCGGTGCGGGCGCTCCGGGAGCGCGGCGAGAGCGCGATCGTCCTCAACGTCACCGAAGGGAACGAGCGGGCGCTCCATCTCTACGACCACTTCGGGTTCGTCCGGACCCTCGGCCCTTCGAAGGAATGGTACGACGCCCGGCGGATGCCGGTCGCGCTTCCCCGGCCCGCCGACGGCTAGCCGCTCGGGGCCGCTGGGGGTCCGGCGGGAGTGTACCCCAGCTGCCGGAGCGCGCGGAACGAAACGACCATGATGAGGCCAAAGCCGATGATCGCCCCTCCCGCGCTCAGGTAGGTCCCCTGGACGCCCACCGACACGGTGAGGAGCCCTCCCGCGTACTGGCCCGCCGGGACGAGGGCATAGCTCCCGACCTCGTCCGCCGAGAAGACACGGCCCATCACCTCGTCCGGGACCGTGGCCTGGACGGTGGAGAGGAAGATCGTCGTGATCATCCCGGGCATGAGGCCGTAGAGGAAGACGATCGGGAGCGCGAGCCAAATCGACCGGACGACCCCGAGGGCGATCATCGCGAGCCCCATCGCCAGCATGAACACGATGATGGCGCGGCCCGCCCAGGCCTCGAACCGGATCCGAGGCGCGAGCAGGAACCCCGCCGCGACCCCCAGGGTCAGGACCCCGGTCATCGCCCCGTACCAGATCCCTTCGCTCAGGTTGAGCCAGCTCGCGACGTAGAGCGCGAGCTCGACGAGCGCGACCGCCGCCAGGAAGTTCACGACGAGGGCGGCGACCGTGATCTCGAGGAGACCTCGTCGCCGGACGAGGTAGCGGTACCCTTCGGTGGCATCCTTCAGGACGGAGCGGCTCGGTCCGCGGCGCGTGACGGAGAGGTCCGCGCGGACAAAGAGCAGCGCGACCTGCACCGCGAAGAACAACAGGAACGCCACGCTGATGGCGTAGGCCGGCGCCGCGAAGGTGAGGACCACCCCGACCACAACGCTCCCGAGCGCGCTCACGACCGCGGCGATCGCGTAGATCGCTCCGTTCGCGGCCGGAAGGTCGTTGGCGTTCACGAGGCGCGGCACCGACGCGTTGAACGCGGGCCGGAACAGCGTGGTGGTCGCGGCGACCGCCGCCCAGCCCGGGAAGAGCAGGAGAACCCAGAGCGGGAGGTAGAAGCCCGCCGGCCCGGGCAGCGGCACCCGGCCCGAGGGAAGGAAGACAAGGTCACCCGCCAGGGCGGCGGTCGCGAGAAGGGAGGCGAGGTTCACGGCCTTCATGAGGGTCCCCCGGTCGAACCGGTCGGCGAGGGCGCCCGAGAAGAACGCGCACGCGAGCGTCGGAAGCGTGGAGGAAAGGCCCAGGAACGCGAGGGCCAGCGCGCCGTAGGTCGTGCGCTCGCCGGCGGGGTAGGCGAACGCGATGCAGTAGAGCAGGACGACCAGGGCCGCGGAGGGCGCGGCGAACTGGAGAGCCCCGGCGGTGAGGAACGCGGGGAACGAGCGCTGCCGGAAGAGCGCCCCGTACCGGCTCAGAGGATTCCTCCTCCTGGCGGCTCCGACCCTCCCCCTCGACAATAAGCCTGTCGGCGGGCGGGACGCCGTCTGCGAAACCCGCTTGTACTTCCCGCACGTCCTTGGGCCTTCGGAGAGTACCGTGCGCCTGCTCCACCGCGACCCTTCCACCGGCGTCCACCGGCTCCGCCTCGAGACCCCGAGCGACCTGTGGCGGATCGCGCGGCTCGTTCGTCCCGGCGACCTCGTGGGGGCCTCCACGACGCGCCGGGACCCCGAGGCCCCCCCCGACGTTGCGGGAGCGGAGCGGACACGTCGCCGCGTCTTCCTCACCGTGCGGGCCGAGCAGGTCGAGTTCCACGGCTTCTCGAGGCACGTCCGCGTCACCGGCCCGATCGTCGAAGGCCCGTTCGACCTCGGCCGTCACCACACGCTCGACCTTACCGAGGGCGACGAGGTCGCGGTGACGAAGCCGAGCTGGACGACCGGCGACCGGACGATCCTCGAAGAGGGTCTCGAGCGGAAGGGAGACCCGACGATCCTCGTCGCCGCCGTGGACTGGGGCGACTCCTCGCTCGTCCGGCTGCGCGGCCGCTCGGTCGAACCGGTGGTCGACCTACGACGGACGATCGCCGGGAAGCGCTACGAGGGGGGACAGGCCGAGAAGGACCGCGGCGCCTACGTCGCGGAGCTCGTCCTGCTCCTTCGTCGCGAGGGAGCGGAGGCGAACGCGCTCGTCCTCGCGGGCCCCGGGTTCCTCAAGGAGGAGCTCGCGCACCGCTTGACCGAGGAGGACCCCGCGCTGGCGCGCAAGATGCGGGTGTACCCGACGGCCGAGTCCGGCCGCGTCGGGGTCGACGAGCTCCTCAAGAGCGGACGCGCGACCGAGGTGCTGCGCGGCAGCGTGGCCGCGGAGGAGGCCGAGGTCGTGGAGCGGCTCGTCCGAGCCCTCGCCGGAGGCAAGCGTGCCGCGGTCGGCCCGGTCGAGGTGACGGAGGCGGTCGAGGCGGGCGCCGCGGAGACGGTCCTCGTCTCGGAATCGCTCCTGCCGGAGGCGGCGATCGCCTCGACGCTCGACCGGGCCCGGGAGGCCCGGGTCCAGCTGTTCGTGGTCCGCGACGAGGGAGAGGCGGGGCGAAAGCTCACCGCCCTCGGAAGGATCGGGGCGTTGCTGCGTTACGACTGGGTGAGCCCGTCGCGGCTCACGGGATCGCCTGGATCGCCTCGCGGAGCTCCTCGAAGCGACGCTTCAGGTCCTTGAGCGAGTAGCGCAGGGCCTCGCGCGCGGTCAGCGACCCGTCGGTCTCGAACCGGAGGAAGAAGTCCTCCTCGTCGGCCGTGACCTTGATCGACCCGTGCTCGCAGACCTCCTCGCACGCCTTGCAGTAGATGCACTTCGGCTCGTCCGTGACCGAGAGCTTGCCGCCGGCGAAATCGAGGATCTTGACGGGGCACGACGCGGCCGTGCGCTTCAGGCAGGCGTCCGTGCATCCCTCCTTCCGCGCGATCTTGACGTGCGGACGCGGGTACATCCCGACCCCGTGGGCGACCTGCCACTTCGCGTGCTCCCGGGCGGTCCCGACCACGGCGGTCATGTAGGCGAGCAGCGCCTGCCGCGCGCCGAGACGGACGATCGGCACGTCCGGCTCGAGGATGGCGAGGGTACTGTCCCCGAGGGGAACGACGTCCTTCGCGTAGACCGTGCACGGTCCCTTCTTGTCGACGGAGAACATCACCTGGCAGTGGACGCAGCCGGCCCCTCCGCACTCGCACTCGGCCTTGCGCCGGAACTGCGAGAGGTCGGTCGGTATCGGGAGCAGCCCGAGCCGTAGCGCGACCGCCTCGTCGAACATGCTGGTAGAGGAGTCGTAGTCCTTGCTGGTCGCCTCGTCGCGGATCGGGCCCAGGTGGAACTCCACGTCCTCGATGGCGAGCTTCGGCACGTCCGAGAGCAGCGTGCGCCGGATCGCGTTCACCTGGGACGCGGTCATCCCCTCGACCTCGAGCGCGGTCGAACGGGGCTTCAGTTCCTGGACCGTGACCGTCATCGACTACACCCGCCGGCCGCGGCGGCCTCCCTTCGGCTTCGTGCCGTCGTGGGGGACCGGGGTGACGTCCTCGATCCGCTGGATCCGGACCCCGGCCCGGGCGAGGGCTCGGATGGCGGCCTGAGCACCGGGCCCGGGGGACCGAGAGAGGTTCCCGCCGGGGGCGCGGACGCGAACGTGGAGCGTGTCGTACCCCTTCTCCTTGATGACCGCGGCGATCTGGTCGGCCGCCTTCATCGCCGCGTACGGGCTCGACTCGTCCCGGGCGGCCTTGACGACCATACCGCCGGTCGCCTTCGCGAGGGTCTCGGCGCCGGTGATGTCGGTGACGGTGATGTGGATGTTATTGTAGCTCGCGAAGATGTGGGCGATGCCGACCTTCGCCATGGCCTACGCACCCTCGGCGGGAGGTTCGGGCGTGGACGGCGGGGTCGGGCCCGCGCGGGCCTGGAGCCGCTCGCGGAGCGCGACCCGGACCATGTGGTCGTCGTTGGCGAGGGGGCTGGTCGGGCAGTAGGTGATCAGCGGCTCCTCGGCCGACGGGACGAGGTAGCCGGGACGCGTGACGCGGTGGTCTCCGATCGAGAGGTGACCGTGCGAGATCCACTGGCGGGCTCCGTTCGCCGTCGGGGCGAGCCCGCGGTGGAAGACGATCCATTCGAACCGGCGCTGGAGCAGGTCCTCCGTGGTGAGCGCGAGGACATCGTCGATCGTCGGGGTCCCCACGGGAAGGAGCCCGAGGCGGGTGAGCCGGCCGATGAGCTGGTCGGTCTCTCGACGGGCCTGCGGCTCTCCGGCCCTCAGGCGAGCCTGAAGGTCCCGGGCCTGGCCGCGGAACCCACGGAGGATCGACTGGGCCTTCCAGAGCTCGCGCTTGTTCTTGAGGCCGTACTTCTGCAGCAGCTTGCGCTCCTCCTCCATCCGCGCCGCTTCCCACGGATGCTTCGGAGTGTCGTACGTGCGCCTCAGGAACTTCGGGTCGCCCATCGCTGATCCCTCACACCTTCTTCGCGGCGGGCGCCGCCGCGGCCGGCGCGGCGGCCGGAGCCGCCGCCGGGCCCTCTTCCTTGCCGGCGGCGGCCGCGGCTTCCTTCGCGGCCTTCTTCAGAACGCCCGCAGCCATGCCCGTCCGACCGTTGGACCGGGTCCGCTGTCCGCGGACCTTCTGGCCCCTCTCGTGGCGGACGCCGCGGTAGCTCCGGATCATCTTCATCACGTTGATGTCGTCCCGACGCCGCGTCTCGAGGTCGGGCCCGAAGAAGTGGGGCGACTCCCCCAGGAACGGCTCGTGCGGGTGGTTGACCATCCAGGGGGGCATCTTCGCGGCGAGCGACCCGAGGGTGGTCTCGAGCGCTTCCACGGTGGACTCGGGCAGGTTCCCGATCATCTCGCTCGCGTTGACCTCCGCGATGCGGCAGGCGACCTCGGAGATCCGGAGCCCCACGCCCCGGACCCCGGTGAGGGCGAGGGCCGTCGGGCGGGTACCGTCCAGGTCGGTGTTGGCGACGCGTACGATGTAGCGGAAGTTCGGATTGTCGGGGATGACCTTCGTGGTCTTGCCCGGCGCGCCGGGCTTCGCCTTGCCCTTCGATTCCTTGGCGTCCTTCGGCTCCTTCCCCTTGCCGGGCTTCTCCTTGCGACCTGCCTTCTCGGGAGCGGGCCCAGGCCCGGCGTCCGCGGCGGTCGCGGCTGGTTCGGCCGGGGCTTCCTTCGTTTCCTTGGGCGCGGCGGTCACTCCCCTAGGGGTGGAGCCTCTCCGGAAGAGGGCGAACGGTCGGACGGACGCCGGGTTCGACCCCCTCCATCGAGGGCGCGGCCGCCGAGAAACCCGTGCCTCTTAACGGCTTCGGCCGACGAAACGGCGGCAACACCGCCACGCCGCCTCCTCGTTCAGCGGGCGGGGTTGGCCCGTCGGCGTCGGGCTTCCAGCACGCGGTAACCGGACCCACGGCCGAGCACGGCGACCGGTCCGGGCCAGTTCGCCTCGAGCCACGCCTGATAGAACCGGATCCCTTGGCTTCCTTTCCCGACCAGGATGAGCCGTCCCTCGGAGGTGAGGTGGTCCGGAGCCTCGGAAAGGATCCGCAGGATGAGGGGGCGACCGGCATGGAACGGGGGATTGGTCGCGATCACGTCGAACGTGTCGCCCAGCACCGGTTCGAACAGGGACCCCACCCGGACCTCGGCGTTCCGGACGCCGTTCCGCTCGACGTTCTGTCGGGCGAGGCGCGCGGCCCTTCGGTTCACGTCGGTAAGGACGACCTGACCGTCCCGGGCCGACTTCGCGGCCGCGACCCCCACCGCTCCCCAGCCGCAGCCGAGGTCGAGGACCCGGTCGGTCCGACGGAGCGCGAGGTTCTCGATGAGCAGCGCGGTCCCGGGGTCGAGCCCATGGGAGGCGAAGATGCCGGTGTCGACGACGAACGTGAGCAGTTCCCCCTGGTAGAGGAACCGACGTTCCGTCCGGTCCGACCGGGCGCGCGGCTGCTCGGCGAAGTACTGTTCCGTCTCCGGCTCTTCGTCGTCCGGCATCGTCAGGAGGAGCGCCGGCGGAACGACCATTCCCGCTTCGGGCCGGCGGAGGCCCCGACTCCCAGGGCCTCCCGGACGAGCTCCTTCTCGTGGCCCGAGAGCGAGCGTGGGATCTCCACATGGACCGTCACGATCTGGTCACCGCGGGAGGAACCCCGGAACCGGGGGAACCCGCGGCCGCGCAAGCGGAACTGGGTCTCGGGCTGGGTCCCGACCGGTATCTTGAGGGCCGCCCGGCCGTCGATCGTCGCGACCTCGACCTCCCCTCCGAGAAGCGCCACCGAGAGCGGGACGGTCGCTTCCGAGAACAGGTCCGTGCCGTCCCGGCGAAAACCGCCCGTCGGCTCGAGGACGACCTGCACGAACAGGTCGCCGGCCCTTCCTCCGCGCGGGCCGGGGCTCCCGTGGCCCGGCACCCGGAGGACGGAACCATCGTCCACGCCCGGCGGGACCGTGAGCTCGATCCGCTCGACCGTCGTCGTCCTCCCGTTCCCGCCGCAGGTGGGGCACTTCTCGAGGATGCGCTGGCCAAGGCCATGGCATCGCGGGCACTCGGCGATCGTGATGAGCTGGGTGTAGCCGCGGTTCTGCACCCGCCGCACCTGGCCCTGTCCGCCGCACTCCGAGCATCCCTCGAGCGCGGTCCCGTTCCGGGCCCCCGTGCCGCGGCAGTCCGCGCACGGGCCGGTATGCGGCACCTCGACCGTGGGGTGGGCACCCTGCACGGCCGCGAGGAGAGGGAGGCGGACCGTGACCTCGACGTCGTTCCCCCGGTACGCCCCTCCCGCACGGCCTCCCCCGCCGAACGGCATCCCGAACCCGGCGAACACCTGCTGAAAGAGCGGGGAGGCTCCGAGAAGGTCCTCGAGGTCGCCCATGTGGGTGAAGTTCTGCCAGTTGAAACCGCCCGGACCAAAGTCGGTCTCGACGCCCGCGAAGCCCATCTGGTCGTACTTCTGCCGCTTCTCGGCGTCCGCGAGGACCTCGTAGGCCTCCGAGAACTCCTTGAACTTCTCCTCGGCGGCCTTAGGGTTCTCCTTGGCGACGTCGGGATGGTACTGGCGGGCGAGACGCCGGTACGCCTGCCGGATCTCGTCCTCGGTGGCGGTCTTGGGGACGCCGAGGACCTCGTAGTAATCGCGTTTGGCCATGAGATGCTCGCCCGGAAAGTTCGGTCCGTTAGCGCCGTTTCCTAGGTCGCGCGCTATTAGCGTTTGCACCCCGGACCGCGGGCCGCGGACCCCACGCGAGGACGACGGTCGAGCCGACGTCCGCCCGGAGCCGGTCCGAGGCCCGTCCCTCTCCGACAGCGACCTCCACGAGGCCGAAGCTCGAGCCAAGCGCCCCGAGGACGCCGCGGCCGAGCGATTCGTAGCGGGTCACCCAGGGGACCGAGCGGGGCCGACCGCTGCCGAGCGCGAATCGGAGGTCGGCGACCGCGGGTCCGATCCATCCCGTGGGCACGTTGGTGACGAGGTTCCCGAACCGGTCCACGTGGAGCACCTCGCCTCGGGCCCCGGCCGACGTCCGTGCGGCTTCGGGGATCGAGTAGGGCCTCGGTAGGATGCGCGGGCCGAGGGCGGAGGGGCGAGTCCCCTTCACGAGGAGCGCCGCGGCCGGAGCGAAGACGTCACGGCCCTCGAACGTGGTCCCGACCGGTCGCCTTCGCCGGAGCCTCGCGGGGTCGATCCGGTACGAGGCTCGAACCCCGAGCTCCTCGGCGAGGGGGATGAGGAGGCCGTTGTCGGGGCCGACGAGGGTCGGACCTGCCCTCGTCCCGATGACGATCGGCGCCCGACGGCCCCCCACGCCCGGGTCGACGACTGCGACATGGACCGTGGACGAAGGGAATCCCCTCGCCATCTCTCGGAGGAGGAACGCGGCCTCCCGAAGGCCATGGGCCGGCAGGTCGTGAGCGAGGTCGATGACCTGCTCGGGGGCGACCCCCGCGCCGATCAGCGCCGCCTTCATCTGGGCGGCGTAGGCCGACCCGACATCGCTCGTGAGCGTGACGAGCCGACCGCTGCGTGCCCTCGGCCTACGCGCCAAGGGGTCCCGACCCGGCGGGCTTGCCGTCTACGACTTCATGATCGCGACCAGGAAGATCCCGATCGCGGCCAGGGCGCCGACGACGGCAGCGACGATCACCAGGACCGACTGGAAGATCAGCGCGCTCAGCTGGTCCGAGGCCGCCCCGAAGTCCCCGGCGTGGTAGAGGTAGCCGACCAACACGCCGACCACGAGCCCCACGACGAGCAGTGCGACACCGATCGTCCGGCTCTTCCCGCTTCCGAAGTAGGCCGTGAAGATCCCGGCCAGGATCAGGAAGAGCGCGAAGACCAACAGCAGCACGGCCACGAACGCATACCAGTTCGCGAAGTTCACCGACGTAACCGAAAACAGGTCGAACATTTTCCACCTTTCAGAACTTGATGCCCGTGAGGGTCTTCGTGTCGATCACGCCAGGGACGGACCGGATCTTGTCGACGACGAGCTGGCCGAGCGCGTTGAAGTCCTCGGCCTCCACTTTGGCGATCAGGTCGTACTCCCCAAAGAGCGGGTGCAGCTCCACGATCCCCTTCACCCGCAGGAGCTCGGTGTAGACCTCGTGCTCCTTGGCCGGGGCGGTGCTGATCAGGACGAATCCAATCGCCACTCGGAAACTCCCCTGGAGGGCGGCGAGATGGTCCCCGCCTAATAAGCGTGTCGAGGAGGAGCAGACCGCGCCTCCTCGGGAAAACCGCCGGCCGACCCTCGTCGCCACTCGAATGAGGGCCGCTTAAGTAAGCGGCGCGTAGCGCCGGGTTCGGAGATGGCCCTTTCGCTGCGTACCTGGCCGAGCCGTTTCCTCGCCCGGCCGTGGCTCCTTGCGTTCGTTCCGATCAATGCGGCGACCGCCGGGTTCGGCGTCGTCCTTCCGCTGCTCATCCTCATCACGCTGCACGGGTCGTGGGCGGATGTCGCCGTCGCGGCGACCCTGTTCAACAGCGCGGTCATCCTGATGTCGGTGGTCTGGGGCCACCTCTCCGACCGCTACCCCGTTCGCCGCACCTTCCTCGTGATCAATTTCGCGGGCTACGGCATCCTGTACGCCCTACTCGCCGGGGTCCACTCGATCGATGCCCTCTACGCGATCTACGCCGTCATCGGCGCGATCGCTCCCGCGGGGGCGAGCGCGTCCAACCTCCTGATCCTCGAGAAGTTCAACGAGGGCGAGCGCCCGACCGCGTTCGCATCCTACCAGGAGATGACCATGATCGGCTCGATCCTCGGGGTACTGATCGGGTACTTCTGGACCCTGGCCTCCGAGGCGCTCCTCAACCTGCTCCTGCTGTTCGCGGCCCTCGCGTTCGTGAGCGCGGTCGCGATCTGGTTCGGGATACGGGAGGGTCCCGACAAGCTGAAGCCCGACCACGTCGCCCGTCACCCCGAGAGCCTCCTTTCGCGGATCCGGACGGTCACGGAGCTAAGGATTTCGATCCCGTTCTTCCCGACGCGGCCGGCCCTCGGCCCCGGCGCCTGGACCCGGTTCCGCCGATGGGCGCGCGCCGAGCTCCATCACGAGTTCCCGCTCATCATGATCGCGTCGTTCCTGTTCAACCTCTCTGGGAACCTGTACAACATCTCCTACACGCCGTACCTTTACTCGGCCGGCCTCGCGGCCTCGTCGATCTTCCTCGTGAACGTCGCGAACAGCTTCGCCCAGACGCTCATCTTCCCGTTCACGGGCGGGATGTCGATGCGCCTCGGTCCGGACCGTCTCGTGCAGCGGGCCGCGTACGTCCGAAGCATCGGATACCTGGCCACCGCCGGGTTCACGTTCGCCGCGTTCAGCGAGCCGACGGCGTACGAGGCGAACCTGCTGATCTACGGGCTCCTCGGAGGCGCCATCGCGGTCTACACTACCGCGAGCTCGCTCATTCTTTTCCGGAGCCTCGCCGGACGGGACGCCGGGAGCCTCATCGGCGTGAACACGGCCCTCGGGGGCGTGGCCGCGGTCGCGGGCGCCGCGCTCTCGGGGGTGCTCTCGCTCTTCGGAAGCTTCCGTCTGGTCTTCTTCGTCTCCGGCGGCCTGCTCCTCGTCTCGCTCCCGCTGTGGACCGCGGCGTCCGTCGCGTACACCCGGCGCAAGTACGGTCCCGCGCGAGGGGGCGGGGGCCGGCGCGAAGCGTCCGTCACGCCCGCGGGCGGGGCCGCCGCGAAGGCGCCCTGACGCGGCGCGCCGGACCGTCGGAGGATCGACGTGCGTCCTCCATCCGAACGACCTTCATGAGCGGGTAGCGAAGGTCGGGCCGGTGCTGGAGGCGGGCCTCCACCGCGGTCGAACCGTCGACGAGCTGGACGCTCACGTCCAGCATCTCGGGGATGAGATATCGGTAGGCGAACCTCCCTCGGCCGAGCGGTCCGCCCCGCTTCGGGTGGATCCCGACCGTGGCGCGGCGCACGAACGGCTGGAGGCCGACCGCCGATTCGATCGCCCGCGCGAGGGAAGCCGCGGTCCGCTCCGAGACCGGGATGCCGAGATACTGGTGGAAGACGCCTCCGAGCTTGATGCCGGCCTCGAAGAGAAGGGTCTCCCGCCGGGAAAGCCGGGGCGCGTTCTCGGGACGTGATGGCGTCATCGGCGCGTCGGTTCCTCCGTTCGCTCCCGAGTGGCGGTGAGCGGTCCGAGAAGATAGTAGCTCGCTACCCCGACGAGGAACGCCACCGAGGCCCCATAGGCGAACTCGTAGAGGGCCGAGCCCGTCGCAAGATGGAACTGGAGCGGCACGAGGGCGAGCGCGGCGAACACGGCCGTGGCGGCCATCGGGAGGCGGAGCGGGTTCCCGCGTCGGATCTTCGGGTACCGGACCGGCACGACCATCATGACGGAGAGGAAAGCGACCCCGACGAACACGCCGACCGGCAGCACGCTCACGAACGCGGGCGTGTCGAGAAAGAGGAGCAGCACCACGAGCCCGAGGACGCTCTGGGGCGTCGGGACACCGAGGAAGTCGGGCCGGTGATGGGCGCGGGTGGTGAAGTACGTCAGCCGCGCGACGGCCGCCGCCAGGTAGGCCACGGCCAGCACGAGGGCGAGCGGTTCCCACGGCTGCCACGTCGCGGTGTCCCCGGTGTGGACGGCGATGAGGAACGCCGGAGCGATCCCGAAGGTGACCGCGTCGGCGACCGAGTCGGCCACGCGGCCGAACCGGCTCGCCGGGGCGGGACTGCGGCGGGAGAGGATCCCGTCGAGACCATCGAACCCGATCGCGCAGACGATGAGGAACATCGCCCAGAGCTTGTTGCCCGCGAGGAGGTAGACTACCGCGCCGACCCCGAGGAGGGCGTTCGCGAGCGTCGCGAGGTTCGCGTAGACCCGCCAGCGGTCGGTCACGGCGCCTCCCGGGCGATCGAACTCGCTCCGGCCCGGACCCGGTCCCCGACGTGGACGACGGGGCT
>Ga0326728_10007053_pt1 | contig 29468 bp, 25 predicted proteins | sample MB3enrmetagenome_FD_207602 | JGI IMG/M metagenome (GOLD analysis project Ga0326728, IMG submission 207602) | Lab enriched peat soil microbial communities from McLean, Ithaca, NY, United States - MB31MN | ecosystem: Environmental > Terrestrial > Soil > Wetlands > Peat | place: USA: New York... | reverse complement strand
AGCGAAATCTTGCGAATGAACCGTCTCCTTGAACAGCTGACTGTTTGTTTTGGCCGCTTCAGAGCGACCCAGCAATTCCATCGACCGGAGAAGCAGCTCCCGACCCGTCCACGATCTTTTCTGGCCCAGTACGCCGGAGATGTCGGCGGCCAACCGCGCGAGACCGGGATCCGTCATGAGCAGTTGAGGAAATTTCACCATGCGGTGCGGTGTGAGCGCTCGATGGAAGGAAAGAACTGGATGGACCGGCTCGCCTAAACCATTCTGAACCCCATTGATCGAAACTAGCTGTCCACCCCCATCCGGCAGCGCTTTCAAACGGCGAAACCCAAGAAATTTCACAAACGAACCGCCAGCCCCTTGAAGCCTGGCCCGAGCTTCCTGCGCCCGATATGCTCCTTCAGCACTGGTTATTCCCTGGTGTTCGGACAGGCCGGGCCCCACATAGTGAGGCGGGAGATCGTCCTGGTTGTATTGCCCGCTTCCCTTGACCCCAAGCCAGGAGCCGTCTTTCAGCGGGAAATAACATTGGCGGCCATTAGCCACATAGACGCCCTGCGCCGCACGGAAAGAATCTTTGCTCCATCGGTCGGTAACCCCCACGATGATTTGCTCCCCACGCCCGCAGAGCATCTCAGCTGCCGCCGGGCTTCCCACGAGAAACCCGCTGTGACTTTCAAGCAGTTCGATGCTTGAGCGGCCGTCATCCAAGGCCTGAAGATTTTTCACGGCCTCGCCGTCCACCGCCTCAAGCGGCCCCAGGGCGCTATCAGGCAGAACCTGCAGGAATACGGGGCGGAGCGCCGGATCTCGCAGAAGCGCTTCCTGAACTGCTTTGCTGAAGCGGTCCCGGAGGTGCGGATATTGATCCATACCATTTTGTTTGAGATAGTCCTCGAAGCGATCCCGATTTGCGGGTGGCGCGGCGGCGGGTGGATATTCTAACAACGTTTCGATACTTTGAATAAATCGGCGGCCATAGATAGCGTCACCTTTGTAGCTTAGATCCTCTATAAATCCCATTTTCGACAATGCATTGGCTGCAATGCTATTGTTGCTCTTGAGGAATGCCTCTGCCGTTTTCGTTTCTGGCCACCGCCGCTTGGCTTCGACCAACACCACGTGGTTTAAAGTTCTAGCGATCCCCTTGCGCCTAATGGAAGGGTTCGGAAGGACCGCCGCTTCACCCACTTCGACGGTTTCATGCTCGCTTCGTCGGCAAGCCATCAGGCCAACAATATGCCCATCCTGTTCCGCGACAACAATAAAAGCATTGGAATCCGACTTCAAGGTCGAAAGATACCAGTCATCAAACCCTTCTTCAAAAGCCGGTATGCCAACAGAGGCAGGAAAAGCGGTTCGACGAAGGATAATCACACTTTGCAAGTCATTTGTCATTGCTGGGCGAAGGATGATGCCTTCCAATTTCAAACCCTGTGATGTGATGAGCAGCGCGGCGGCGGGCTGGAGTTCTGGAGGGCCCATGTGGTCTCGTTTGAACGTCGCTTCGGGGTCGAGGGATTGCCGTCCGGAAGGCACTCCAAGCGCCAGCGCCTGCGAAGCGAACAGGGATAATCGGTCGGCCTGTTGGGCCGTTGTGAGAGGCGCAAACGGGTTGGACGGGCAAACGTCTGTCGCCCCCAGGCAGAGAACCAGGAGGTGCGTAACCCATTGATGAATAATTTTCATGAGGTTTACCGAACCCGAGTGTGCGCGCGTTCGAGAATAAGTTCAATTTTAGAGGGTTTGCTTTAGTCTTGATATAGAGCGGAGGGCTAAAAAAATGGGTCTAATGGGCCCATAACGAACCTAGGGCCATTATTCAGGCCTATTTGTAAGGTCAAATGAATATATTTAACCCTCGCTGACTCTAAGGGTTGTGAAATGTTTGCGGAAATTAGGGCTTTGCAGCCTCGCTCTCGTCTTGCTGATGCAGTCGGTTTCGGCCATGACAAGAGTCTTTTTCACCTCGCAGGAAAGCGTCGAAACGGAACTGGTGGGCCTGATTGACGAAAGTCAATCAACGATCGATCTGGCGCTCTTTCGCTTTGCTTCGCAACCGCTCGCTCTGGCGATCAATCGGGCGCGGGTCCGCCATGTCCGCCTGCGCCTTGTGCTCGACGGGCATTCCGAGGCGGAAGGGAAGACCAATACCCTGGGAATCGCTTTTGTGGCCGGCGAAGTGCGCCGACTGGATGGTAAACGGGGCGGCACCCAGGGGATCATGCACCACAAATTTGTTCTCTTCGATAAAGAGCGCGTGGTCACGGGCTCTTTCAACTGGACGGCCGGTGCCGAACACAGGAATTATGAAAATGCCCTCCTGACGGACAGCACCGATGTGGTCGCCGCGTACGGAAATGAGTTCGAGCGGCTCTGGGACCGCGCGGTCGCCATCGACCCCGGATCAGTGGGTATCGAGAGTCCGGTCCGTGGAACGTTTGAGGCCATGGGAACCCAACTCCATACCCCCAAAATGTCGACAAAATTCCCCTCGAGGAAACCCCACTGGAAGAAGAAAAAACCCAAGAGGACACGATACTAGAGTGGTACAATCTCGGTCGACCGCTATAACGGTACCGAATCCGGACCTTATCGAATCCTCAAAGGGGAATTTATGAAAACACTCACTGTTCGCAACAACGGAGCCTCCGCCGCCAAGATGATTTCGTCCAATAAATCTCGCACCCTCTCGCTTCAGAGCCTGTTCGGCTGCAATGTCTTCAACGACCGGGTCATGCGCCAACGCCTGCCCAAAACCACTTATCAGGCCCTGCGCAAAACCCTCGAGGCGGGCGCCCCTTTGACGCTGGAAGTTGCCAACGTTGTCGCCGAAGCCATGAAGAAGTGGGCCATCGAGAAAGGAGCCACGCATTACACGCACTGGTTCCAGCCGCTTACCGGCAAGACCGCGGAGAAGCACGATTCCTTTTTGGTTCCTCAGCCGGATGGTTCGGCCATCACGGAATTCTCGGGCAAACAACTGATTAAAGGGGAGCCGGACGCCTCCTCGTTCCCTTCGGGCGGCATCCGCGCCACCTTCGAGGCTCGCGGGTATACCGCCTGGGACTGCACTTCCCCCGCCTTCCTCAAAGAAGACGACGCGGGAAACGTCACCTTCTGCATCCCAACTGCCTTCGCCTCCTACACCGGCGAGGCCTTGGACAAAAAGACCCCCCTCCTGCGTTCCATGGAAGCGGTTTCCAAGCATGCCCTGCGCGTCCTGCGGGCGCTGGGCAACAAGACCTCCAAGCGCGTCACTTCGACGCTCGGGCCGGAGCAGGAATACTTTCTCATCGAAAAAGAATATTTCGACAAGCGCCTGGACCTGATCCTCACGGGCCGCACGCTCTTCGGCGCGCTCTCGCCCAAAGGACAGGAGCTCGAAGACCAGTATTTCGGCGCCATCAAGGACCGCATCTCCAAGTTCATGCGGGACCTGGACATCGAGCTCTGGAAAATGGGGATCCCGTCCAAGACCAAGCATAATGAGGTGGCCCCGTCCCAGTACGAAATGGCGCCGGTTTTCGAGACCACCAACATTGCGGCCGATCACAACCAGCTGGTGATGGAAACGATGGAAAAGGTGGCGCTGCGCCACGGTCTGGTGTGCTTGCTCTATGAAAAACCCTTCGCGGGCGTGAACGGCTCCGGCAAGCACAACAACTGGTCCCTGGCGACCGACGACGGACTGAACCTTCTCGACCCCGGCCACACGCCGCACCAGAACGAGCAGTTCCTGGTGTTTCTGGCGGCGCTCCTCATGGCGGTGGACCGCCATGCCACTAAGCTCCGCGCCGCGGCCTCCAACCCCGGCAACGATATGCGCCTGGGAGCCAACGAAGCGCCTCCGGCGATCGTCTCCGTCTTCCTAGGTGAGGAGCTCACGGACATCATGGAAAGCATCGGGGCGGGACGCCCGGCGAAAGGAAAAGGCCAGCATGTGCTGAACATCGGTGTGGACACCCTGCCGGCGCTCCCGAAAGACAACACCGACCGCAACCGCTCGTCACCCTTCGCCTTCACCGGCAACAAGTTCGAGTTCCGGATCGTGGGCTCTTCCGCCTCCATCTCCGGCCCCAACGTCGTGCTGAACACGATCGCCGCCGAAGCGCTGGACGAGATAGCGACCCGGCTCGAAAAAGCCAAGGACCACAACAAGGAAGTGACCGCCATCGTCCGCGACACGATGAAAAAGCACGGGCGGGTGATCTATAACGGCGACAATTACACGCCGGAATGGGTGGCCGACGCCGCCAAGCGCGGCTTGCCGAACGTCCAATCCTGGATTGAATCGCTCAGGGACATGAACACCCCGGAAGCGCAGAAGCTCTTCTCCAAATACGAGGTATTCTCCAGGCGCGAGCTCAAAAGCCGGTTTGAGATCTACCTCGAACAGTACGTCAAGTGCATCAACATCGAGGCGCTCACGGCGATTAAGATGGTGAAGACCCTCTACCTCCCGGCCGCCATCACCTTCACCAAAGAACTGGCCGAAACCGTCAACCAACTGAAGGCGGCGGGTGCCAATGCAGTTGTCCAAAGTGACTTGCTCACCAAGGTGACGATGCATCTCAATATGGCCTCCGCGAAGCTCTCCACGCTCGAAGGGGCGACGGAAGCAGCCCACCACATCGCCAACACCGAAAAGCGCGCGATCGCTTTTCGCGACAAGGTATTTACGGCGCAGGCCGACTTGCGGTTGGACATCGACGCCTTGGAGACGCTCCTGCCCAAGCGTCTGTGGCCAGTGCCGCCCTACGCGGACATGCTCTTCACCCTCTAAGCCGTACGCCGGTTCAAACAAAAGCCGCCCCGGGAACTCCGGGGCGGCTTTTTTGTTGTAACCTTGAAGACGCCGTGAAAATTCCTTTTTATCTTTCTGTTTCCATTTTTCTCCTAGGAGCGCCAACCATGGCCGAAACCCCTATGCCGCACAAAACCGAGATCGCGACTTTCGCCGGAGGCTGTTTCTGGTGCATGCAGCCCACTTTTAATGAGTTCCATGGGGTCATCTCGACCAAGGTGGGATATACGGGGGGGCATACCGCGAACCCGACCTATGAAGAGGTCTGCACAGGGACCACGGGCCATGCCGAGGCTATTGAGATCATCTATGACCCGACCAAAGTGACTTATGCCGAGCTGGTAGAGGAATTCTGGCACAACATTGATCCGACATCGCTGAACCAGCAATTCGCCGACCACGGGACGCAGTACCGCTCGGCCATCTTCTATCACAACGAGGAGCAGAAGCGCATCGCGGAAGCGTCGAAAGAAAAGCTCGCGCGATCCGGGAAGTTCAAGAAACCGATTGTCACCGAAATCGTGCCGGCTTCCACGTTCTACCCGGCCGAGGAGTACCACCAGGACTACTACAAGAAGAACGCGTTGCGTTACAAAGCCTACAAGGTCGGCTCCGGCCGCGAAACCTACATCGAACAAACCTGGGGAAAGAAATAAGGGCTACTGTTCGAGCTGACGGTATTTGGCAACTTTCTGGTTGTACTGGTCGGCCATCTGCAGAAATTTGGCGCGTTCGGCCCGCTGGTCGGCCGCCAGCTTGTTGAATTCGACCACCGCGGCTTTTCCGTCTTTCACTTCCCCGTACTGGATCCTCATCCGCAGTTCCTCGACCTGCTTGGTGAGAGCGTCCAGCTTCTCGCGCTCCGCTTTCACGGCTTCCTCATCGACCGCGAGTTCCTTATCGAGGCTGATGAGCACCGTCTCGCGTTCCTTCTGACGCTTCTTGTCTTGTGTGATCCAGATCGCAAGGACCACCATGCCGATGAAGATGGCGACCGCCAACACCGCCCCCCAGGGGAACTTCTTATCAGGGAGCGCGTCCTCTGTGCCGAATGGATCGCCGGTCTCTGCCATATAACGTGTAATTATGTTACAAATTCTTCCGGACATGGGAATGGTCATCCTTTTTGAAGATCCGCATCTCCTCGCGGTTTCCAAGCCTTCAGGGCAGGTGGTGATCCCGGGACGTGGAAATCTTCCCGGCGAGCCGCTCATCACCGAAGTGGAACGGCAGACCGGCCAGAAAATGTTTGTCGTCCATCGCATCGACCGCGGGGCGAGCGGCCTGGTCCTCATCGCGAAGAGCCCTCAAGCGCACCGTTTTCTCTCCCTGCAGTTTGAACGCCGCGAGGTGAAGAAAGCCTATCTCGTTCTCGTCCAGGGGACGCAGGATTCAGGTGGACCCATCGAAGAGCCCTTGCGCGCTTTCGGGTCCGGACGGATAGGCGTCGACGCCGCAGGAAAACCGTCCGTCACGGAATTTCAAGTGCGCGAACGCCTGAAAGGAGCGACGCTCCTGGAGGTTTCGCCGCTCACAGGACGCCGGCACCAGATCCGCGTGCATCTTTTCTCCCTCGGACATCCCGTCATGGGAGATCCCCTGTACGGGAAAGACCGGCCGGTCGGCGGAATGCCGCGCCTTATGCTTCACGCCTGGACTCTTGAGTTCCGCCATCCCGACGGCCGGATACTCGCCTTAAGGGCGGACCCGCCGCCGGATTTCGAGAGCGTGTTGACGCGGCTTCGGGTTGATCAGTCCTGACGCGTCTGGAGGGTCAACAGCCAGCGGGTTTCGCGCTCAAGGTCAGCGAGGGAATCGTAGCCCATCGTCTGGAGGGGTTTTCCCGCCAAGAGCACCTTCGTCCCATGATTGCGCCAGGCGCCGGGAACGACTTTGACCAGATCATCGACAAGCAACTTGAAATTACCGAAGATCTGGTAGAGCTTGCGTTCTTTGAGGAAGGAATAATCAAAACGCTCAGCGTCGACGCGCCAGCGCCGGAGGGGAGCCTTGCAGAGAAGATCCAGATAGAAAACACGGTCGGACTGCGTTTGTGTTTTCTCCACCGTGCGTTCGGTTCCGCCAATCTTGATCGGCAACCCGGTACCGAGAAGGATTGCCGCACTGAGCACTTTTTGCCCGGCGCTGGGACCCTCTTTGATGGTTTTGGTATTGGTTGAGGTGACGGTAATTCCCGCGGTGGCGATAAGAATCAATTGATCCGCCAGTGTGGGGTCGAAGCGGCCGATGGGCCTGGCCTCCGGCAGCTGAACCAAGGATGATACCGGAAGAGAAGCGCTTTCGAGGCCGAACCGACTTAGTCCGTCAACTAGGCTCTGTGCCTCCTCGGCGCTGAGGTTCTCAGCGAGGAATCCCCAGCCGCTTTTGGCCGCCGCGACCTGGTCCTGCACCGGCGTTTTGCGCACGGCCGCCAAGGCCTTGGCCACCGCCATCGGCTCCCGCTGCTCTGGACGAGTCAAAATGACGGCGAAGCGCGCAGCATCAGTCACAGAATTAAGAAGCGATGCGGACGCCCACTTCGTCCAAGTAGCGCAGAAGCTCGGCGAGATCTTGATAGACGCGGTAGGCGCCGGCCTTAATGAGTTCGTCTTCCCCGTAGCCCCCGGAAAGAAGCCCGACCCCTAGCGCCTTCGCACGGCGGGCCGCCAGCAAATCCCAGACGCTGTCTCCAACCACCACACAATCTCCAATGTCGACATGGAGATTCTTCGCCGCTTTGAAAAAAAGATCAGGGTCTGGTTTTCCCCGGCTGACGTCATCGCGCGTTACGACCGGTATATTTTTCCCCACGCCCAGCAATTTGAGCGCATGCTGAGCGCGTTCAAGGGAACTCGAGGTCGCGATGGTCCAAGGAATTCTCTGCTTCGTGAGAAGCGCCAAAAGGTCCCTGGCACCGGGCAGCGGCCGTATCTCGTTAACGTGCTTGAGGTAGGCTTTGGAATGCAGTTCCTGTAGACGCTGGCCAGTTTCCACACTTACCGGCCGCCCGGTTTCACGCTGGAGCGCGGTGGCGATAAGGCCCCCGCTCATGCCCACCCGGCGATGAATGCGCCAGGCGGAGAGCGCCATCCCGACTTCTTCGAGGGCCTCGCGCCAGGCCAGAACATGCTGATAGACGCTGTCGATCAGCGTCCCGTCCAGATCAAACAGAAACGCTATCTTGGGATCATTCATTTCGCGAAGATTTCGGCGAAGAAGTCCTTCTTCGACTGCCACGCGCGGCGGGCGGCCAGCATTAAAAAACAAAAGGGAAGCCCGACAACCGAGATGTGATTGACGACCAAATGCAGAAAAGCACCGTTCATGGTTTCGATCCTCCTTATGTGATTATGCCATTCTCTACGTGGACTTAGGAGCGGGAGTTGCGTTTCAGGTTCTGATTGAGGAGCGCGAGAATTTCCGGAAGATCTTTTGAGCCTTTTTGAATGATCAATTCCGCACGGGCTTGAAGCTGGGCCCTCTCGCCAGGCGTCAAGTCCTTGGCCGTCATGATGAAAATCCGGACCTTGGCGAGTGCAGGATCCGCTGCCATGGAAGCCAGAACGTCAAAGCCGTTAAGGTCCGGCATCGCCAAATCTAGAAGGAGGACATCTGGCTTTTGCTTGCTCATCCGCGTCAGGGCTTCCCGGCCGCCACCGGCGGTGCTCACGGCATAACCTTCGCGCGTGAGCAGATTCTGGAAAAGCCGTGTAATGCCAGGATCATCATCCACAACCAGAAGCACCCGCGGGCCCTGTTGCGCATGGATCACCGGGGTGTCAGAGGATACCGTGGCATGGCGAGCCGCAGGCCTACGCCCCGGAAGAAGCACCGTAAACGTAGACCCCATGCCCGGCTGGCTTTCCACGGCAATCGTCCCGCCCAGCAACTCCAGAAAACGATTGGAGACCGCCAGCCCCAGTCCTGTGCCGCCGTAGAGCCGCGTATTCGACTGGTCAATCTGCCGGAATTCCTGAAAGATCATCGGAATGTGTGCGGATTCAATTCCGATGCCGGAGTCCTCCACGAGAATCCGCACATGCTGGTCATCTGCAGCTTCCACCCGGACAGCCACGTGGCCGGCCGGCGTGAACTTAATGCCGTTATCGACCAAATGAATAAGGATTTGCTTGACTTTGGTCCGATCCGTTTCCAGCATCAGGCCCTCGGGCGCCTGCAGAGACAACGATAACTTTTTAGCTTCGGCGACAGGCCTGAGCGCCTCCACCGCTTCCCGGGCGATATCCGATACGGAACAGAGCTCCAGGACCAGAGGCTCACGCTTAGCTGAGATGTTGGCCAGATCGATAATGTTATTGATGATCTGCAGCAGGCCTTTGGCCTTGGATTCAATGGTGTTCAGGCTTTTCTTCAATTCCTCCAGCGAGTATCCTGGCTCCCGCAAAAGAGCGGAATAACCCAGGATGACGGTGATCGGCGTTCTCAACTCGTGACTCACGGTGGCCATGAATTCATCTTTGAGCCGGTGGAGCTCCTCCAGGTGATCCACACGCGCCTGAAGACGTCTCCATTCCAAAGCCTTCTCCAAAATGGAACAGAGCTGGGGAAGCCCATAGGGCTTGGTGATATAGTCGAATGCGCCGCGCTTCATCGATTCGATGGCACTTTCCAGCGTCGCGTAACCGGTCGCCATGACCACCTGCGTCTCAGGTGACAACTCCTTAATGCGACCCAGGACCTCCACCCCATTCATGCCCGGCATCATGATGTCGCAAACGACCAGGTCAAATTGCTTCTGGCCCATCCGGATCAGACCCTCCTGCCCGTTGGAAGCACATTCGACCTGGTACCCGCGTTTTGGCAGCCCGAAGCGCAGCATATCGCAAAGCCCAGGCTCATCATCGATCACGAGCACGGAAGGCAACCGAGGTGATACCTGTGTGGAGGAGGACGTCATGCCGCCGCCTCCGTGGAAGTGGCTTCGGCGCGAACCGGGAACCTGACGCAGAATTCGGTATGGCCGGGCCGGCTTTTGACATCAATCCGCCCGGAATGCTTTTTTACAATTTCATGCACCAACCCCAGACCGAGACCCGTTCCCTGTCCTACCGGCTTGGTCGTGAAAAAAGGTTCGAAAATTCGCGGCAGCACCTCCGGCGGGATCCCTGCACCGGTGTCGGCCACCAACAACGCCACCCAAGCTCTCCCTTCTTCCTGCATGAGCCGGGTCCGAACCGTCAACGTGCCCACCTGGCTCATGGCATCTAAAGCATTGTTCGCTAGATTGATGATCACCTGCTGAATCTGGTTCTGATTGGCGAGAATATGGGGAAGATCGGGGGCCAGTTCTTTCACAATCTGGACGTGCCCCAGCCTGGCCTGGGCGCTGACGAGCGAAAACGCGCTCTCGATGGCATTGTTAAGATCGATCGGTTCACGGTCTGTTTTGGTAATCCGCGAGAACGTCAAGAGATCCTGCACCAGGTTCTTGCAGCGGTTCGATTCTCGCTCGATGGAACGCAGGGGGAGCTCCAGAGGGTCTCCCGGCGTCAGGTCCCAAAGAGCACCCTGGGCAAACCCCAGGATCACCCCGAGAGGGTTGTTGATCTCGTGAGCCACCCCGCTCGCCAATCGGCCGACCGCGGACAACTTTTCCGCTTGTAAAATTTCCGATTCCAGTTTTTTTCGGTCCGTAAGGTCCTTGGCCACCAGGATCATGCCGATCATCTTTCCGGCCTTATCTTTGAAGCCTGAGCCGGAAAGAAATACGGGGATCTCCAGTCCTGACTTTGATTGGAATTTAAGTTCGACATTTTTCACAAATCCTTGTTCGCGGATCATCTCCAGCATCACCGGAGCCCCGGAAAAGAGAAGACGGGCATGTTGTCCGGGCAATTCCCCCGGAGCGTAACCCAAGAGCTCCAGCACCGCCCGGTTCACCAGACGCACGCCCCCGTCCATCTCCAGCACGATCAAAGGGTCCAGCATGTTTTCTAGAATCTGATCGAGAAAATCTTTGGACACGGTGGTTCGGGCCAGCGCCCGGCTCATCCGGTTGAAGCTGCGGGCCAGATCTCCAAGTTCATCCCCCGAAAGAATGGGGACTTCATCGCCGTATTGACCGAGGCTGATCTTATCGGTGGCTCCCGCCAAATGGCGCACTGGCTGTAAGATGCCTTCCATCAAGATGAACGCCAGCCCCAGCACCAAGCTGCCAGTGAAAAAGAGAAGAATCATGAGCTGACGCGAAATTTTCGCTTCCGTTTCCAAGGCGCTGGATAGTGGCAGGCCTATTCGGAGGACACCCAGACGGACGGGAGCGCCTTCCTTTCCCGCCGAAATGACAAAATCGTCCGCAGAACTGGTTTTCCCCCCTTGATGGTCGTGGACCGGCCAAGCCACATCCAGGACCTTCTGACCATTCATCGAAATCGTATGGAAGCCCGGGTAGCCGGAGTGCAGAATTTGTCGCGTTAAAGGGTCCCCGTAAAACCTTCCTTTTTCGATAATATTGGTATGCGCCAGGACGCGGCCACGTGTGTTCAAAGCCATGGCATAGATGGCGCCGGACTGTTCGGCCGTACCCTCCAGCAATGGAAGAAGCAGCCGTTCCTTCTGCTGCAGGAAGCCCTCCGCGCTTTTTTCCTCTAGGTTTTGCAGGTCGGACCAGCCACGGTGCGCCACTTCATCCAGAATAATCTTGTGAACCGCCCGCTTGGCCATCATGATCATGCCTCCGCCAGACAGAATAAGGGCGGGAACGAAGGCCACCAAGAATTTGGTTTGCAGTTTCATGAGGGAACGTCCCGAACGGACGGCGTCCGGCTCCGCTTCTGCAGGGCATCCAGCACGGTTTGGATGAAGGGCGCCAAGTCAAAAGGTTTAATCACCACATCATAGGCGCCGAGTTTCATGGCGCGAACAGCCGTCTCCACGGTGCCAAACCCCGTAATGACAATAACCTCGGTTTGGGACCAATGTTTCTTAATTTCTTCTAAGACGGCCATGCCATCGATCTGGGGCATCGTCAGGTCCGTAATCACGACATCAAACGGCCCCTGACGGAGCCGATCCAAAGCCTCCCCGCCATCTTTGACCGTTTCGACGTGAAGGCCTCGGGCGCTCAACTTCCATTGTAAAAGCGACCGATAGCCTTGCTCATCATCGATGATCAGGACGCGGGGGATGGAAGAAGTCTGCTCCATGCGGTTAGCGAAACTTGTAGGACAAGGTCCCGGTGATCCGCTGCCTGATGATTTCTCCGCCCTCGCCGGGCAGATAAGGCCCCTCGGAAGGCAGGATCTCGTAGTGAGCGTGATTCAAGAGATTGAAGACGTCCAGTCCCGCTTCGAACCCTTCCCACGAACCCTTAAACGCATAGCCCACGTGCAGGTTCAAGAGCCAATAGGCGCTGACAGGTGCCAGCTGATTTTCGGATGTCGAAAGATCCACCGTCGGCCATTCGGTTTTGTCCACCCAATCCGCCGTCAGAGATCCGTTCCAACCGGCCTCCTTCACGCGCAATCCCACATTGGCTTTATGGCGGGGCGATTGCTGAGAAACGATCTGCGGCCCTGGATCATCGCGGAGATATTGATAGGAGTAGTTGGCAAAGGAGCTGAGCCAGGAGAACAGGCGGAGCTCCGCGGCGGCTTCGCCTCCCCAGGCGGTAATATCGCCCGTATTGATAAAGGTTTCCTGGGTCGTGAAAACAGGCGGAAGCGATGGGACGATCGTGGCCGGTCCGCTATCGATCAGATTGTTGATCCGGTAGTGGAAACCAGCGATATTCGTTTTGAGCGGTCCGAATTGGCCGCTGTGAGCGATTTCGGCGGACTCGATTTTTTCGGGACTCAGGCTCTTGTTCCCCAGCTGCTGGGTGGCAAGCGTTGTGTACGGAGACGTCGGATCCGGGTTGGGAGTGACTAAATTCACGTTCACGTAATTCTCCAACAGCGTGGGGTACCGGAACGACGTCCCCCCCGAGGCGCGAAAGACCTGATCAGGGACCGGGGCATAGTTCAAACTGCCTCTCGGAGAAAATTGAAGGGGCGTGTAAGGATGGCGGTCCAGACGGCCGCTGGCGTTGAGCGTCCACTTGTCGGCGATGTCCCATTTGTCTTCTGCAAACAGGGCCCAGAGATCCTCTTTGACAAGGCCCGGCGGGAACGTGGAAGAACTGGAGGTATTCTCGCGGACATTGCCTCCGAGCACCACGCTGTTGCACCAGGGAAGGGAAATGAACTGCTGAAGCTCCGCGTCGTAACTGTCGTAATCAATGAAACTCTGCTCAACGCCACCCAGCGCGAGAGGATTGAATTGTTCCGGCGTCGTCCGGCCATGGTTCCAGTAGGCCCGAAACTGAGTGTCTTCGAGGCGGCCATCGACCCGCGCGAAACTTTCCAGGCCCTTATCGATGGCGGTGCCTGTTCCCCCCGTGGTTGATTGCGCCTCGAAGTTTGTGACCCCGCCCGAAGCGCTCCAGAAAGAGTTCTCCGGACCTTGATAGCGGACCAAGGCATTGAACTTGCCCGATTGCGCCGCCAGCTCGCTGGCATCTTCAAAGCGATTGGTGGAATCCCAGCCCCCGCCGAACTTGTAGCCCCAGTGGTCCGTCTGCTTGCCGTCCACGAGGCTGCCGTCCTGCGTGCTGCGTTCTCCGGCCGTATATTTGAGGTCCCCGCCGTTTAACTGCTGAGGTGTTTTGGTGATGATGTTGATCACCCCGCTGATGGCATTGGCGCCGTACACGGCGGAGGCCGGCCCTTCCAGCACTTCGATGCGATCGATGTCGTCCAACGTGATCGGCAGGCTCTCCCAGGTCAAATAATCGTAATACCCGTTTAAGACGGTTTTCCCATCGAGTAGAATGAGGGTCCGATTGTTATTCGCACGATCCAGGCCGCGGATGCTCACCTCCCCTTGTCCCGTGCGGGTCGAAATCACGTCCACACCCGGGACCGTCCGCAGCGCATCCCAGATCGTTTGCGCGCCGGAATCTTTGATCTCCTGCGCCGTCACGACATAGACCGTCGCGGGCGCCTCGCCCTGCCGCTGGGGTTGATGGGAACCCGTCTGGACCGTGGCTTCCTCCTGATAGAACTCGAAGAGGTCGTCCGCGGCGAAAAGCGGAGACCAAGGTCCCAAAACCAATAACATAAAGGTCAGGACGCGCTTCATGGCATCACCTTGTCGACTTGCTGTCGTGCCTCGGCCGTCAGGTCCAGTCCAGTTTCGGCCGCGGCTTGCTCGCTGACCACCAGAACGACTTTATCCGGGTACGCTTCTGTGCCGTCAAAGTTTCCCTCCAAGATCTTACGCGCGACCCGGGCGGCGCTGCGTCCAATCTCCTGGAAGGAGATGGCGATGGCTGCTGTCGCCCCTTTTTCCACAAAACCTTCATTGGCCACATAAAAAGGGATCCGGCTGGATCGCGAGAAGGTTCGCATGACGTTAAAATTGTCGGGGGTCAACAGTTGGGGATCGGGTGGAACCCAAAGAGCCTCCGCGTGTTGAGCGTGAAGGACACGCAGCTGATCAGGAAGCTCGTCCGTATTCGATAAACGGTGCGACAGGAGTTCGATGCCGGTTTTATGCGCCGCCGCGAGCATTTCCTGGTTAAAAGCCTCCTGATTATCAGAGATCCAGAGGAACCCCAGACGATGCAGCCGGGGCTGAAGAATTTTGATTTTGCGAAGGATCGTTGAGGCGGGAGGAGTCATCGAGATGCGTATGGACTGCTTTCCACCGGAGACCTTCGACAGGCGGACGCCCGGCGCCATGCAGTACACCAGAAGGGCATGGGCCGGATAAAGCTGCGCCGCCGCACGGGACCCGAAGGCGACTACCACCTTGGTAGTCTGCTTAATCCCTCCGCGGCTGTCACCCAGATCCAGCGCGGGAACCTCAGCACCGAAGGCTTTCTCGAAGCCGTTCAAGGCTTCCTGATAGGGTTCCAGACGCGAACTCATCACCGCCACGACATCACTGGCATAAGATGAGGAAGGCGTGGCCAGAGTCGCGGCTATCACGATCGATAGCGATGAGACTCTCATAATCGCCCCGTGTATACCTGTAACAAGAGTTATTTTCAATGGATTTCTCGCGCAATATTGAACACCGGTAGGGCTATAATTCCTCTGCGAATGAAGCTAAAAATCTTCTGGACAGGATTGACGGCCTTTTTCATCCCAACTTTTGGCTTAACCGCCGTACCCGAGACTGTTCAATGGACTTGGGATGACGGGGTTTACCTTTACAGCTCTCCCGTGCGACTGAACTGGAATGATTGGCCTGCGACACTAGCTGTAACAGGCCTTCTGGGCGGAAGTCTCGCTCTCGACCGGATCACGCGCCGCAATCTCATGCCCTATCAGGATTCCGGCTCCGCAACGACACTACGCCACTATGGCGATGTCGCTCAATTCGCCGGCCCGATCGCCGGCTGTTTATTCGCCGCTGCAGGCTGGACCACCAAGAATGAAGACGAGAAGCGCGTTTCCTGGGATTTGATTGAAAGTTTCCTCTGGGCCAACGCGATCTCCGAAACTTTTAAATTCTCGCTGGGAAGGCACCGGCCCTATGCCACTGACGATCCTTTCGAGCTCCGGCCGGGGTCAACAAGCGGCGGTTTCCCCTCCGGCCATACGATCTCCGCTTTTGCTACGGCGACGACTTTATCCGAGTATTATCCGACCTGGGAAGTCGCTGTCCCTGCTTACGCCGCGGCCACAGCCGTGGGCTTTTCCCGGATCTATGCCAACCAGCACTGGGGCAGCGACGTCGTGGGAGGCGCGCTTCTGGGATATGGCGTTTCCCATACGCTCTGGAAACGCCATCATTCCAGGGCCCAATCCGCTTGGGAACTCAACGCCGGCCCCGATGGAATTCAGCTGACTCGGAAATTCTAACCACCGATACATGTGACCGCTGCTCTTGCAAGTGGCAGAGATCTCAGTTAAACTCGGACCTATGAAAAAGGAACGGCTGTCTCGTAAGCCCGTCAAGAAACCGTCTCGCGCGAAGGCGAACGCACCCAAACCAAAAACACCGGCTGCGCCACCGCAGATCACCGCTAAGGAACCCCTGACGACCGCCGACAGGATGGCGGCCAAGCAGCGCGAAATCTCCGTCTCCGAATTTTTCCTGAAGAACCGCCACCTCCTCGGCTTTGATAATCCCAAGAAAGCGCTCCTGACCACGATTAAGGAAGCGGTCGACAACAGCCTCGACGCCTGCGAGGAAGCCAAAATACGCCCGGAAATTAAAGTGGAGGTGAAGCCTCTTGAAGAGGAAGACCGGTTTCTGGTGATCGTGGAAGACAACGGCCCGGGCGTCGTCCGGGAGCAGATCCCGAGCATCTTCGGGAAACTCCTGTATGGCTCCAAATTTCATTCGATGAAGCAGGCCCGCGGCCAGCAGGGCATCGGGATCTCGGCCGCCGGCATGTACGGGCAGTTGACAACCGGTGTTTCCACCAAGATCACCTCCAAGATCTCGGCCAAAAAACCGGCGCATTATTTCGAGATCCAGATTGACACCGCCAAAAACAAGCCGACGATCCTCGAAGATGACATCGTGAAATGGAAAGTGCCGCACGGCACGCGCGTACAGATCGAGCTGGAAGCCAAATACCAGAAGGGGCCACGGTCCGTGGAAGATTACATCCGGCAGACGGCCCTGGCCAACCCGCATGCGACGCTCCTTTTCAAAGGCCCTGACGGCACGCGAGAGGACTATAAGGCGGCCACGCGAAAACTGCCGATCGCCCCCAAGGAAATCAAGCCGCATCCGCACGGCGTCGAACTCGGCATCCTCATGAAAATGCTCAAATCGACGAGCTCGCGCAAGGTGGGCGCTTTTCTCTCGCGCGACTTTGCCCGCATCTCCACCCGCACGGCCAATGACATCTGCACCCAGGCGGGAATCGATCCGAAGGCCAGACCGACGGCGATCGCCCACCATGAGGCGGACAAGCTCTATCGGTCGATGAACGCGACCAAGATCATGAATCCGCCGACCAACTGTCTTTCCCCCATTGGCGAGCCAGCGATGGTGGCCGCCTTGAAAGCCAATGTGGATGCGGATTTCTATACGGCGATCACCCGTCCGCCCTCGGTCTACCGCGGCAACCCCTTTCAGATCGAGATTGCGGTCGCCTATGGCGGCAAGATGCCGGCCGAAGAGCTGGCGCAGTTGATGCGCTTCGCGAACCGCGTGCCGCTCATGTATCAGCAGAGCGCCTGCGCGATGACCAAAAGCGTGTTGCAGACGGCTTGGAAGAATTATGGAGTGAACCAGTCGAAAGGGGCCCTTCCGACGGGGCCGCTCATGATCGCCATCCATATGGCGAGTGTCTGGGTGCCCTTTACGTCTGAATCGAAGGAAGCCGTCGCTTCGTATCCGGAGATTATCCGCGAGATTAAGCTGGCCCTGCAGGAAACGGGGCGGAGGCTGGATGCCTACATCCGCCGCGGGGCGCGCGAGGCGGAGGCCAAGCGCAAAAAGGACTACATCAAGTCTTATCTGCCGCATATCGGTATTGGCCTGCGCGAAATACTAGGATTTAAACAGAAGAACGAACGGAAAGTGCTCGACCTCTTGACGGGCATCCTCGAAAAGGAAAGAGACTGACTTATGGACAAATCCACGGAAAAACTGATTGTTGAGGCGGCCGAGAAGCTATATAAGGAAATCCTGCGGCGCAAAGTGCCGATGCTGGATTTTCCCATGCGGTCCTTGGAGAACGTCACCTACGACAAGAAGAAAGGCTTTTTTGAGATCGGCGACCGCGTGGTCGAGCGCACGCTTTCCTACAACACGATCAAGACCTTCGCCCAGACCGTCCGCATGATGGCCTTGTCGCACGAAATCGTGAAAAAGAACGACATGGCCACCAAGCGCGAAGCCTACTATGTTTCCAAGAACTGGGGCGACGCCCGCTTTTCCGAGCAGCCCGAATCGGACACGATCATGGACGATATCGAGGCGCACTTTCGCTTGAACCGCGAGAAACTCGGGTTTATCCCGGAGGAAAAAGGCGGCGACGTGGTCGGCAAGCTCGTCGTCATCGACCAGGATCCGAACACCGGAAAAGAAATCCGCATCGACTGCACCGGCTTCGGCACGGGCGCCTACTCGATTCCGACCGACTGCGAAGGGCTGAAGTTTGAAACGAAAGCCAAATTCATCCTGGCGATCGAAACTGCCGGCATGTTCCAGCGCCTCGTGAAGCACAACTTCTACACAACCGCCGACTGCATCCTGATTTCGATGGGCGGCGTCCCTACGCGCGCCTGCCGGCGCTTTATCCGGCGGCTGGCGGACGACCACAAGCTCCCCGTCTACGCCTTTGTGGACGGCGATCCTTATGGAATGACGAACATCTACCGGACGCTCAAGGTGGGCTCAGGCAACAATGCGCACTTGAACAAGTTCTTCTGCGTGCCGCAGGCGAGTTATCTCGGCGTGACTCCCCAGGATATCATCGATTACAAGCTGAAGGACGCGACGCATCCTTTGGAAGAAGTGGACATTAAAAGGGCCAAGGACGCCTTGAAGAACGACCCTTTCATCCGGACGCACAAGCCCTGGCGCGCGGCGATCGAGCAGATGCTGAAGATGGGCGTCCGCGTTGAACAACAAGCCTTCGCCAAGCATGGCTTGAATCACGTGATCGAGAAATACCTGCCTCAGAAACTGAAGCATCCCGCCAAATTCCTGCCTTAGGTCAGCCGGCGGCGCGGACGCCGAGGAGGTGGCCGATGCCGAAGGTGACGGCGGCCGCGGCCAGGCCGAAGAGAACCTGTCTTAATCCCGAGACCCAGAACGGGCGCCCGGTGAAGAGCGTGATCGCCGTGCCGATGGAAAAAAGCCCGATCATGCTTAAGATCGCCGCCCATACCACCGCCTGAGCTCCGGAGAAAATAAAGAAGGGCACGACCGGCACCAGCGCCCCCAGAGCGAAAAGGACGAAGGACGCCACGGCCGCTTCCCAGGGGGAACCGCCCAGCTCTTTGGGATTGATGCCCAGCTCTTCGCGGGCCAGCGTGTCCAGCGCCTTGTCCTTGTCATGGATCAGACGTGAGGCCAGGGACTTTGCTTCGCTTTCTGCGAGCCCCTTGGCCTGATAAATGAGGGCGAGCTCCTCCTCTTCCTGCGCCGGAGCGCTCGCCAGCTCATCCGCCTCTATGGCCAGCTGGTTTTCATTCAGCTCCCGGGAACTCTGGACGGAAATCCATTCCCCGATCGCCATGGAAAACGCCCCAGCCATGAGGCCCGCCAGACCCGTGATGAGCGTGGCATGGTGGCTGACTTGGGCGCCAACGACGCCCATCATGAGGCTGAAATTGGATAAGAGGCCGTCATTGGCGCCGAGGACGGCCGCGCGCAGGGCATTCCCTCCGACCGCCCGGTGGCGTCCCTCAAAACGGGCAAAGGCGCCTCCCTCCATGGGGACGCTGCGGACCATCGTCCAGAGAAGTTTCGCATGGGAACGTTCATCGGCGGGGAGCTCCGTATGCGCGGATTCCGGCTGGTCATCATACATGCCGCGGTCGGCGGTTTCGGCCGCAGCCATGGTCGGCAGGATCCATTGCGGCCCGGCGCGCTTGGCCAGCCAGGCCTTCACGCGGGCCCGGAAGGCGGGTTCCCAAGCGGGGACTTTCTCGCCGGCTTTCCGGAGCTGGTCCTCCCAGAGTTTGCCATGCTTTTCTTCGACAGCCGCCAGCCGCCGGTAGATCTCGGCCAGCGGAGCGGAGGATTCCGCCTCGGACAGGGCCAGGTAAACCACCCGGGCATCAATTTCCCCCTGAAGGTTCGCCCGGTAACGCCTGAGGTCTTCCACCGTCGCCACGGAGCCATTTTATCATCGAATACTGCTATAATACGCAATGACTTACTGCCCTAACTGCAAGTTAAAGAAAACCCGCTGGGCCACTTCCAAGGGATTCTGGATTGAAAAAAAAGCCTATTGCTGCATGGGATGCGGATTCACCGGCTGTATCTGTTTGCCCCCTCCTAAATCGCGCAAACGACCCCCTACACCGGTTCCCAAATAAGGCCGGCGACTGATGCCCACCAATTATAAAAAGCGGCGTGTCGCGCATGGCCCCAGCAAGAATGAATTGCGGGCGGCGAGGAACGAGCAGCTGGCGCTGGAAAAGACCCGCGCCGGGACCCTCCGCCAGCGATTCCCACAGGTCAGTCTTTTGCAGCTGGACCTTCGCCTCGAAACTCCTACGGGCGCGGTCCTCGATCATGTGCGGCGGGACGTCGGCTTAGACGAGCCGCTTCTGCTCAACGTTCCCTGCCCCAGCGCCTGCGCCGGCGGGCATTTTCTCCTCACGGAAGCCGTGGAAAATCTGATCGCGGCTTCGACAGAAACCCGCGAAGGAATGGCCATCTGCCAGGCGGCTTCGTATGCGGACCCCCAGAACCCCTGCGGCACCAAGCTCTACTACAAAATCACCATCCATTACCAATAACGCTCCGGCAGGGCCGCGGCCGCGTCATTTTTTTGCCCCGCTGTAACCTACCGGATAATCGCAAACTTTCCCGTGGTTTTATTGCCCTGATTGTCCGTGATGAGATACAGATAGATCCCCGAGGCGACCATCTTTCCGTCGTCATTTTTCAGATCCCAATTCACAAAACCCGCAGGCGCCGAGAGCGTGCAAACCCAGCGCGCCGACACCGTGAAAATTTTGACGGTGCTGCCGGGGGTGAGCTGATCAAACGTGATCGGGACTCCGCTGTGGCGGTCCGAACGCCAGGGATCGGGCGACACACGCGCCGCGTTTACGCCGCTGATGGGCTCAATCGGAAACGAAGCCGGCGCGGACCGTGCTCCCGTAGTGGAAGGATTGACGACATAGACGCTGACATTTTCGGCCTGGGCGAGGTCAGCGGCCGTGAGGGAGATCTGCAATTGCGACGAGCTCAGGTATGTCGTGGCCCGGCTGGTTCCGTTCCAGAGCACAAAACTGTCACTCGAGAAATTGCTGCCGTTGAGGGTCAATGTGATTGCCGGGCCGTTCACCGGCGCCGAGGGGGGATTAAAGTAGGAAATCGCAGGCGCGACGATAGGGGCCAAGCCGCTGTAGAAGTTTTCGAGAGTGGTGTAAGCGGTTTTGAGCGACCGGTCCGCATTGACGATCCCGAAATATTCTTCATTGGTCACTCCGTCCTGGCTTTCCCCCGGCAGCCAGAAACCGTCCGGATTCGGCGTAATCGTGTAGCAGGTGCTAGTTAATCCTCCCAGCCCCACATTGTAGTCGCCGACTTCCCAGAGCTCGTTATTAAAAGCGAACAGATTGCCGCCCACACAAGGTGCCTGCGTATTAAAGGCTGAAAGTTGCCCCTGGATTTCCTGCCACAGGCCCAGGTCCCAGTTCGACTGCGTCGTCTGGTCTTCATAGCCGGCCGTCACCAACGTTCGGAGATCGTTGGGGCCGCAGGTATACGATGTGCTGAAGGGCGTGGTGGATTGCGTGGTGTAAAATGAATCGATGCCAAATTCGCCCATGTAAAAAGGTTTGGACGTGGCCGCCGTCCACTGTTGAAACAAATTGCTGAAACTTTGACCCCGATAAATATTGAGACCCCAGAGGTCCACGGCTGTAACGCTGGAGACGATGACCGGGATCGTGCTATTGGGGTCTCCTCCGCCGCAGGTGCCGGTCGATAGGGCAAATATGTCTCCAAGGCTGGAGCTGACGGGATGGTTCGGATCAACCGTCTTGATGGCTGCGGCCGCCGCCTGGGTCGCCGTAATTGCGTCGCCAAAGGTGGCATAACTGTTGTAATAAAGATTCAAATTCCATTCGTTGCCCACTTCCCACATCAGGACAGCCGGATGGTTCATCACCTGCTGAACCGAGGTCAGATATTGTCCGCTCGTGATATCCCCCGCGCTATCGACGACTGTCATGATCACCATGATGCCCGCCTCGTAGAAGGCGTCCAGGATCGCCTTGGATGTTGGCGCGTCGGGCGCCACTGGCGAAAAGACCCGCACGGTATTGGCGTTGAGCTGCTGAATCAACGGAACATCCGTCAAATAATAGGTTGCAAACTGGCTTTGCAGCCACGCGTTGAAGTCCGTCGGGTCATTGAAAAAACAGCCCGTGGTATTGCTGGGACTGGTGGGTGCGAAAGTCGCGGGCTGCCAGTTGATGCCCTTCATCACGTAGGGACGCGGGATATCGAGCGTCCCGTCCGGTAAACGCTTTTGCACGAAAAGCTGATGCCCGCTGACTGTGACGACGCTGGGTTGGATGGGAACCTGCGCCTGCACGGACCCAACGGCGGCGTAAAGGAAACCCGCGATGAAACCTCTCCTAAGGATAGACCGTCTTTTCATCATCGCGGAGCCTCCGGCGCGCCATACTCTAATGAGGGAGGTAGTTTATTTTTGATCGGTCTGGCGTTTTCGGATGGCGAATTGGCTTGATCGGCTTTCATGACGTTTACATTCTCAGCATTGCCGGCGCGCGGGCCAAAACTGAACACGAGCGAAATATACTGCGTGTTCCCAAGACTCCCCAGCGGGACCCAGGCATAATCCAGGTTCTGTCCCCAGAGGTGAATACCGACCCCCATCGAGAAGCCGGCCAGGGGCGAAAGGTCCTGAAGATTGTCCGTGCGAAATCCCATGCGCAGGGACACGGTATCCAGAGGACGCCATTCCCCGCCCAGGCGAATGCTGGGAGACCCCGCCTGGGGTAAGACCCCTTCGACGGTCGTCGTCCATGGAGGACTGGGAATGTAGGCCGCCGCCAGATGGAAAGCCAGCGGAAGAGAATCCCCTTCACTCAAGAAATTCAACGCGGTCCCCAGGTTGGTCAAGGTCGCGGCAAAAGACAAGTTCCGACGGTATTGATAGAGACTCCCCAGGTCCACGACATAGGCGTTGGCGGAAACATCGCTGATCTGGGCATTGATGAGCTTGCCGGCCAGACCGAAGGATAATCGGTCGGTCCAGGCCTGTCCGTAAGCCAAAGCATAAGCGGCATAATGGCTGGAAAAATTCCCCGAGGAAGCTCCTCCGACCTGCGTTTCGGGGATGTCTCCTGTCCCGAGGTATTGCAGGGAGGCCCCAAACGTTTTTCCCGGCCTCAGAGGATAAACAACACTCGCATATTCGTCATTCATCGATTCCACATAGGACAGGTATTGGGTCGCGACCTGGCAGGAATCGACAAACCCCAGGCCGGCGGGATTCCAGGTGGGCGCATAGGCATCGGTGGCCAGCGCGCTGTAAGCGGATCCGAGCGCCGCGGGCCGGGCGCCTACGGGAATTTCCAGAAAAGCGGCTCCCTCCGTTCCCGACGTCGCCCAAACAGCTGTTTGACAAAAAAGAAGAGACAACAAAAGTCCCTTCTTCAAAATAAGCCGGTTCAGAAAATAACTCCCATCGCTGGATGCGGATTATTGTGCCTTAATTGATCTGCGCTATCAAAGACAGGATGAAAGAATAACCGCCCGCCGCGCCGCCTGAGCCGGCGGCCCAGAGATGGTTGGAGTAGCGGACGTAGCCGAGGTCCGCATGGAACGCCAGGGTTTGGGTGATCGGGACCGTGGCGCATGTTTTTGAAAACATTCTTTGCGCTTGGCCGTCTTGGCTTTACCGTCGTCAAACAGTCCAAGTGGATCTTAAGGCGTAAGCTCCCAAGAAGCTGTTTATTTTGGCCCTTGAATCTAGGGTTGCCTAGCTGCAAACTTCTATATAGACTCAATCATCTATGTCATCTGCTGAGAAGGCATTAAACCTGCTGCGCGGCGCTGTCTTGAATGCGCGCATTTATCCCCCCGGAAGCCACATCATCATGGAAACGGTGCAGTTGGCGGTGGCCGCCATGACAACCTGCCTGGCCGAAACCCGCGAATTAAAGGTGAGCGATATCGAGGGAAGGCTCATGATCAACGACAAAGATGAAATCCACCTGCCCGCCTTCCGCTCGCTTATGACCGAGCATGAAATTCAGATGCTGCAATTTACCGCGGGATTGACCCCGGCGGAAGTCGAAGTGATCGCCGAAGGTCTCTCCAAAACCAAGAAAGATCTGGGGACGCCGGACGGGCTACCCTCCTGGCTGAGCAAACGCAATATCACGCACATCAAGGCCGCCCGGGTTAAATATGTGGCCGTCAACAAAGACGAGCAAGTCGTTCAGCGAACATCCATCGAACAGGCCACGAAAAAGGAGGAGGAAATCCTGGATGGCCGTGACCAGTACACGCTCGTTTTAACAGACGACTCCGTGGCGGCCCAGTCGGCCATAATTGCGGAACTGGCCGGGAAATCCGTCGCTGAACTGAAAAGGATTTTTGAATCGGACCTGTCGGCGCAGCTGGAATCTCACGGACTCTATCTGCCGCTCATTGGCGCCCTGTCGCCGGAGAAAATCACGGCCCTATTCACGGAGATCGCGCTTTGGGCCGAACATCGGGAGGAATCCGACCTGGTCCGGAGCCAAACCCAGTGGCTGCGCAAATTCATCGCGGCGGCCCTTCAGCTGCCAAACGGGCAGCAAATATCCCAGTCACTTCTACAGAAGCTGGTGGATTGCGGGATGCTGGATCGGATTCCTGAAAGTTTTTTTCAAGGACAAGACCGGCCGTCCATTCTGCAACAAACCCAGCAATTGCTCATGAAACCGCCTCAAGCCCTCACCCGTCCCGAAATCCTGAAGCGCCTGCCGGAGATCATCAGTTCTTTGTCCGCCCTGCAGGCCGACGCGCACCTCTTTGAAATTCTCAAGCGCCTCATTGAATGCTTGGGGAATGAAAGCCCGTTCCAGCGGGAAGCCGCCGTTAAAGGATTGGGGACGTTCCAGAACGCCATCGTCAGCGTCCATCGCGCGCGGCTCCTCCGGGAGATCCGGACGGCGCTCCTGACGGTGGCGGACGCGGAACAGACCTCCACCGTCTATCGGGAGCTCATGATCGTGTTGGGCGTCTCGGCGATCGATGCCCTCGTCGATCATGAACTGGAGGAGATGACCCGCATCCTTCAGCTGATCCGGCGGCATGCCGAAGACATGCATCCGACCTTCAAGGCGCGTCAGAAGCTCGCCGCGGATGCGCTCCTCCACATCAGCCAGCAGGCCACCCGGACGCTGGGCTCGGATCTCAATTCGACCGCCCAGGACCGCCAGGCCGAAGGATTCCGCATTTTAGCGCTCCTGGGCGGGGACGCCGCGGCCCCCCTCATCGAGATTCTGAAGCAGCCCGGCGACCAGCGCACGACCCAGATGGGCATGGCCGCCCTGCGGCGCATGTCGCCGGCCGCGCGGGCCAAAGTCTGGGAGCAGGTGGATGCCGCCATGCCCGCGGACGCCCTCCTGCGGATTCTGACCGCCGCGCGCGGTCTCCAGGATCCCACGGCTCTCCCCAAGATTACGGAGCTTCTGCGGCATCCGAATGGGAGCGTGCGCCGGGAGGCGCTGGACTGGGTTTCGCAGTTCCCGCCGGAAAAGGTCGGCCCGATGCTCTTGAGTCACCTGCACGATCCGGACCCCGCCGTTCAGGCCACCGTCGTCCGGATGCTGCGCGCGCAAAGCGTGACAAAACCGGTTCACGATCTTCTCCTCCTCTTGCGCACCGCCGCGCCGCCTCTACAGGAAGAAATTGTTCAGACGCTGGTCGAATTCAAGGATGCCGCGATCATTCCGGACCTGATCAAGCTCCTTCTCAAAAACCGGTCCTCGTTCTTTTCCCGAGGTCCGGAGACCCCTCCCTCGGTCCGGGCACGCTGCGCCTGGGCGCTGGGGTATTTCAAATTGTATGACCCGGCCGTGGCGGCTTTAGAAAAAGCGACCGGCGACCCGAACCCTCTTGTGCAGCGGCACGTCCACGCCGCCCTCGAGAGCTGAACCCCTGCGACGAGGGTTTCTCATGCGGCACCGCTCCTGTTATTGAATCACCCAAGCCTTCAGATGGTGGCCCGTATACCACATGTAGCCCAGCATGGCGGCCAGTAAAGCCAAAGCCACGAGCAATATCAGGACCATCAACCGAAGGCTGTAGGTATTTGCCAGGCGCTTTTGAAGAAGCCAGCGCACGGAAACCCGCAGCTCGATGACGTTGACCTTGAGCGCCATGGGGGCCTGAAGCGGTTTCCAACCCTTCAAGACCGACGTGACGGCGGCCTCTTGCTCGTCCGGTCGCTCGGGCGTGGGTACGCCTACAGAGGCCAGATTCTCGCCCAGGAGGGCCACGGACTCCTTGATGGTCGTGATCACGCGTCTTTCCCCGAGGGACATGACCCGCGCGATGGACTCGACGGGCAGGTCTTCCATCAGCCGGAGAATGACCGCCACCCGCTGGAACGATTCCAGTTTTCGAAGGAAATAAAGCAGCACTTCCTGCTCGTCGGAAAGAAAGATCAGCCCGGAGTCGACAGGGCGGGGAAAGAGGGACTCCCAGCGCTTTTCTCGACGACGGAAAAACTTTGGCAGAAGCATCTGATGCCGGTTTGGCGCAAGCCACAAATCAACCACCGTCTGGTAGAACCATAGCCGCGGCGAAACACCTAGGCCGGGCGTAAAGTTTAAGCGGGCCTCGAGCATCGTGTCTCGCGCCAGGAGCCATCCGGTTTTCACCGAACAGGCGAGAACGATCGAAAGGTTGTAAACGAGATTGGCGTACTGCGACCAATGATCTTCAAACCGCTTGTGTTCGGGCGATTCCAGAATAATCATGTGTTATCAGTTTATTTGATTTGTCAGAGTTTCACATCACTTTTGTGCCCGACAAGTGCCTGACCATCCTTCCTATTTTTTAAGCCGCCCTTCCCTTCCTCCTCCCGTCCCATCCTCAATATCGGTCGCCCCAGGCGACCTAACTCGACGGGACGGCCCCGACCATTGAAAATTCTATTGAGTGAACGGGGCCGAAGCGCTTTAATATCGGAGCCCGCCTGACGGAGGTTACCAAATGATGCGTCGTTCGAACCGGTCGGTTTACTTGGGCGTCTTGATTCTCGGGTGTACATTTGGAGGGCGCGCTTCCCTCGCCGCGGGGCGGACTACCGTGGCCGATCATCCGGCACTGCCCGCGGAGGTGGTTGACTTCGTTCTCCGGTCGGTCGGCTGCCGCAATGTGGCCAGCGCACCGCATTTCGACTCCGCAGTCCGGCCGGAGTCGGTCGACGCGGAATTGGCCCGAATGCGCTGTGCGGAGTTGCCGGCAGAGAAGACGCGCCTCGTTCAGAAATACCGTCAGCATCCAGACATCCTCCAGGCGTTGGATCCTTGAAAATGCGTCTTTCAAACCGGTCGGCTGACCCGCGAGACCCGATCGGCCGGGAATCAATAACGCTTCGGGGTCAGATATGGGCGATAACTTCGCTGGCGGGAAAGCGGACTTTTTTCAAGGACGCATAGGCGTCGTCGGCCGCGCGGTAGCCGGCGGTCGCCAGCACAACGGCATGCAGTCCCTGCGCCGGGAGCCCCAGAATCTTATCGAACTCCTCGGGCTGGAAGCCTTCCATGGGACAGGCGTCGACACCCAGCACGGCGCAGCTGGTGAGAAACGTTCCGAGGGCAATATAGACCTGCCGGGTGCTCCATTCGTTCAGGTAAGACCCTTTCGCCGCGCTTTCGACGGATCCCTGCATCATCTTCTTGTATGAATCAAGGGAATCCACTGCCACGCCGCGAATTTTGGCGATGCTCTGGACATAATGCTCCACATCCTTGGCGCTCAAGTCCTTGCGGACGCAGAAGACCACGAGGTGGGAGGCATCGGTAATTTGTGGCTGGTTCCAGGCGACGGGGCGGAGTTTCTGGCGGACGGCCGGATCGGTGACCACAACGAACTTCCAGGGCTGAAGGCCGAAGCTGGAGGGCGACAGGACAAGCGCCTCCTCCAGGGTTTTCCAGATGTCCGGCGCGATTTTCCGCGCGGGATCAAATTTTTTAGTGGCAATGCGCCAATTCAGACTATCGAGCAACTCGGACGGACCAGCCGAGACAACTGCAGTAGGCATATTAATTCCTCCTAGCGAATTTAACATCTAAGGAGTGAAACAGCAGTCTCCGAAAATGGTTCCCCGGCAAGCTTTATCGAACAGATGCTCGGAGAAGGCGGAACATTCGGCGCTCCAGATCAGGCTTCACATGAACCGCCGGTCCCGGAGTGCGGAGGGTGTAGGATTCGAACCTACGGTACGGTTTCCCGCACACCTGTTTTCAAGACAGGCGCCTTAAACCACTCGGCCAACCCTCCGCACTCCGGAATCAAAGATTCACGCTTGACTAATTATAAGACAGACGCCCGCATGCAGCCCTGAGTCTATGGCATTTTATTAACTTTTTATCTTAAGGAGCGACGACGAGAACGGCGAAGGTCCCCGGCACAATCGAGGGCCGCGGATGGGGCTGATTCGCAGTGGGCGGCGTTGGCGGCCCGAGTACAGCCACGGGCAGGAAAAGCCGGTGCGTGACCGTATCGAGTGCGACCGTGCGGGCGCCAAGCTGGGTCGGGACCGTCTGGACGACCGAATAGGCGTCCGGCGAATCCTCATGAATCACGGTCAAGGTGCCTTCGCCGTTGGAGGTGATCACGAGTTTGGTCTCCGGATCAAAAACGGTGGCGTCGACATGGTCGCCGATCGGAAGGGTGGTGACGACTTTTCCGCTGGACGCGTTGACCACCGCCATCCTCTTATTGCCACAGCCGACAAAAAGCCGATCCGTCGTCCGGTCCATCGCCAGACTGGAAGGCCCCTCGCAAGGCGCAACCTGCCAGCTTGCCTCCCAGCTTGCCTCGACACTCATGGCGCGGCTGTTGATCTTGAGCAGCAGATTCTTGTCTTCCACGTTCACGTACACCGCACCTCGTCCGTCGGCTGCCGCGAATTCCGGTTTCCCCCCCAAGGGAAGCGTCGCGAGCGGCTCTCCGGAGGCCGCCTTGAAAATAGTGGTGCTGTGTGACCGGCCGTTAAAGGCGAAGACGCGCCCCGCGGCCGGATCATAGAGGATGGCGTCCGGGTTTTCTCCCGTCTTGACGGTCCCAAGGACTTTCAATGTTTCCAAATCAAAGATCACAACCTGATTGTCACGGCCAGCGCTGATAAAGCCCCGTCCCAGCTCCGGCGCCAGCGTAATCCCGTGAACGCCATTGGTTCCAGGAATACTTCCGATAACCTGAAGCCGGTCGATATCCATCACCTGCGTCTGGGTGCTGTGGGAAATATAGAGTCTCCGGGCCTGGCTGTCGCAGGTCACATAGTCCCACCCGCCGTCGCCGGGAACAGGGATCTTATTAATGACGTGATAGCCGGACGCGGCGACCGGAGAGACGTCAAGGGTGGCCAGCAGAACCGCGTTTCGGAAGATCGATTTCATGCTTTAGATTTTATCTTTTTCCGACGGTGCCGAACCAGGACTGGTTTTCGCCCGTCGCGACGTAGAGGCCGAGCCCGTGGAGGAGGGTGAGCCACCCTTCGTAGTGGCTCCACAAGGTGGATTTGTCCTTCGGCGCAAACCCAACATGGCGGATGCGCGCGCGGGTCCGGTTGGGATCGGTTGTCGGCTCGACAGCAAAGGTCACGAGCGTCTGCTCGCCGCGGTAGTGCCAGTTGAAGCTCACGAATTCCCGTGGAGCAAACGCCTGGACCCGCTCGGGCCCATGGTCCCACCCGAAAGAAAATGTTCCCCCCACCCGCACATTCACGATGGCTTTTTTGGAAACC
>Ga0326728_10007050_pt1 | contig 29474 bp, 26 predicted proteins | sample MB3enrmetagenome_FD_207602 | JGI IMG/M metagenome (GOLD analysis project Ga0326728, IMG submission 207602) | Lab enriched peat soil microbial communities from McLean, Ithaca, NY, United States - MB31MN | ecosystem: Environmental > Terrestrial > Soil > Wetlands > Peat | place: USA: New York... | reverse complement strand
CCCAATATCCACTTCTAATTCTTCCCCCACCTCAACAGGGCACCTTTTAAACCCTTTCCCGTGACCCCGTCTTCCCTCGTAACTACCGCCTTGCCTTTTTGCATAACTCAAAAGAACCTACCTCCTTTTGCTAAAAATTCCTAATATAACCATGAAGTTTCTAATGTTTAAGCGTTTTCACCAGGCACTCACACTTACCATTGCAGCCTAAGCTATCCTTAATGTTTCCTGATAGTTGCGTGCTTGTTTTTCCATGAAAATTTCATTATGATGCAAGTAATAAATCTATTGAGAAAATAAGCTTTATTTGGGCAGATTTTGATAATTCAGCCATGAATTGTGTATTTTTCAGCAAGAAACAGCATTCACCTGTATTACTAAAGTTAAAAATAAAACATTAATAATTTCGGGACAAGCCAGCGCGATTCAAATCTATCGCCATGCCCCTGATTCTTGTATTAGACTACCATTATTTCAGGTTTTGCTGGTCAGCATCTACTGATTTTGTCTTCCGACTCTTTTGCCTTTGACTAGCCTTTCGGAGGCAAGTTTGTAGAGGTGCATCAACAATGAACTGGGTGGTCTTGCAAAATATTTGCGCATTGATTGCACATCTTCAAGTTTCATATATCTTCCTCACCTATCATCTAAGACGGAAGCACACGCTTTGCATCATAGGTTGACGGAATGACGTTTTGCTTTTGAGAAAGTCTTAAATCGCGTAACAATTTCATTGTGATTGGTGAATTTGTGGAAGGCAGGACTTTTGGAGAGTTGCTTTCGTCTGAGCATAAAGACTACTTTTACATTATGCATCTAAGTTATGGTAGCGATAAAAACCAAAGGAAAAGGCCTTGGAAATATGTCATTGACAAAGAAGAAAATATGATCGGGCTTGACTGGTGTGAAGTTACAAGAGACTGGTTTACTCTTTCAGAATCAGAACAGCAAGCCCTTGTACGTGATTGGACCCGGGATTATGATCTTTTTTGGGGCATAAAGGTAGGCGATTATGTGGCAATTCTAAATGGTGCTTTTTCACTTCTCGGTATTGCAAAAGTAACTGATTCAAGAAATGAATATGACCAGAATTTTTCAAGTGATAATGAAAATCCTGACCACCCTAGAAAGGTGAAGTGGATAAAGAGGTTTCAATATGATGGTGGTATTCTATCTCAACGACTCACATTACGCAATACTTTAGCGAAAGTAACACCTAAAACCCGCTCTCAAGGATGGAAAGTGCTAACGGCATAGACCTATAACAGTTTGTTCTTGGGTTTTCTTCATATCCGTTTCTATTCTACTTCAAAGGGACTTTTCTGTAGGGCTTCTTTTTTTTGGTTGGATTCAATAACATTAAAGCTTGAAAAGTATAGAGTTGAGAGCTTGGTGCCTGACGGATTGAACCTTGGGTTCAAATCCCATAAGGTTACGACCCGAAAAGGGTTAAGTCCATCAGGTTTCGAATGTGGAGTACATAACCAAGCTTGTTCTTTAAGCAAAGTGAGCGATTCGGAGGGACAGGACGCGGTGCTAGAGCATTTTAGTTAAATCGAAAGCTCCTGTGTAAATCGCTACTTTACTTTTTGACCTGCAAAGGTTTCATCATAAACTATTTTGTTGAGCGAAATCTTTTTTGGTTTTTGGATGTTACGGTTTTGGAAATATGGTTTATATGCTTTTTGGTGTTTTTGCTTGTTTTATGAGAGAAGGCGTGTGCGCGAAGAATTAGGAAGGTTTCAATGTTGCTAGGGGAAGAGAGGTTTTTGTCGGTGGATTATGCAAAATATTTAAAACGTTGCGCTGAGAATAATGGCTTACCTTGGAGGAAGGAGAGAAGAGTCTTAAAGTTCTTTGGAGGAAGGAGAGAAGAGTCTTAAAGTTCTTTGGAGGAAGGAGAGAAGAGTCTTAAAGTTCTTTGGAGGAAGGAGAGAAGAGTTTTAAAAGTACTTTGGAGGAAGGAGAGAAGAGTTTTAAAAGTACTTTGGAGGAAGGAGAGAAGAGTCTTAAAGTTTAGTTAGAGGTTCCTTTGATTCATATCCACCTTTGTCATGAGGGGATTTGATAATGGTAGTTTTGAGTCTTGTTTCGTTTTTAGCGTTTAGGGTTTTGGCTTCTTTGATTGGATGTTGGTGTTGTTTGCGGGGTGGTTTTGTTGGGTAAGAATCGTGATCGCCTCTGTATTGTTGCGGCTATTTTGGAGGCTGCAAATTCGGGTGCGAGTAAAACTCGTATTTATGGTTGGGCAAATTTGAGTTTTAGTCTTGTAGAGAAGTATTTGGGTGTTGTTGTGGGTCTTGGTTTTGTTCGTGTTGAGGGTTCTAGGTACTTGTTGACTTTGCGGGGTCGAGAGTTTCCTGTGCAGTATAGGCGTTTTCGTGAGCATTATGTTGGGGCTCAGCAGTTGCTTGAGGCTTTGGGTTGTGAAGGGGAGAAGCTGTTTTTGATGTGTGAAAATCCTCGCTAGCCGCTTTGTTAGGTCGTTGTAAATGCATAATCAAAAGTTAAGTGCCAGGAATTCTTTCGAAAAAAGCAGAGACTGCCTGCTAATGTTAAGTAACGTTTGATCTGGAGGCAACAACAAATAAACAACCGCTGCAAACTTTTCGCTGCCACCCTACTGGTCTTCTTGGCGTTTGGTTCTTGCCTTTTCAGTGATCATTATGTTTTTGCCCAAATTGACCAAACCACATCAAAGATTGCGGCAGCAAACACCGCCATTGATGGGGCTTTTAATGCTGTTTTGGACGCTGAAAAAGCAGGCGCAAACGTTACTAGCCTACTGACTCAGTTAAATGTTGCTGAAAGCGACTTGGCTCAAGCAGAAAACGCATACCGAACCGGAGATTCCAACACAGCTGCAGCCCAAGCAGACAGCGTACTCCCAATTGCACAAGAAGTCACAACCGCCGCTCAAAACGCCAAACAAACCGCTTTAGTTTCCGGCCAAAACGCATTCTGGTCCACCATCGCATTTACCGTGATTGGTGTTTTTGTGTTCGTTTTGGTTTTGTTTTTGGTTTGGCGCTGGTTCAAACGGAGCTACATTAAGAGTTTATCAGAGGCAAAACCAGAGATGAACAGCCAATGAAACTTGGAGATTACAAACTTGTCTTTGTTGCTGTAGGCTTAATTGGCGTTTTACTTATTGCAACTCCTGCTCTTACTGATGTTTTTCATCTTCCGGGTGGAGAGCAGTATTCTGAGCTTTATCTTTTAGGTCCAAACCAGATGGCTGAAAATTACCCATCAAACATTGCCGTCGGCCAAGACTATTCCGTTTATGTAGGCGTAGGAAACAATCTGGGTTCTTCAGCTTACTACGTTTTGTATGTGAAGCTTGGTAATCAGACTGATATATTACCGAATGATATACTTGGGACGCCGAGTCCTCTTCAACCCTTGTATGAATACAGGTTTTCCATTCAAGATGGCATGAATTGGGAAAGTCTCTTGACTTTTTCAGTTTCTAGCGCTTCAATCTCAGGAAATAATTCACAGATTAACACTTTACAAATAAACGGTGTCGCGTTTAATGCAGATAAGCCCGCCATGTGGAATTCAAACAGCACTACATTTACATATCAACTATTCTTTGAATTGTGGAGATACAACATTCAGTCTAGTTCGATCCAGTTTGATAATCGTTTTGTTACCCTTAATTTGAACCTTACAGGAACTGCATAGCTCAGAGTGGGATTTCTTGTTCTTTTTGATTCAGATCTTTTTGAAAATTGTTCTTAAAGTTTGTTTTATAGAAACTTAAATTGAGAAACACAAGCACCGCAAATTTTTAAGCGCAAACTTGGCGTTGGAATATTAACAAAAAAAAGAAAATTGTTGCTTTTTTGGAAAGGGGATCGTTTTTATGACGTTTCGGTATAACTATGTTGGAAGTCTAATAGAACGTCTATTGCAGAATAATGGGTTTCCTCTCCAACTGGAACTTCATCCTGGTTCACATTGTGGACCTTTTGATTGTCCCTATTGCTATGGTAAGCAGCAGGTATTATGTAACGGTTCGATGGACACGGCAGACTATGGTCAGTTGTTCGATGAACTGGAAGAGGAACATGGATTATTTGTTGAAATCTCCGGGATTCGAAGTGATCCTTTAAGTTATTCTGATTTTTGCGGCTTGCTAGGAATAGTCAAAAGAAAGAAATTTAGTTACGGTATCCACACAAAAGGATACTTCTTAAATACACAGATAATTAAACTTCTAAATTCGGAGTCTGACTCGCCAGGCTGCATCACGATAGGCATCGATTCTGCAAACACCTATACTTACAATAAGCTGCACGGGCTACCCCCAAACAGCAACGTATTCAATATGGTCAAGGAAAACATTATTCGACTACACCAAGAAAGGGAAAAAAGAAAATCGTCTCTCAAAATTAAGCTTACCTATTTATTGTTTGCTGAAAACTCTTCTGAAGAACAGATCAAAGAATTCATCTATACTTTTGGAGACTATGCTGACATCATACGTTTCTCAATCCCACAAGTACCTAACACGGCGGAACCTCAAAAGTATCTAAAGAGCGAGTTTATTTCTAAAACCTTTGACATGCTTAAAAACTACGAAAACGACAAAATCATAATATTGAATTTCCGGCAGTCAAAACACAACCAAAGACTCCATTACTGTTGGTCCCAGCGATTTAACGCCACAATCGATAAAGCAGGCAACGTCTTTCCCTGTCCGCAAGTTGCTCTCAGAAACTATGCGAACTTGATCCTCGGGAACGTAAAAAAAGACCGATTTTGGAATATATGGAATTCTGAGAAAAGGAGCCAATTGTTAGCTATGTCCATCAAGGAAATGAATTGCAGAGTTTGCGATCGAAAAGATGAGTCCATAAACATAGAGCTGAACAAACTGATGAAAGTCAATCGATTTGTCATAAGCAGCAAAAATGGATAGTGCACTTTAGAAAAAATTAAGGTGATAACAAAAATGGGAAAAATTCGAATACCAATATGCGAGCCAACCTTAACTGGAGGGCATGAAATCGAATATCTATCAAATTGTATTAAATCAAACTGGATATCTTCAAAAGGAAATTATGTTATTGAATTTGAAAACCGATTCAGCAAATTCTGCAATGCGGAATATGGAATTGCCACTTCGAGCGGGACAACTGCCTTGCACTTGGCATTGGTAGCTTTGGGAGTAGGAAAAGGCGACGAGGTAATTGTGCCCACACTCACCATGATTGCAACGGCCAATCCTGTAATTTTTGCGGGCGCCACTCCTGTTTTTGTTGATTCAGAACCACACACGTGGAACATTGATGTTGCTGCAATTGAAGAAAAAATAACTGATAGAACTAGAGCAATACTGCCAGTTCATATATATGGTCATCCAGTGGACATGGATCCACTCTTAAGTCTGGCCAAAAGGCACAACTTGTTTGTGATAGAGGACGCTGCTGAAGCCCATGGAGCCGAGTACAAAGGTAGGACTGTTGGGTGTTTGGGAGACATTGGTTGTTTCAGTTTTTATACGAACAAAATTATAACGACGGGAGAGGGAGGAATGGCGGTAACTAATGATAGTGAAACTGCAGAAAAGCTAAACCAGTTCAGGGATCTTGCTCATAGCAAGGAAAAAAGATATCTGCACTACCAAATTGGTTTTAATTATAGAATGACGAATCTCCAAGCAGCGATCGGAGTAGCACAAATGGAGCGAATTGATGAATTTATCAAAAACAGGAGAAGAAACGCGAAATTGTACAACTCAATTCTGAAAGACGTACAAGGAATAACTTTGCCCCCTGAAGCAGATTGGGCAAAGAACATTTATTGGTTATACTCTATATTGATACAAGACGACTTTGGAACTGGCAGAGACGAGCTAATAACTGAACTATCTGAAAGAGGAATTGAGACTAGGCCATTTTTTATTCCGATGCACAAGCAACCTGTGTTTAAAGAAATGGGGCTAACTAGCGGAGATTTTCCAGTTGCTGATGAGCTTTGTGCAAAGGGAATATGCTTACCATCCAGTTCTTCTCTTCATGAAAACCAAATAAACTACGTTTGTGATGCAATCAAAGAAGCCCAAAAAACTGTCAAGTAAAATGGGATTAGATTCAAACGCGACATCTGCCATGCTCCGTCTAAATGGCAGTCTTCTCAATGCGTTCGACGTGGCAAAAGAAGAAATGGCAAATATCAAAATCGTTTGCCTTTCATGTTTCTTTTTTCTTATTCTTGAATTTAACTTGTGAGGTGATTATTTAGGGTGAATGGTCTATCTTTGGTAATGGCAACCCGAAACGAGTCTGAGTGTATCGTGGAAATAATTAGAAAGCTCGATTCGATTCTTTCCAAACTGCCATTGAATACCGAACTTATTATTGCCGATTACAGCGAGGATGATACACTAGAATTGGCAGTAGCGGCAGGCAAAAGTTGTTCGCTGAAAATAGTTCCGCTGAAAGTCGGTCGCCCTGGAAGAGGCTATGCCGTGAAGAAAGGCGTTGAAGTTGCATGTTTTGATTTGATCTGTCTAATAGACGGTGATGGCAATCACGACCCAAAATACATCCCACGGTTACTGGAAGCCTACAAGCAAGGATGCATCGTGTCTCCAACACGTTTTCCTCCGCTTGGATGGAGTGAAGAGCATACTTTTTTCCATTACTTTGGTAATAGGCTTGTAGTAACCACTTTTAATTTACTTTTTGGATCCAATGTATCCGATATTACCAATGGTTTTTATCTCATGAGCAGAACGGTTTGGGATTGCATTCACCCGGATTCAAGCCACTGGTCGCTCGACACTCAAATAATATGTCGAGCCCTAAAGAGAGGCATAGACGTCATTGAAATCCCTTATTATGAACCCAAACGTCAAGGAGGGCGTGCAAGTCTAAAACTCTCAAATGTTTTTTGGCGAATAGGCGGACGCATTTTTCTTGAATGGTTAACGATGTGAAAGTTAGCTCCAATCTTATAGATCCCAAACCGGTTGGACTGTTTAAAGTGTTAATATATTAATGACCTAAAAAGCATCAAGAGATGTAACCAATATGGTTTTTATTGAAATATTTTTCTTGAGTATTTTGTCAATATTGATTATAGGTTTCTTAGCATATTTCTTGCTAATGCTTCATTTTTCAAGAAAACCATCCAACTTACTCAAGAAAGCAATATTTCCATCAGTGTCTCTAATAATCGCTGCCTATAATGAAGAGTTGGTTATTTCTAAGAAACTCGAAAACACAATTGAAATGGAATATCCAAAAGATAAGTTAGAAATTTTGGTTGTAGACGATGGCTCAACAGACAGGACAAATGCCATAGCAAGAGATTTTGCAGTAAATCATAAGGACGAAGCGACCATTCGTTTAATTGCCCAAGAAAAACGAATGGGGAAAGCCAGTGCCTTGAATAGAGCGATGAAACAAGCTACCGGTGATATTGTTATTCTCTCAGATGCAGATGTTTTGCTTGAAAAAGATTCAATTCAGAAGTTGATCTCAAACTTCGTCGAGAAAAATGTTGGTGCTGTGTCAGGGATTGAAGTAATTAAGAATGCGGATCAATCTTCTACCACCCAAATAGAACAAGGTTATCGGAGTTTTTACAATACTATTCGTTTGGGGGAGTCAAACTTAGATTCAGTTATTATGTGTGAGAGTGAATTCGCTGCGTATCGGAGAGGGCTGATCAAAATTATACCCCCAGATAGTCTTTGCGATGATATGGAATTGACATTGAGTGTGAGGAAACAAGGTTTTAGAGCAATCTATGAGCCTGCTTCGGTTTTCCATGAATGCACTCCCCCAAAATACAAATCAAGGCTAAAGCACAAAATAAGACGCGGCCAAGGCATTCAACAAACGCTACTTCGATATTCAAACATGATGTTTAAGAGGAAGTATGGTGCGTTTGCATTTATAGTGATGCCATTTGAGTTTTTCATGCACCTTGTTTCTCCAATTCTGATTCCAATTCTCTTGATTACTGGAATAGCAATTTTGATATCTTCGTCTAATTTGCTCGCATTTTTTGTACTTGGAATTTTGTTAATATCTTTACTGATCTTTATTACGTTGAGAATTGTATCTCCAGCATTTTCTATTACTCTTAAAGATTCATCCAATGGTGCAAGTTCGAGATTTTTGTTAGTTTTATATGATTTTCTAACACTACAAGTTTGCTTACTGATAGGTCTAATTTTACTTGGTATAAGAGGCCCAAAGGTCAAATGGGAGCAAATGGAAGAAGTAAGAAGGTCAATAAGTGAACAGTGATTTTTCTTTTTTAAACAAAATATTTCCGAACGAAATGGAAAACGAGAAGAAAGGATTAGCGGATGACTTTAGTAGACTTGTAAAAAAGATATTGGGCAAGGCTCATTGGAACATCAAATCTATCATAATTTATGGTTCTGCAGCCACAGGAGAACATGCATCAATTCCAAACGATATTGATGTTATAGTAGTCTCAAAAATCTACGATCCATTACTTTTTCAGAGGATAGCTCCAGCGATCAATTTATCAAAATTCGAAATTGAGGTTGATCAGATATCCCTTAACGATTTTCTGTTATTGAAAACACGGCAACTGGCTGATGTCAAAAATTCGGGAGTCGTAATATATGGAGACAAAAGTATTTTGTTTGGTACAAGAACTGACGATATTTATTATTATGAAGGGATTAAATCATTATTTAATTTTGGAGTTATGAAACCGCTTTCAGCGGTATCAAAGAATGTCTTAACATCAGATAAATTGTCCAGTGAACGGACGAATTTAATATTGAATAGTTGTGTTAAGGCTTACGAGGGAATTTGTGCTTGTTTACTTATTTTAAGAAAGCAGTACAAACTCGGCTATGGGGCAAGGGCACATTACTTCTCCGAAACATATGAAGAAGAATTTCCTTCACTTTACAAAGAAATTGATAATCTTGGCAAGAAGGTAGAATTAGCATATGATTTGAGGATAAATAAACGTCATTACTATGGAAATGTAATTGACTTCTGGTTTGATACCCGGAGAGATGTCGGGACAGTAATTCCTTTTGCAATGGCAGAGTTTTTTGGTCGTGCCACTGTTTCTCCGCTCTTAAGTAGCGTGTTTCTTTTAAATTCTTTACCCCACGATTTTCTAAGCTCATTGATGTACACCGTTCGTTTATTATCTGGAAAAATGAAAGTTCCCCCACCTAGTATATTTTCCATTGACCCTGTCAGCAAATTGTATATTTCATGCTCTTGTCTACTTTTCTCTTTTGATTCGAAACTCAATTTCAAGGAAGACTTTATGGAAATTGCTGAAAAAAACCTTCGCTCTATTCTGCCCTTATCTTTGAAGAGCATGTCCCAAATTGAGAAGTGGGAAGAGATGCGAAAAACGTCAGTGAGTTTGAACTCTATTGTATCCCAATGGCACACCGATAAAATAGATCCTTGTTTATTCAATTTGTGAGGAATACCCGAATGTATCTGCTGGCTTTATTTGTTGACGCGCTAAGATATGACTACATAAACAGCGAAGACTCTCCGTTTTTGTACGAAGCTATTCAAAGTAAGCGCATAAGACAGCTTCGGTCAAAGCCTGTGTTGGGATTTACGCATACAGCAACGGCGTCGATTTACACTGGAACTTGGCCTCGAACTCATGGAAGATGGGTTTATTGGGGTAACAAGAAGGGCGAAGAAGCAGATGTGTATCCAGTACAAAAGATTTTCAGGCTCATTCCAGAGAAAAAAATCCGGCTTTTTGCAAAGCACGGGTTCAGTTACCTATTAGAACTTTTGAAAAGCCCAGCGTCAGAATGGTTCATGCCAAATCTCCCTGAGAACATGGCTCCCTTCTTTTGTCGGCTTACGCCAGTCTTCAACTTGGATCAATCTGTAGGTCACATTCCGACATTGTTTGGGATTCTTAGAAAAATGAAAATCGACTATTCGTTCAAAAATATTGAATCTCTGGATATCAAAGATTTTGAAGTTAAGATTCCCATTAGTGACAAAGACGTATTCGTTAATGTTCTATCTTACGGCCATTTGGATCATACTGGTCACATTTATGGTCCTTCCTCACAGCCAATTAGCAAAGAAGTCCAGAAATTGGATCAATTCATTTGTGGTCTGTTCAATAAACTCAGCAGAATTACCTCAGATTTACACTTAGTAGTTTTTACTGATCATGGCATGACGAAGGTGGAAAAACGTTTCAACTTGCAAGGTCTCATTGAAGCATTAAGAATGCGATCTGGGTTAGATTACCTAGCTTTCTACGATAGCACCATGGCCAGATTTTGGTTTATGAACGAGCGAGCAAGAAGCATCATAATTGCGAGTCTCAAAAAGCTACAATACGGGAAGATTCTCGAAAAATCGGATTTGAAGAAGCTAGGTTTAGATTTTGGCAATAACAACTATGGTGATTTGATTTTTCTAATGAATGTTGGTTGCGAGATTTTTCCTAACTATTTCGTTAGTATCTTGCCCAGTTGGATAAGGCAATATAAAGGAATGCACGGCTTTGATGTAGAAGATCCCTCACAACAAGGGGCATTTCTTTACTCAGGCAGTCTTAGCGAACAAATTATTACGGAAACTATTGAAGCTGTGGATTTTCTGCCTACAATTTTACATATATTGAAATTGCCAATTCCTCAGTATTGTGAAGGGTCTTCCATATTTAAGCATTAATTCTAAATTTGAATTGTTATCATGCACTCCCAAGAACTGAGCTGTGGATTTCAATTTTTGATCATTTTGAACAGTATTGTTGAAACTTTGCTTAGTCTGTTTCTATTGTGACGTGCCAAGCAGCGAAGCATTGGGACACGAACAATCATAAAGTATGTATTGTTTTGATTTTTGTGCTCGCTACAAATGGTAAGACTAGTTCACAATATAGGTCACTTTTGCATCTAAACCTAAATATCGAAGGGCATTTAGGATCTTGACAATATATTATATAATACCAGCTTATTGAAGTGGAGACATTTTATTTGCCCAAAGAAGACACGAACTCAGATACTCCATTCGTTTCAGTGATCATAATCGTTCGGGATATGATAAATACGATAGACCTGTGTTTGCGTTCAGTTTTCTCCGGGGATTATCCTGAAGACAGGTATGAAGTTATTGTTGTGGACGGAGGTTCCAAGGATGGCACGTTCGAAAAAGCCCAAAAGTATCCGGTGAAATGTCTTCAAGAGTTCCGAAATGGAAGAGCCATCGCAAGGAATATTGGAATAAAAAACGCAAAAGGTGATATAATTGCATTCCTTGATGCTGATTGCGTGGCCCATCCTGATTGGTTAAGAAAACATGTGGAGTTGCATAATTCTTCTTTGGCACTATCGGCAGTTTGTGGATCCGTAGAGTGCGAAACTCATATCTCAAAAATAGTGAAACTCAGACATTACACGTATTTCGGATTTATATGCGAGAATGCCGAGCGCAAACTTACTTGGGATATCGCAACGTGCAATGCGAGCTTCAAAAGAAGACTCTTTAAGGAAGTTGGTTTATTCGACGAAAAATTGGATTTGGGCGAAGATGCAAATCTGTGTTGGAATGCATTTCGCAGAGGGTTTCCAATACTCTTCGATCCCAGTCCTAAGGTTACGCATATTTATCCTCAAATGACTTGGAAGAGCTATTTAGACAAAAAGAGATCGGATGGCCTAAGCTATTGCAGTATTCAGATTCCTTACAAATTTCCTAAACAGTTCGTAGGAGCGGCACTTTTTGCTCCCTCATTATATTTACTTCGATGTATGGTCGAAGCATCCGACCTTGTCCGTTATTTGCCTTCCAAGAGACTGACGTTCGCTCTTATGCCCTATATTTTCCTAGGATCAGTTTTTTGGTTGGCTGGGTATTTTGAACCAATATTAAACAAACCGAATTAGTTTACAAATCGATTATTTTTCAGTAAATTTTTTGTAACTATGTTCCAGAATATTAATGCCAATGTGAATATTAAAAACGAACTCGACGTCGAAACATCCTTAACTATGCCGTGCCATTGCTTGACTTACCCAAGTCTTTCTTTCTGTTGATCATACTTTCTCTGATGAGGGAGAATCGACAAATGTTGCCCGCAATGTTGAATATCTTAAAACTTCCCTTCCAGATTATTGCGAAGTCGTGTCTATTTTTAGTTAGAAATTCTTGAATGGCTTCCAAGAAACCCCAAAATCTTTGTGGAAGTGTACATAGGATGAGAAATTATTTTTTCCTACTGTTGATGGCGATAAGCATTTCCATCGTTTCAGTATTGGGAATTTTGCACTTTGTCGATGTTCCATTACAGTTTTCACCTTACTCTTTAATTCCAGATTTTCCTATAGTTATCTGGATTGCTCTATTCTCGGTTATTCTTGGGCTATTGCTAGTTCTGGCCAATAAGAAAAAACAAAAGGACTCCACAATAATCCTCGCGATAATTGTATTGGTTACTGTTTTCTATGGAATTATGACGATTTCGGAAAGAAATTTAACATACACTGACAGCTGGACAAATATTTTAACTGCAGAGAAAATATTTGAAAATGGCCGCTCCAGTTTAACCTACAGTGCGGACAGCAGTTGGCCCTCTTTTTATATCTTTTTTGCAGAGTTTAAAATGGTTACAGGCATCGATTTTTTCACTATTGCGAGGTTTCTTCCTACAATTCTGAATTGCTTGGCTTTTGCATGGATTTTCATATTATTTCGCAAACTCGGCCTAAAAAATAAAGCAGCCCTAATAGCGATAATAGCACTTATCTTAGTGGATACCATGGTTTACACAGACGTCAGTCCAACGAACTTTGCCTTCGCCCTTTACTGCAGTTTATTGTATCTTGTTTTCATAAAGAAGCAGACGAGTCAAAATCGAAGCTACATGATAATATTCTTGTTGTTATTTGCCACTATAGTTACATCCCATGCGTTAATACCTGCCTTTTTGCTTTTTCCGATGTTACTGTTCCCAGTTGTGGCCTTTGTTCTTAAACAAAACAACAAGATCGTCCGGATAGGCAATGAATTCTATGCAGGAATTATTTTGTGGATTTTCTGGAATGTCTTTGCGATAGCGCCTTTTTGGTGGCAAACCGTTGCCTCATATGTTCACGGCTTCTTCTCACATGTTTCGACTCTATCATCTCCCATTTCACGGTCACTGAACTACTTCCTATATGGCACTCCTCCGCTTGGGATTCAACTAACAACGTTCTTAATTCTTGGCCTCATCCTCTCAATCGCTTTAATAGGGTTTTTTGCATATATTATACAATCTCCTAGGTGGCTCAGAGCAAGAAATACCTTAAAGAAAAATATGTATTGGTCACGTTTCCTTGTCCTTTTTTCGCTATTTGTTGGTTGTATCATAACAGCCCTCATACCATACTTTCTTTTAGGCGGAACGGTTGATACTTCCAAAGTATTGCTTTTCATTTGGATTCCTGTGGTTTTCTTTGTCGGAACCGTTTTTGCTAAACTAAAACGGAAACGAAGGCAGATCTTTTCTATATTATTAATATTGCTGCTAATCCCGGCGTTTTGCATTTTTAATTGGAACGAATTTTGGCTCTCTAACCACGATTGGGAACTTTCCAGCGCGCAATTTATAGGCGCAAAAGCTCCTCCATCAACAATAATAACTGACAGCTATTCATCGGCTTTAATTCACTACTACAGTCCAAATTCAACCTTTGAATCTGAAGGACTACCAGAAAAACCTGAATTAGCATTACCGGCTTTTCTAGGCAATGTTCCACCAACCGAACTTAAATGGCAAAATGGAACGTTGATTCAGTGGAACTATTTCGTGAGGTCAGCAAGGCAAAGCGTGATAATGAATATCGATTTTGGAACTGGGAATCAGACTCTAAGTAAGCTCGACACCTATTTGTCAAAGCCTCCGATAAACCGCATATACGACAACGGATTTGTTCAAATTTATGAGAGATAACAGCAGCGCGCGTAAGAGTGACGGCTACGTACATCTGTCTTGGTGATGAATTGTGTTCTCGCGACCCTACGACCTGCGAAAGCCCACTCTACGAAATTTTATTGTAAGGTATTGTGTCGGATTGACATTTGTTGCTGGTCTTTCCACGCTTGTTGTGTACGCGGTTCATGGATGGACTTGGGATTCAAGTTTTGCCGGAGGAAGAATCACATTGACTCTGCCTGAGTTTGTAACTGTCATAGTGCTAGTTACACTACCCGTTGCCATATGTATTGACGTGTGGAGAAGCCGAAATCCCACCAAACGAAAGTAAACAGCTGTCCATACCAAACGGCAATGACGAGTTACCCTAAATTTTCACCGCTAACGCGTTACCCAGCGTCTAGACTCTAGCTTGCCCAATCACCGAATAGTAACAGTTGGAATCTTAAGGGATTTCACCGAGGAGGTAACGTTACCCAAGCAATAAACGTAAGTGTCGCGTTTGCGGACGGCTAAATTGCCGAACTCACCAAATTTTTAGGGAATACGATTAAGGTCACGGGGGAAAGTCTAATCCACTTCCAACCCCGAACTATAAGTGCAAACGAATAATCATCTTTACCCAGATGCCAAGCGTTTGCCCTAATGATTACCTTATCACATTTTTACCCCCAGAGGCAAAAAATGAACAAATATCCAATAATTTCGTTTCTTCTTAGACACTTCAGTTTACCGTGGGCTATTAAAAAACGGTGACATTTTTGGGATTAACCCCAAAAAATGATTAAACTAAACTATGGACTTTGCAAGGAAAGTTCGACTTAAACCATTTTTCACCATTTTAGGAACACCCATGCGCGCTACGGCTTGAGCGTCGCTACCCTTAATACTTCCCATACCATCAGTCTCAACGCGCTATGCGCGCTTACACACTTTACTTTTGCTAAAGGATCAACGCCCTTTATAAACGCATGAGGATATGATAATGAAAATCTGTTTTGTATCTCACGAATACCCTCCCCTTATGCTTGGAGGAGCAGGGGTGTATGCATTTCATTTAACCAAAGAACTTGTTAGGCGAGGACACGAGGTTCATGTGATTTCGCCTAACATTGAAAAGAAAGAAACTGATACTGTGGAAGATGGCGTGTTTGTTCACAGAATACCAGTGATAAATGAACCCCTCTTATATATTCCATCATTTTGGTTTAGCCTAAGCAAAAAAAATAACAAGTTATGCAAAAGTGAACACGGATTTGACATACACCATGATAATGGTGTAATAGGTGATGTCGGCATATTGAGACCCAGATTAAACGGGCAAAGAGTTGTCACAATACATCATTTACAAAGCACATTTACGAAGCACCAACCCCTTCTTAAAGGGCTATTAAGTTTGAACCTTGAAGGTGCATTCCCTTCCCTGATCCTTGCGAGAAATGTTGTCCACCGCGCAGATAAAATCATAGTTGTGAGCAATTTCACTAAAAACGATTTGATGCAAACATATAAGATACCCTCGTCTCGGATCGAGGTGGTTTATAATGGTGTCTTTCCTGATGATTTTGTATTTCGAAAAAAAGAGATCCAAAACATTAAGGGCATTCTACATCTAAAAGATGAGATAGTTTTCTTATTTGTAGGTCGGATTAACGACCCGAGAAAAGACCTGTTCCTATTGCTAAAAGCTTGGGCGCTTCTTGCAAAAAAACATAAGTCTGTTAAACTTTTGGTAGTCGGATCAGGTGATCAGACGATTGCGAGAACTCTCGCTAAATCAATGTGTATAGGGGAAAACATTTTTTTTACGGGTCACGTTGGTAATGAAGTTCTAAATAAAATATATTGTGCATGTGACATTTTTGTTTCGCCATCATTGCTCGAAGGATTTGGCTTAACTTTGGTTGAGGCGATGGCGGCGGGAAAGCCGGTTATAGCCTGCAATTCAGGTGCCACAAGAGAAATTGTTACGGATGGTATTAATGGCAAGGTTCTTAACAACCGAGACCCGAAGAGTTTGGCTGAAGCTATGGAATTTTTTGTCTTAAATCCTGAATGCATTAATAAAATCGGACGGAGCAATCGAGAATACGTTTCCAAGAAATTTGATTGGAAGACTACAGCAACACTTACGGAGCGTACTTATGAAAATTTACTCGGTGATCCCGAATCTTCCGCGCGCACGGTCGCGTGTCAGAAGCAACCAAAATGAGAAGAACGAAAAAAGCTCAAAACTTGGCGAGAGTTAAAACGCTCAGGAAAAGGATTAAAAGAACGCGAATCCTGTACTGAGAACATGATGAACCCGCGCGCTCAGCCACTATTCAAATAATTTGGAGATATTCAGATGCCTAAGTCTCTTTTAGCTTGGCTACATCCTCAATCTGAATATGTAGATTATGGATCTGTAGATTACTGGCTAGGTTATTTCCGCAAGCATTATGGGATATCTAAGATGCTAAAAGGCATAATATTTTCTAGCATTCAATTGCTTAAGAAGTCGTCATTAGATTTAAGGGAAGAGCACGTAGTAGATGTTAACGGTTGCAAACTATCAACTATACCCAATGACTCAGGTATTTCGTATGAATTGTTGCTGTTTAAAACTCATGAACCTCTTGCCACAGAAGTATTGAAGAAAGTGTTGAAAAAGGGCATGGTTTGCTTGGACGCAGGTTCAAACATTGGTTATTATGCTCTGCTTGAGCTTAAGCTTGCTGGGAACGAGGGGAAAGTCATTGCGGTTGAACCTTCTTCATTAAATTACTCTTATTTAAAAAAGAATATACATCAAAACGGTTTTGATGATGCGGTAACATTCCGTCTTGCTCTTTCCAGCTCCGATGGAGTTGTTCCTTTTTTGATGCATAAGTATTCAAATCTCTCCAAGGTGGTTGATGAGAACTACTCTTATTCAGAGGGCTCCATCGTTAACGTGCCTGCAAGAAGCTTGGACTCATTGACGGAACAATATCATCTTGATAAGCTTGACTTTTTGAGAATGGATGTTGAAGGTTACGAAACAGAAATATTCCGTGGAGGACAGCATACAATTGAAAAATTTAGACCTGTTATTTTTATTGAGGTTCACAAATCTATACTTGGTCTAAAGGCGACTGTTGATTTTTTGCGCAGTTTGCAAAACCTAGGATATGACATTAAGTACTACATTCCTAGAGAACTTGATCATCCTTTAATAGGCAACATGAAAGACATTCAAAAACTCAGTATCACCCAACTTATTGAAAAATTAAAGGGCGATCTGATTCCCGGTGACTTTCATCTATTCCTTGTAAATAGTGAGCATGCATCGCTGGTGAAAGCTTAAACAGCGTGCAATAAACCCGTATTATCTGTTGTAGTGCCTAGCGCGCGAAAAGAAGTCCCCAACACAACTTGGGCTAGAAGAATGCTCATTCGCTGATGGGTAGCCGTCTACGCGAATTATGCTTTAGTTGTGGAGGTTGTTCTTCAAATGCGCGATTTGAACCAAGTTTGCTCTGAACGCGGACTACAGAGAACAGCATCGGCCGTTTTAAGCACAAGAAAGCTAAGAACGAAAATATGAAATAGGTGGGTGAACAGATGGTGCAACTCTCAAAGAATGCAAAGAAAGACCTTGACTGTACCGTAATTGGCGACGTTTTCATTGATGCTACCGTAGTTGCTAATTCAAATCAGGTTCACTTTTCACATGGCGGGACTTCATATTGTGAACTTGCCAAAGTGGACTTTGGAGGTTCAGGAAATGTTGCTGCTGGACTGGCGTCACTTGAAGGCAAAGTTGCCTTTGTCGGCAAAGGGGGAGATGATTTCTTCCGAAAGGCATACCACCAAAACTTGAGAGCGCTTGGAATAATTACCAAAATCTTTATCGACAGAAATCTGCCAACTGGATTGTTAATAGCTCTAGTAGATGAAAGCATTGAGCGATCCTTTCTTGTTTTCCGAGGCGCGAATGATACTTTGTCAAAAACCGAAGTTGAGCGCATTGCAAATTTGTTGAAAAGATCTAAATATGTCCATATATCAGGGCACTCGTTACTGCATGACCCCCAAAAAGAGGCCATCCTTCGGGCAGTTGAGTTATCGAAGACGTTCGGATCAAAAATAGTGTTTGATCCAGGCGCCCATAATATCATCAAATCTAAACGCCAATTCTTCAATGATGCTTTAGGGTTCTGCGACGTTTTATCAGTTAACTTGGAAGAAGCAAAAGCCATAACGAACGAATCAAATCTTGACTACATAATTGATCAACTGGCAAAAAAAGTCCCTCTTACAGCTCTAAAATGTGGTCCGAAAGGATGCATATTGTTAAGCCAAGAAAAGATTCTTGAAGTGCCAGGTTTCAAGGTAAAATGCCTGGATCCCACTGGGGCAGGAGATGCTTTTACTGCTGCATTAGTTTATGGTTTAACTCACGATATTTCACACGAATCCACCTGCACGTTGGCGAATTGGTTTGCCTCGCGAGTAGTAACTAAATTTGGCGCAAGAGCATTTCCCGCAAAATCAGAAATTAAGTCGTTTCTTAAGGAGTTGTTGGATAGGTCGACAGGAAATGTGTGATTTCTCCATCTGTTGAGGACATGCGTATTGAGGGTTCTAAGGTTCACAATGCAGGCCTTTTCAGGTGCAACTCTAATAGCTGCTGAATTTACATATCGTTAGAACACCCCCACAAAACCTGTCTCACAATGTATCCGCTAACCCAAGGATGTCAATTAAAAGTAATTCAAATCGATCTACAAGGCATACTGACTAAGCAAACCGCCAATCGCGGCCAGCAAATTCGCATCCCTAACTCCTTAGATCCTCTTCTTTTTGTTGAAAGACTATATTCTCGTAAGCCAATAAGATAATTACCTCCAAATGATCGTGGAACTATATGCAAAAAACGCGCAAAAACAAATTAAGTCAGCTTGCGGTTTTCTCAGCGCTAATCTTGGGGATCGCATTAGTTGCTATCTCCGCGGTTTATGCTTCATCGTTTATTGCCATTCTCGGGGTCGCCATAGTATTCTGGAGTGCACTACTCCTTTACATCAAACCAGTCAAGCACGTACCTCTTGCTCTATTGAATGCTTCGGTGATTTCGTCGACAAGCAATATTGAAAGGATTCTCTCGGAAGCGAATCTAACTGAAAAGGGTCGATACCTACCCCCAAGATATCTCAAGAACTTCGAATCGAGCATAATATTCATTCCCGAACAACCTGAACAGTCTATGCCCAAATTGGAAGAAGTCACAGAAGAAAAATTGCTTTCCCCAAATCGAACCGTCGTATTCCTTACACCACCTGGACTTGCACTATCACAACTATTCGAAAAACAACTTGGAACATCATTCACGAAAAACGACCTAAAGTTCGTTCAGCAAAAATTTTCAGAACTGATCGTCGAAAGAATGGAAATAGCGAAAACAGCCAGCTTACAAATACAAAATGGCAGGGTAACAATAGAACTTACAGGCAACGTACTCAGCGAAATTTGCCAAGAAACAAGAAACATGCCAAGAACCCACGCGCAAGTTGGTTGTCTCCTAAGTAGCGCTATCGCGTGCGTACTGGCTAAAGCAACTGGAAAAGCCGTCACCATCCAAAAAGATGAACAAAGCTCCGACGGCAAAACCACACGAATTGAATATCAAATCATTGGAGAATAAAACATGCAACTCCCGCCTGTAAATCTTTTAGATGTAAGTCTCCTGCTTGCTTTAGAGGCAATGGTTCTACTGATAACGGCAGAGTTGGCTTCACCACACTATGGTCAAACAAACCTAATAATCAACAAGAGAAAACTGCGGACTGCCGCACGAGATTTAGTAATACTATTCTTGATTACAGTTGCCATACACGTCGTCAATATCATCATAACATTTTAAGTTTATTCGGTGGAAGAGCAACATGACACAAAACGAAAAAACTGACGACCAAATCATGCAACTAATCATCGATACTGCGAAAAAGCAGAAACCTGAAACTGAAAAACAATTAATTGAAATGGTAAGACAAGCAACGACCATCCCCGAGGAGAAAATCGTAAAGGCCCTGTTACAACTCGAAAGAGAAGGCAAAATCAGCTTCACCAAAAAAGAGAACCCATTGCCGACAAAACTTGAAACATACTTATTTTCCGAAAAAGCGAGATGGTACTGGACAACAATCGGCTTGGCAATAACCACCACGATCGTCGTTTTCACAATCCCAAGCACCTCCCAACTCGTGTATGCGCGTTCAGCTCTGGGCATCATTTTCCTGATATTTCTGCCCGGATACGCCCTCGTAAAAATGCTGTATCCAGAAAAAGTTCCAATTAAAACATCCTCCGAAAACCTGGACTGCATAGAACGTGTTGCTTTGAGCCTCGTACTGAGCTTGGCTCTTGCTCCGTTAGTTGGCTTGATTCTGAACTACACGCCTTTTGGTATACGGACAACGCCAATCGTTCTCAGTTTACTTGCATTGACAGTACTTTTTGCTACGGCTGCAATAATAAAGGAATACCCAACATGGCAGACTTCATCCAAATAAGTCCTCAAATGAGGTTGGTTTCGATTCTGTCAATTGAGAGTCAATAAATTGCACAGTGGCCATCGCGTCGCGCTATTATTTCTTTCAGCATAAGAACATACCGAAAAATGTAAGAACAGTAAAAATATGAAGGACGAAATTAGGAAGCATGAAAAATGCAAGTTTAGTGTATTGTTTGTATGCACTGGCAATGCCTATCGTAGTCCAATACGCAAGCACTTCTCAAGAGAATCAGACTCAACTTGGAAGTGGTTTCTGCCGGAACAAAAGTGGCAAATAAAATCATAAAAGAAGCAAGGGAGTATTTGACGATGGAAAACGCTACCCAGTATCTCAAAAAGGCACCTGAAAGCATTGACGTCATCAAAGCGACGAAAAGCAGTCATTAGCTTTCGGTGTTAATGAGTCTGCATATTTCATGACCATCTTTCATCTGATTGTTAATCTTCGAGGCACGTCTATAAATAAAAAAATCTATTTGGGATGCCCCAAACAACTACTTTACTTTTGCATTCAGGAAATTTCCTCAATATTGAATCTTTGTGCCTTCGTTCCATAGCAATAATAATGTCATACTGCTTGACTTGTTTGACGCCTGTTTCTCAGTTTTGACCAAGTTCATGATTCCGCTTGCAGGGGAGCTTGCCAGTCTTATCGGCCGTAGGACGCTGGCGTCTTTTCCTCATTTTTGCCTAACCTTTCGGCTGGTGTTTAAAGGTAGCCATTAGTTTTTCTATTAAGGTTAGGAGCGTGTTTACTATTTTGCCTAGTGGTCCCAAGCTGCTGGTCATTTCTCGCAGGTTAACTATGTCGGTTCTGCTGAGGGCACTTGTCAGAACTATCATCACTATGAAGGACGACAGGAAGATTGCTATCCCGATTATTAGTTGGATAAGGCTTGGAATGGGTAATTTAATGACGAAGTAGGATAGGAGGGCGGCTACAGCGGAAGATAGAATGATTTTTCCTGACGCAACCCAATCTACAGTCGTGTTGTAACGCTTTTTTATAAAGATCAAACCAATAACGACGCTTGGTACACCATCGAAGATTAGAGTGATGAGCATACCTAGTACGCCGTATCTTGAAATCGTTATTAGCCCTAACGGTACGCCCATGGATACTGTGACTAGAGCAAGTACTATTTTGATGGAGGCTTGGTCTTGGCTGTTGATTAAATTGTTTGTGCTGTACATGCCAAAGGCTAAGAATACGTAGTTGATGGCGAGTAATGATAGGTCAAATGGTGCTTGAGGATAGCTGTGCCCAAATATGGTTGAAACGCCGGGTCCTGCAAGCGCCATCAGGGTTGCTATGACAGGCATAACCAGCAGAGCCGAATATTTTACTGAGGATTGATAGACATTTTTAAGCGTTGTTTGCTCCGTTTCACCGTCAAGTTTAGAGAACGCTGGAAACAGCATAGTATTAATCGGCGTGGAAACAAACGTTATTAAAACAAGAAAGTTTGAGGCTAAATTGTAATTGCCGATAAGAGCATTATTAGCAACATAAACAGCCAACAGAAAAGAGTAAAACTGAGTAAGAAATCCTCCAATAATATCGCCAAACGATAAAGGCAACCCAAATCTAAGAAGCACCTTCACGTTGTTTAAGAGATCTAGTTTGTTTGAGACTAAACTAGGCAGGCTTCTGTAGATTGTCCACACAAGAAAGATCCCGATTACTGCAGTGATTAGATAGGCAACTGTGTACCCCATGACAGCGCCATACAGGCTTAAACCAACCAAAACTAGCGCAGGCGCTAAGACAGTTCGGATGATTGACTGGCTTACAACCATAATGCTGTTGAGATGCATTTTTTCCACGCCAGTGAATGCGGCAGTTGCAGTGTTCACGAGAGATTGCCCCAAAATAATGAAGGAAACCGCTTGAATTAGTGGAGCAATAAAGGGACGATGAAAAACAGTTGTAGCCAAATATGGCGAAAGCAGAAGGCAGAAAAGCGAAAGCGCCAAGCCGAATAACGTTTTGAAGATAAACCCGGAGAGAAAGATGCTTCTTATTTGTGCAGCCTTGTTTTCAGTGTTGAGCCGTGCTGAGTAGCGAGTAATCGCGTAATTTATTCCTAAATCCTGAAATAACGCGATGAGCGTCGGCGCCGTTAAAACCACGGCGTAGAGGCCGTAATTGTTTTCTCCCAATACCAAAGCAAGGATGATTGAGCCGACTGCGGAAATGATTGTGGAAGCTAACAACCCCCACATAACATGAAAACCGCCCCTCACAGAGGCCTTAGCCATATCAGCAGCTTTACTCATCATCATCCTAACGCTAAAGTAACTTTAAGACCACAAAAACAAAAACCAGCCATTTATCAATTTTGGTTAAAAATAATCAAAGGCAACCATAAGAAGCCGGAAGCTTAGCTCTCAATGCGCGTTCGTCGCCCTAGCAGCCTGCTTCGCAGCCTTCGCAAAATTCAAAAAACGCCAAAACATCCAATCACGAAAACCCAACCCTTGATAACTCCAAAACCACAAAAACACTTACTCCCTCTCTTTTCTCGGCTCATTCAATGTCCCTTGGACAAGACAGCAATGCCGTAAGGCGGCTCATCTTCTTCAATATCGCAGATCTTTCTTAAGCGTGGGTCTTTCCACATTTGCCTGACAAGCATTCGGTCGCTTGGAATGTGCCTTAGCCTTCGTAAAAGGTGCGCTTTGAAAACTCCAAAAGAGGTTTTCTCGATGGTCTGCCTAGTGAATCTTTTGGATGGAGAGGTTCGTTGAGCACTTTTTGGGCAAAGGATAAACTAACCCTGCTAAACAGGGTTTCTAGAGATTCGTATCTCTTCATTGCTCACCCCAATAAGAGATGCGAGACTCAACTAATTACGGATTTAATAAATTAGGAACAAGCATGCGCGCCGTTACTGTGGTTTTTCTTTACTTATTGGACACCAAGATTGGATTGTATATTCAGCCAAAGGTTAGGATTTCCGTTCGTGGCAGTTGCTGCTGTTATTGTGCTAGTCAAAGCGCCATATCCACCAGCCAGATTATAGTAATATTGAGTGTATGTTGGAGACAACGCGCCAATATTGCCATACATCGTTTGTAAATTTGAGCTGCCTTCTATACATACCCAGTAGACTCCGGGAGTTAACGTGGTGCTTGGTATGGTAGCCCATGCAAACGTGTATGTGCTTGTAGATTCAAATACATTTGCCGAAACAAGAAGAGTGCTTGGGCTGCTTGGGCTTCCGCCGTTGTCTTTGTAAATGCCCACTGTCACGTTTCCGGTTCCATCGCTTTGTACAGAGTACCCAATTTCATTAACGATAATGTTAGATTGAACCTCAAATTTCTGTAGATATACTCTGCCAGCAGTCAAGGTTATCGCAGTAGTTCCAGGCGCAGTATCTGGAGTTATTATTTGAATCGGACCAATTTGTCCCATTTGCGTATTTGTTCCCAAATTATTTATGCCTAATGATCCTGCCCAAGTGCATCCTGTGACAGTTGTGTTTATATCCGTAGGGCTCGTAATGTCAACGGCGTACCCAAGAATATTAGTCATTGTGTCTCCGGAAATGACAAGATTAGTTACGTTTGTTCCAAGCTCTATGGCATCTTGAGTGTCTCCATTCTGTAAATCATTAACAGTACAGCCTACTATAGACCACCCGTTTAAAACGTAGCTTGCAGATGTAGAAGTCAAGTAGACCGCTGGATAAGCTCCAGTACTGCCTCTGCTTGCTCTTGAAATTACGCATCCACTAATAATTCCGTGGTCTGCAACGGGGCCGCTGTTGTATGGCGCTATGTAAACATCAGCTTCAGCTGATGTTTCGATGGTACATCCTACTAATTGGGTTTCTTGACCATATATTCTCATGTCATTAGTAGCTGCATCGGAAAAGTGGCAGTTTTCAAGTTTAGTTCCTGAACTGCTTATTAATACGTCAATATTGCAACCGTAAACAAAACAGTTGCTTATGAAGCTGTCTGCACTATACACTGATATGCCATTTCCGCCACAGCTACTAACTGTCACGCTTTCAATGTTAGTTAATGCAGAATAAGCTGAATAAGGAGATTGCAATGAAGCGACGTATAAACCATCAGAAGCAAAGTTAGTAATGTAAAGATTTTCATAAACGCCAAAATAGTTACTTGCTTGGATTCCATATCCAGTGTAAAGAGATTGTTTTCCAACAATGGTTAAGTCTTCAACTGTTCCGTGTTCTATACTTGATGAGCCATAGTTTAACGTTGTTATTACAGCTCCGTTTCCAGACTGCTGCAAGAATACTGAGTTCATGCTTTCACCGACGAGAACATCATTATCACAGAGAGTAAGACCTGTAACTGGGTAAGTTCCCGCCGAAAGTAATACTGTGCTACCTGCTTGATTTAATGCGTCGTTTATTACTGTACTTGCACTAGTTGAAGAGTAACAAATCGTGCCGTTAGCCGCTTCCGCATCGTAAAGTCCTGTGGTCAGGTCAATGTAAATCAGGTAGCTGTAAGCACTCATCGGCTCAGTTGAAGCTGAGGCATCGCTTGCTTGCGCGTGCACTACACCTGAGGAAGACTCAGTTTGAGATCTGGTGATAGCCGCAAAAGTGGTAAGTGCTAAAACTATTCCAATTATGACCAAGGCTACCACTGCGGTTGTTATTGAAAGTTTTAGTTTTGCCATGTATTATTCCCCACACTATCATGTATATTGAGGCTTAATATTTAATATTTAAAGCGGCACGCGCCGTTAATAAACATTATTGTGTACTCGAACAACATCTCGTTAGCCAGCAGCAAAACCGAGTAAAATGAGATTCCCGGTATAGTCATCAAAAGCCTTTAAAGCTTCACTGCAAATCAGTTTAAACGCTTCCTGAATCTCCAAATGACATAACCAAAAATTAAGAGGTTTCCTGTCATGCTGAAAGTCCTCTTGATAAATCCCCCACTGACATACTACAAAGGATTCGATAGTGTTAAAAAATACTTCCCTATCGGTTTGATGTATCTAGCCGCAATGGTTAGAAACGTATGTCATGTAGAAATATTTGATTGCCTTGCATCAGATTATAGAACGAAAAAAGATAATGTAATTTCTTACGGTACTCCCCTAAATGAAATCAGAAAGGTAATTGAAGAGAAAAAACCCGCCGTTGTTGGCATCTCTGTGCTATCCACAGCGCAGTACAAAAATGCGGAACTTGTGGCCATCATATGCAAGGAGGTAAATCCCAAGATAATCACGGTGTTTGGAGGCCCAGACCCTTCAGTGAGGTTTAAGTCTATTCTTGAAAATCAATATTGTGATTACTGTGTCGTCGGTGAAGGTGAACAAACATTCTATGAGTTTATTAAGAGCTTATCTTTTCATTTGCCTCTCGAAAACATAAAAGGACTTGCTTACAAACGCGACGGAGTTATCCACTACGAGCCACGAATTTTCACCATTGACTTGGACGAATTTCCTTTTCCAGCTTTTGATCTTATCGATATGAATCGGTATCTCCAGAGTAAAAACTTGTACAAGAACCGAAGTTATATTTGCGAAAACTCTATCTCAGTCATTACCAGCAGGGGATGTCCATACAACTGTGTCTACTGCTCGATTAGACTGCACATGGGACAAAGATACCGGGCACATTCCCCAGAGTATGTAATAAAATTGCTCAAATTATGCATTGATAAATACGGTATCACCAATTTCCACTTCGAGGACGACAACTTAACCTTTGATAATCGAAGGTTCGAAGCAATTTTGGACCGGATTATTGAGGAAAACCTTCAAATTCGATGGGATACACCAAATGGTGTACGAGCTGGGTCGCTGAATTATAATATCTTAAAAAAGATGAAACAGTCTGGTTGCAGTCACCTATATTTGGCCATAGAATCTGGAAATCAGAGAGTACTCGACCAGGTTATCAAAAAGAAAATAAAACTAGAATACATGATTGAAATTGTGAAGTACTGCAAAGAGTTGAAAATTCCGACTGACGCGTTCTACGTATTAGGCTTACCCGGCGAAACAATAAATGAGATGAAGGATACGATCAATTTGGCAATCAAACTTTATAGAGAATACGATCTTATGCCTGCTATGATGGTAGCAACACCGCTCTACGGGACAGAACTCTACGAGATATGCATGCGAGAAAAATTTATCAGGGGAGACCCTACCTTCGAGGAACTCGCTGTCGCAACACAAATAAATGGGAACCCCATGATTTCAACACCAGACTTTTCACAAACGGATGTCAAACGGGTTATCAATGAGTACAAAAGGAAGTTATTGATGCAGCACGCGCAATATCTGTTGAATCACCCAAGGAAATTGCGCGCTATCTTGTCCCCAGCATCGTTAAAAATGATTATAAATTCGTTTTTGCTTATCTGAGACCAGAGGGGCTTCTTTGACGAACGCATTTTACCAGCGCTCAAAGACTGCAACCAGAAGTTTCACTGCGCTATTACTGCGCGCTAAAAATAGTCAACAATAACAGAGTTCTCAACGAATAAATCAACGCTTAAAAAAATTGAATAGACAAAACCGCCCTGCTAATTTTTCCAACCTTAATCCTAAAGGCGCACCCACAACCGCTTGCATCGCCTACAATTTTTTGTAACCCTTTATTCTGGTTAGTCGTGACTATGCTAGTAATAGCGCTTTGCAACATAATTTAGGTTTAATATTTCGCATGTGGCTTTTTGACATGTTACGTTTTTGGAAATATGCCTTATATGTCCTGTTTAATGAGAGAAAGAGCACGGAAACACGGATATAAAGTGGTGACTTGAATGGTTAGCAAAGATCAAGGGTTAGGTGGAGTAATACTTATCGTCTGCGTTATAGTCGCGATAGGCTATGTCGTTCTAGTGGTTGATCCTGGCTTGTTTAACCTTAATGCGGCCAATGTCAGGCTAGATGCAGTACTTATTCTTGTTTCCGTAGCATTTATCGCAATTCTAGCAATCGGCGCATGGATAGGCATGACAATGGCAACAACACCCGCTCCAAAACCAATCGAAGAAATCACAACTGAAACCGAAGAGAAAAAAGAAGAACCAAAGTAGAAGGGCACACCAGACCACTCAATGAAACCAGAGACGACATAAGCGCGGGCTGGTTACTACTTAAGCGGTTTTAGAAAATTGCTAATTTATGGCAGTATAGTAGAGTTTCAGGAAAATATTTTTATGTACTAAGACACAATTTCAAAAACTAATTTGCGTTTTCGACAATGCCTTAGTATTTCCAATCATTCATCCACCATAGAAAAGGTTCCGACCCCTTTTTGGGTTCAAATCCCACCGGACCCGCTTCTGGAAGATAATTTTTAACTTTTTTGTTAACCGAGTTGTAAGTTTCTTTTTCGCCTGCTTCTGTTTGAGCAGGAGATCATCCCGTCTCTTTTGAATAAGGTTTTGAACCCAAAAGGGTTCAAGGATCTCCAGGTTAAATTCAAAGAGACAGCTGGAAGATCATTTTTTGGTTTTGAACCGTTTCGGTTCAAGTACCATAGAGACTCATTAAGTTTGACTTCGAAGCTGTTTTGCTTATGCAACATTTTTGGGCTTAACTTTGTGGTCAATTCTTGCCATTCTCTCTCTTTGGATTGGATGGGGGTATTCATTGTTTTTGCATATCTTACGCTTTCTTACCGGCACCAAAATCGCAAAGCACAGAGATACTGCGATGAATAGCGTTAAAACTACCAATAACAATGGAAACTCTGGAACTGTAAGTGTTGGTGACGACGTGTTTAAGCTTGGCGCCTGTTGGTTTGGTGCCGTCAGAAAGGGAAAAAAGTTTACCGTGCCTAAAGCTGGACTCATCTTTGTTGTGACAGATTAAATTGCTGATTGCCGTTTGGTTGGTTGTTCCCCAGTAGTTATAAGTTGCATTTACGTTACCTGTGACTGATTGATATAGGAAGAAGTTGTAAGAGTTGTTTTGGATATTATTATAGGCGACAGTTGGGAATTCGAAATTAGTGACTTGTTGAATTCCTACGTAGTTATTTTCTATCGTGTTATTTAACAGGGTATTGGGTCCTTCAATGTCGATGCCGTCACGGTTGTTTGTAATTAAATTATTTTCGATGATGTTTAGAGCACGGTTGAATATTTTGCCAATTATACCTAGACCGATTACCATGCCGCGTGTTCATATCCAGCGGAGGCAACTTCACCCTTAGCGGCAAACTGAACTAACTTTTCGTCGCTCAATTTGAGGTCAAACATGTGATCCAAGCCATAAGCCACGGCTGCGGCTGAAGCTGCGCTGCTGCCCAATGATGTTCTGATGCTTAAGCGTTTTCACCAAACACTCTTTCTAAGCATTGCAGCTTAGCTTAGGCTCTGATTTCTCAAAAAATTTAGATGTTAACGTGAAATGCCCAATGCATATATGAACTAAAATCTGCTGAAAGCACCAAAGAAGGCTCAACATAACAATGAAGGCTGCATTTCCTGCAGTTTTTTGTTTTTTCCCAGTCAAACCCAGAAACAGTACTTTTAATGTCAGTTTCAAAGATAGAGACGCTGCTTTCGTAATCATTGTGGACATAGCAAGGCAAAACTACATTCCCGTAAGGATCAATGTTAACCATCGCCCATGGCTTGCATTGCCAGTTTTTCTCTTTAGCCATCACTCTAAAATAATTAGGTGAATTCATAATAGGATAGCCTTTTCTCTTTAATTCAATAAGCTGTTTAGCAATCTTTTTAATTTCATCGGCTTGAGGTGAAGACGCGTTGGCGTTGCAATATTCGTGAGCTACGGACAATACTATTCTTACACCTAAATCCTTTGCCAATTTCACCGTATCTTCTACTTCGTGGATGTTATCAGCCATTATGGTCATATTGATCCTTACAGAAGTCTTCTTTTTGGCTGCAGTTATGCCCTGTACCGCTTCTTTGAAACAGCCTTTAACGCCTCTTATCTGGTCGTGAGTTTTCTCCAAGCCATCTAATGAAACAAAGACGATGCCGTTGATGTATGGTGCTATTTCATCTATTC
>Ga0326728_10007049_pt1 | contig 29477 bp, 25 predicted proteins | sample MB3enrmetagenome_FD_207602 | JGI IMG/M metagenome (GOLD analysis project Ga0326728, IMG submission 207602) | Lab enriched peat soil microbial communities from McLean, Ithaca, NY, United States - MB31MN | ecosystem: Environmental > Terrestrial > Soil > Wetlands > Peat | place: USA: New York... | reverse complement strand
GGCACAATAAGCCAAGGCGGCAATCACCAGTGCTCCGCACTTGGTCACCGCCCTTGTCGATACCCGTCCGAGCTTCCTCCAGCGTTTGGGCGCGGAGAGTGACGTACGGCGAGAACCGAACGCTTACAGAGCTTCCTCAATGCCGTGCTTTGCTTTACGCACGTTCACCTTCACGTCGTAACTGTTTGTCCGTTTGATCTTAGGCCCGCTAACGTTCGAGGGGCTAGCGGGCAATCTGAGATGGCCTAGATCGGGGGGATACAAGTGATGATCCATAAAATTGAAGCCGCCCATTGGAAATCCAGCCGTAGCTTCCTCCCAAATGGATCTCGGCTTTCGAGGTAGCTTGGGAGCTTCTGGCCCCTTCTTGTAGTCGTCCTCATCGAACAATTCAAAACCATCGGGAAAATGCATATAGATATCGACGTCTTCGGCCGGACATGAACCATCATTGATGAGGACGATGTTGATGGAGGCGGTTCGGCTCTCCCATGCGTAGAAGACAGCAACTTCTTTGAGGTATTCCTCGTAATCCCTGAAAAAAACCTCCAGATCGTCATTGTACCTCTGGATCGATTCAGCATTAACTGCCGAAAGTCCTGAGGTCGCACTGAGCAGGTTGTGAAGGTAGCCCGGTGCCTCATCATGACTAGGCGCCTTGGTGCGTTCGGTCATCTTTGGATATTTATCTCTGAGATTCACCATGCGACTAGTGATGTCCGATTCAGACAGTTGTCCGGCACGCTGGAAGCTCAGATTTAGGTTGTTGCTTCCGCCCGAAAATGCGAGCCTCAACTTGGGCCGTGCATTCTGCAATTCTCGAACCTGAGTTTCCAATTCCTTGATCTTCTTTTCGCTTGGAAGAACTTTGTCGGGCAGCAACGCTGAATCTGGTAGAGACGCGACAGAAAAACCGTGAGCTTTAGCCTTGAGTTTCAGACCAGTGTCCTTGGTCAAGAGAACAACTGGGGTGTGCGAGACCTCAGCCTGCAGTTCAATAAGGGTGGCGATGAGATGATCATCGGCAATGTCGCGGACGAGGTTATGAGCTGCGAAGTCAATACTGGAATCGTGGATTCTGAACCGCACTTCAACCGTGTTCCGCAAGATCACCGGGCCGATGAATCAGCCCAGGCGTCGATCTTGCGCAAAGCAACTGTCGCACGATCGCGAAGCTTTGAAGTCCTTGCTGCGTCCTTATGCTTGTTGAGCTCCCTGATGACGGGAGGACAGATGAGAAGGACAACGTTCTGATCAGGAAACAGCTCATTCCAGCCGACTTGCTCAAGGCTGACGTAGTGAAGAAATGTATTTGTATCCAAAACCACGAACACAGCTTCCATCGTTCGATCAGAATATAGATTCGCAAACATCGTTGGCAAACCCCCATTCTGCCAATACAAAAGAAAGGAGATCGATAGCGCTCCTTTCCTGATGAACGATTGGGTCTCCGCAAACGCCGTACTAACCAGTGCTCAGGACGAAGCCGGCCCCTAGATTCCGCGGAATTAGCTTCCAACGAATCAACTCAATCCGCCCTATTTCTCGGCCGTCTGCTTCTTAGCTACCCGCACCACTGGGAAGTACCCCGTTCGCGTGCGCACGGTCAGCTTGTTCATCCCCTTGGCCTCGGCCATTACCTGCACGCGGCGGATTCAGCAACGGTTCCAGCTTACCCCACTGCGCATCGGTCAAATCGCTCGGATACATGACCTCACGCTAAAGCGTCCTCTACGCTACGCCTATAACTTCCCTGATTCATCCGTCAGTTTTTAGACAGGTTCTGAGGGGATTTGCGGGCGTGATGGCTGCTTGGGTGGGGTAGGCGGAGGTCCCGTGACAATCTGCTCTTGCCAGCCGGGCAGGCGCTGGTCGCCGGTGATGAGGCGCGCGCCGCGGGTGAAGGTGAAGTAGGTCCAGATCCAGGCGGCGAAGACGGAGAGGCGGTTGCGGAAGCCGATGAGGAAGAAGATGTGGACAGTGAGCCAGGTGACCCAGGCGGGAAAGCCGCTGATATGCGCCTTGAAGGGCCATTCGACCTTGGCCACGGCGTCCATGCGGCCGATGGTGGCCATATCGCCTTTGTCGAAGTAGCGGAAGGCCGGCCGCTCGGCTCCGGCGAGATCGGCGGCAATCATCTTGGCGGCGTGGTCGCCCATCTGCATGGCGGGCTGGGCGACGCCAGGAACCTGGCGGCCGTCCTGCTCAAGGTGCGCCAGGTCGCCGAGGACAAATACCTCCGGGAGGCCCGGCGGATTGAGATGGGTGTCGACCAGGACGCAGCCGCGGCGATCAAGCGGTGCGCCCAGCAGCTTGCCCAGCGGCGAGGCCTGGACGCCGGCGGCCCAGAGCGTGACCACGGCGTCCATCTGCTTGCCGGCGGCTTCCACCCAGCCTGGACCGATTCCGGTGACGTGGGTGTTGGTATGGACCTCGACGCCGAGGCGTGTGAGCGCGGCTTCGGCCTTGGCGGAAAGGTCGTCGGGATAGGCGGCAAGGATGCGCGGCGAGCCTTCAAGGAGCAGAACGCGGGACTTGGCAGGGTCGATGTGGCGGAAGTCGCGGCGCATGTAGAGCTGGGCGATGTCGCTGATGGCGCCGGCCAGTTCAACCCCTGTCGGCCCGCCGCCGATGACTACGAAGTTGAGCGCCGGGTGCCAGCCGTGCTCGACCATCTGGCGCTCGGCCAGCTCGAAGGCGAGAAGCACGCGGCGGCGGATTTCGAGGGCGTCTTCGATGGTCTTGAGGCCGGGAGCAAGGGGCGCCCACTCATCCTTGCCGAAGTAGGAGTGAGTGGCGCCGGTGGCCAGAATCAGATAGTCGTACGGGATCTGGGCGCCGGAGGCGAGGGCGACGTGGCGAGCGGGGACGTCGATGCCGGCGACCTTGTCCATCAGAACCTGAGTGTTGCGGTGCTTGCGCAGGATGGTGCGGATGGGTTGGGCAATGTCGGCCGGAGAGAGGACGGCCAGCGCCACCTGGTAAAGAAGCGGTTGAAAGGTGTGGTGGTTGCGTCGGTCTACCACGGTGACGTCCACAGGGAGACGGGCCAGACCGTTGGCGGCGTGAATGCCTGCAAAGCCGCCACCGACGATGACAACGCGGGGGCGGTGAGGAAGCGGTCCTTCGTTCTTTCGGGGTTCGGCGAGTTCACCCAATCTGTGCGCCTCTCTGCATAAAGGATGCGGAAGGGTGGCATTCGGTAACAGGAGGTTGGGTTTCGTGGTTTCCTGCCCTCGCGACAAAAGGGCAAGACGCAGGTTCTTCGACTTCGCTGCGCTTCGCCCAGAATGACAGCAAGGATGGGACGCCCAACGGTTTCCGCGGGCTGCGGGACGATTCCCATCGTATGCCGCGGGCGGTCCAATTTGAGAAAAACGGCAATCTGCCGCGCCGTTTGAGCCAAATGACAGGTAGAATCGTCTTTACAGTAGGCAGAGTTGCTCCCACCGGCTGCCTGCGCCGACTTTCGGTTCTCCGGTATAGGGTTTCTACTTGTCCGGATGGCTGAAGAGGCACGGAATCCCCTGGATGATGAAACCAAGACTCAGTTTGCCGCGCTTCTGGCTCACGTTCGCCGCCACTCTTGTCCTGCTGTCGGCGTTGCCTTTCCATGCCCAGAATGAGCCGGGAAGCACGCTCCCGGAGACGGCTGCCCCCAGCAGGTCACCCGCCGGTGTCCCTGCCCAAACGGTTCCCGCCACAGCCGCGCCGGTCGCTCCTGCGCCCGCCAAGCCCGCCCCGGCCTCGGTTGCCGCTCCGGCTGCGCCCGCCGCGGCGCTGCCCGATCGCGCCTCGGCCTACTATCACCTGGCGCTGGCCGATACCTACGAAGAAGACGCCGGCGAGTTGGGCCGTCCGGAGCTGGTGACGCAGGCCGTGGAGGAATACAAGCTGGCGCTGAACGCCGACCCCGGCTCCCCGCAGTTGAACGACGGGCTGGCGGACCTGTACCTGCGCAGCGGCCACGCGCGCGAAGCCGAAGCCACGGCCCGAAGGCTGCTCAAGAGCGCTCCCGACGACATTCAGGCGCACAAGCTGCTGGGGAAGATCTACCTGCGCCAGTTGAGCGACGCCTCCAACGCCGTATCCTCGGCATCGCCCTCCGGCAATGTGCTGGACCAGGCCATCGCCGAGTTCGAGAAGATCGTCGCACTACAGCCCAAGAGCGTTGAAGATCGCATGGTGCTGGGCCAGCTTTATACCGTCAAGCACGATGGGAAAAAGGCCGAGGAAGAGTTCAAGACGGCGCAGGCGATGGAACCGGACTCAGAGGAAGTGGTTCTGAACCTGGCCCGCCTCTACGACGAGAGCGGGGACATGGTTCATGCCGCCAAGGTGATTGAGGATGTTCCGGTGGCCGACCGTAGCCCCAGGATGGAGTTTGCCCTAGGAGCGGCCTATGACCAGCTGAAACAGCCCAAGGAGGCTATCGCCGCCTATCGGCGAGCGGCCGACCTGGACCCGGAAGACACGCGCACGCGCGACGCCCTGGGGCAGGCGCTGCTCAAGGACGACCAATTCGACGAAGCGCTGAAACAGTTCACCGAGCTTGCCAAGGCCGATCCCGAGGACGCGGAGCCTTTGATCCATATTTCCGAGATTCAGCGCCGGCAGGGAAAGTATGAGGATGCGCTGGCCACCATCCACAAGGCGCAGAAGCTGGATTCCATGAAGCAGGATCCCCCTTCGCAGGAAGCGCTGGAAGCAGGCTTTCACGAAGGGCTTCTGCTGGACGTGATGGGCCGCTATAGCGAGGCTGCCCAGGTTTACGAGAAGATGGTGGACCGGATCTCCCACGCCAACGGCGCCTACACCGGCGAGGAGAAGAACAACCGCAGCATCTTTCTGGAGCGGCTGGGGGCGGTCTATCTGGAAGAGAACAAGACCGATCAGGCGATTGTCACTTTCCAGAAGATGATCGAAATGGGCGGCGAGGCGGCTCTGCGCGGATACCAGGGAGAAGTGGACGCCTACCGCGACGCCAAGCAGTTCGACAAGGCGATCGAAGTTTCCCGCAAGGCGGTCGATGCCGATCCCAAGAGCCGGGAACTCAAGCTGATGCTGGCCGCGGAGCTGGCGGACCAAGGCAAGGCCGATGAGGGACTGGGTCTGGCCAGGGGGCTGCTGGACAACAGCGAGAACGACCGCGGGGTCTGGCTGGCGCTTGGCCAGATGAACATACGTTTGAAGCGCTGGAAGGATGCCGACGAAGACTTCAACAAGGCCGGCGCTCTGACCACAAAAAAGGAAGACCGCACCTACCTGCTGTTCCTCAGGGGCGAGTGGGCCGAGCGGCAGAAGCACTATGCGTCAGCCGAGAGGTTCTTCAACGAGGTGCTGGAACAAGACCCCAAGAACGCCATGACTCTGAACTACCTGGGCTATATGTGGGCCGACAAGGGCACGCGGCTGCCCGAGGCGCTGGAGATGATTCGCAAGGCGTTGGAGCTGGATCCGATCAACGGCGCCTACCTGGATTCGCTGGGCTGGGTCTATTTCAAGATGGGAGAGTACGAATTGGCGGAGGAGAACCTGCGCCAAGCTGTCGACCGCGACCGGACCGACCCAACGGTCCACGACCACCTGGGTGAGTTGTACGCCAAGACCGGCCGCATCCGGCTGGCAGCGGCGCAATGGGAGCTGTCGCTGGCGGAGTACGCCAAGTCGGCCGCCGCCGACGTGGACCCGGCCGATGTGGCCAAGGTGCAGCGCAAGCTGGAAGGCGCCCGCGAGAAGTTGGCCAAACAGGAAAGCGCCATTGGGCAGCCCAAGCCGGAATAGGGCGCGGAACCCGGCCTGCCGGCCGGAAAGCTGCCCTGATCCTTTACGATGTTACCGACAATGGTTCTTCATTTTCTGATTCAAGGCCGCGTGCAAGGGGTGGGCTTTCGGTGGTACGTGCACCGGGAGGCCAGCGCGCTGGACCTGCGCGGATGGGTGCGCAACACCGAGGACGGCGAGGTCGAGGTGGTGGCATCCGGCGACCTGGCTGAGTTGGCCGAACTGCGGGCCAGTCTGCGCCGTGGGCCGCGCGGCAGCCGCGTCGACCGACTGATCGAGCACTATCTGGACGAGAGCGAGGCTGAGGGCTTGAGTTCGTTCCAGATCGAGGGGGCGTGGTAGGGCAGTGGGCAGGTTCCAGCTTCCAGTGTTGTGTCCCGCGAAGAGTCGTGTTTGACGAATTCCGGTCAAGCGGAGACAATGAGGGAGTCGCATCCCTCCGCATGTGGGCCTGTGGCGCAGCTGGGAGCGCGCTTCCATGGCATGGAAGAGGTCGTCGGTTCGATCCCGACCAGGTCCACCATATTGCTATTTAAATTCATACACTTACCGCACGCGTCAGATCCCTTCCGCCTCGCAAACCACGTTCCAGGCACAGTACCGGCGTATCGTGAACCACATCCTGGTGCTCCGATCATTCTGCTCCCGCCCACCAGCATCTGGTGGATCAACCTAAATATTTGTTAAAAATACACTTATCAGATGATCTCGTCTCGCTGCTTCTTGGGATTTTTTTCTTGCTCGACAGAACTGTGGCGCATGGCTTGGAAGAGGTCAAACACGTGCGGTTTGCAGATGCTCCCCGCTTTCGCGCAAGTCAGTCAGAGCTTCGCAGACCATGCGCATGGGTCGCTCATTATCGGCAATGCCGGAAGCGACCTTTGCTATTTTCAGCTCCGGCAGAAATCGCATATGGCGTCCTCTACTGTTTTGCAGGCATCAGATCTGTGGCAGAGCCCCAGATTCTCACCCTATTTGCCACTGGTCGCTCTACGTGATACAAGTCGCCGAACAGACTCTCACCATCCGCTCACGGCGAGCCTTGCTATAATCTGGAGCGCGGCAAACCGCAGCTCGCTACAAGAACCCCCAGTTTTGCAGACGACAGCATGGATTGACCGAAATCGCCGCCTGAAAGGGCCTTGCCGCATGGGAATTGTTGCAGATCCGAAGGATGAAGGCGCGCCCTTGGCGGTTGAGATGGCCAAGCCGCCTTCGCGTCTTGCCGTCTTTCTCTATGCCTTTGCGGCAGCCACGTTTTTCGGCGCCATCAACGCGGTGCAGATCATCAGCGTGGACAACGGGCAGCATAGCTGGGGCGAGGCCTTTACTCGTGCGCTCCTGCTCTGGTATCTGTTCCTGCCCATCGTTCCCCTAGCCATCGCGCTGGCGCAAATGCTGCCGGCGGCGCAGGGACACAGGCTGCGCAACCTCGGCATTCATTCCCTCATCGCTCTCGCCGTGGGAGCCGTCCATCCCTACGCGTATATCCTGGCTTACTCACTGGCCACACAGCCGCGCTGGGCAATCCTCGTGGCCAAATCCCTGCTGCCCTTTCTGCACTTCTGGTATATGCAAGACGTTTTGATGGCCGTGCTTGCTTATGCTATGACTGTAGCAGCCACTCAGGCTTTTGTTTACTACCAGGGCTTTCAGCAGGGCCAACTGCGAGCCGCGCACTTGCAGGCGCAACTGGCCAACGCCAATCTGACCGCGCTCAAGATGCAGCTTCACCCTCACTTCCTCTTCAACGCGCTGCACTCCATCTCGGCTCTACAGATGACAGACCGCGAAGCGGCGCAGAAGATGACGGCGCTGCTCGGCGATTTTCTCCGCATGACGCTGCGCGATCTCGACCGGCAGGAGATCCCGCTCCGCCAGGAGTTCGAGTTCCTTGAGCGCTACCTCGCCATCGAGCAGATGCGCTTCGGCAGCCGGCTGCGCTTCAGCGTGGAAGCCGCGCCGGAGATTCTCGATGCCGCCGTGCCGCAGCTCATCCTGCAGCCGATTGTGGAGAATGCCGTGCGCCACGGCATTGCCCCCTACGGCTGCAGCGGAGAGATCGCCGTCAGCGCCGTGCGCGATGGCCAGCGCCTGCTGCTGACCGTGCTGGATAGCGGTCCGGGGATTCTGGAAGAACGGCTCCAAGCTCCTGCGCCCGCCGGCCTCGGCCTTGCCATCACCCGAGCCCGCCTCAGCCAGCTTTATGGCCCGGCGCAGCATCTGACGCTGGAGAACCTCGCCGGCGGCGGATTCCGCGTCCTGATCGAGATTCCATTTCATGTTTTGGGAGCAAACGAGGAACGCCGTTCATGATTGCGCATCGCATCCGCACGTTGATCGTTGACGATGAGCCGCTGGCTCGCGCCATGCTGCGCAGCTTTCTGGCCGAAGACGCCGGGATGGAGGTGATCGGCGAGTGCGGCGACGGTTACACCGCCGTCGAGATGATCGAATCTGCCGCGCCCGATCTGGTGTTTCTCGACATACAGATGCCGGACCTGGACGGCTTTGGCGTCTTGCGGGCGCTGGAGCCGGCGGCGATTCCCAACATTGCCTTTGTCACCGCCTACGACCAGTTTGCACTGAAGGCATTCGATGTTCATGCCATCGACTATCTGTTGAAGCCCTTCGACCGCGAGCGATTCCAGCGGACACTCGAGCGCGCCAAGCTGCAGATAGCTCTTCAGAAGCGCGAGGATGTGCAGGCGGCGCTGCTGCGGATTCTTAGCGAGCAGAGCGCGCGCCCGCAGCTCGTGAAGCGCATTCTGGTGCGGTCGGGCGAAAAGGCTTTCTTTGTGCGTCCCGAAGAAATATCGTGGATCGAAGCGCAAGGCAACTACGTTGCTCTGCACGTGGCCGCGCAGTCTTTTCTTTTGCGGCAGACCGTCAATACGCTGGAAAAGCAGCTCGATCCGGCCAAGTTCCAGCGCATTCAGCGCTCCGCGATCGTCAACCTCGATGCCATTCGCGAGATGCATCCCGCCGGGCGCGGGGAGTACGAAATTGTCCTCAAGAATGGCGTCGCGCTCAAACTCAGTCATACCTATCGCGAGTCCTTTCTCCGCTTCGCCTCCGGCGCGCTTTGAGCGGGAATTATGCCCCGCCAAGCGCTTTCGTCCCAGCGCATTGCGCCTTGGTCACAAACTTCAGAAAAACTGCCCAGCGCGCATGGATAATCGTTGCTGTGTGCGGGATGTATTTCCGCCGGCGAGGCGCTTGTTCATGAAAAAGAGTTTCGGATTCGTTATCGCTTTGCTTTTGTGCAGCACGATGGGCTGCAACGGAATCTATCACACAGCAGGAAACAATCCGTCGCCGGGTTCCGGCGGCTCTTCGCCGCAGGTTCCGGCTGCGCCCACGGCACTTACGGCCTCGGCAGGCGATGCGCAGGTTTCGCTCACCTGGAGCGCCAGCGCGAACGCCGGCGGCTACAACGTAAAGCGCGGCCTGGCCAGCGGAGGCCCGTACACGCTCGTGGCTTCGACCTCTTCGGCCTCGTTGATGGACTCCTCGGTGAGCAATGGGACGACTTACTATTACGTCGTCACCGCTTATAACACCGCCGGCGAGAGCGGTAACTCGAATGAGGCAGCGGCGAAGCCGGCGCACGTTTCCACCGCCTATTATGTCTCGCCCTCGGGCAGCGACTCCGCGCCGGGAACCCTCACCCAGCCATTCGCCACCGTGCAGCATGGGGTGAATCAGCTCCTGGCGGGCGACACGCTCTATCTGCGCGCGGGCAGTTACCACGAGAGCGTAACCCTGGCGCGCTCCGGCGCCGCCCGCGCGCCCATCACGCTGGCCGCTTATTCCGGCGAAACCCCAACGCTGATCGGCGCGCAGCCGGTCACAGGCCCGTGGACGGTTTACAGCGGCTCCATCTACAGTGCGCCGTGGCCCAGTCAGCCCATGCAGGTCTTCTCCGACGGGCATCTGCTGAACGAGGCGCGCTGGCCGAATTCGCCGATCGAAGAACTTGCGAACATGACCTATGCAATCGCCGACGCGGGCGACGAGACCTCGCTGACCAAGGCCAATCTGCCCCCCGTGGATCTGACCGGCGCGTGGCTCCGCGTCATGGCCGGTGAGGCCTGGGTGGGCTATGAGCGCCAGATCGTTACCGACGACCAGGCCACCGGCAAACTCACCTGGAGCGAGCCCGTCAACCAGCTCTCAATGCTGATTCCCCGGCGCGGCAACAAGTTCATTGTCTTTGGCAAGCTGAATCTGCTCGATGCGCCGGGCGAGTGGTATTGGGACCCGAACGCGCAGATGCTTTACGTCTGGACCCAGGATGGAGCGTCGCCCGCCGGCCGCATCGAGGCAGGCGTCGCTCCTGCCGTATTGAATATGAGCAACCAATCGTATATCACAGTGAACGGATTGCAAGCGCGCGGAGGATGGTTCAACTTGCAGAACAGCACCTCCTGCACCGTCAAGAACTTTCTTCTCTATGCGCCCAACTGGATTCGCGGCTACGATGGCTACAACGTTAACCCTGAGTATTATGGCGGCATCGAAGTCTCCGGTTCAGGCAATGTTATCAACGGCGGCCTGATCGAGTTTGCCGGACGCGCCAGCATTTACCTGGCCGGCTCCAACAACACCGTCGAGCAGGTGACGATTCAGGATTCAGGCCTGACCTGGAGCAACGACGCGGGCATCGTCGCCTCGGATGGCACTCAGAATCTGATTCAGAACAATACCATTCAGCGCACCTCCCTGGCAGGCGCTACCTTAGGAAGCCAATTGAAGGTCTTCAACAATCTGATCACGACCCCCTGCCTCTTCATGGAAGACTGCGGCAACCTCAACGCCTGGAGTTCGGATGACCAGGGCACGGAGATCGCTTATAACATCCTGCAAAACAACCAGGCGCGCTGGGGCGCGGCGATCTATCTCGATGCGGGAAGCCATAACTTCTATCTCCACGACAATCTCGCCCAGCAGATTCTGTGGAGCGGAGCCAACATCACCGGCATAGACACCATCGAAAACAACACCTTTCTCGACGTGCAGCATCAGGGAATCAACTTTGTTCCGGGCGCAAATGTGATCGGCGCGGATTGGTCGGCGGGGATTGCCGCGCACAACCAGCTCGGCGAGCCGTTCCCCATTGAAGTGGCGCTGGTGCAGCCCACCAGCATTATTCCCGACTACGCCTATTACTTCGCCTATGTCACGCTTACGCCGTCACCCGGCCCGCGCCGCGTCGAGGTGGACTGGTCGCAGATGGCGCAGCCGGCATGGAGCCAGAATCAACTGCCGATGGATCTCTCCCAGGTGTGGGCGATCGAATTCGCCCTCGATCCGATCGCCAACGATTTCAGTTACACCATCAGCAACCTTCGCTTGCTGCCCACAGGAGCTACCGGCGACACCGGCGCCGTGGCCGTCAACGGAGGCAACTGGACGGTGAGCTGCAACGGAGGCTCTACCTGCGCGCTGACCAATCCCGCGCCAACCACATGGGGCGACACGGGAAGCAGCGTCTTCGACGGGCAGAATTCGCTTACCGCGCCTCTGCAGCCGAATCTGACCGACCTGAACACCTATCGCGGCCTGGCCTTCGAACTCGCCGGTTCGGCATCGAGAACCTATAACTTCCAGGGCTATCAGGACCTGGACAACGGCCCCGCCGCCGAACCCGGTCGCGGGGCGACACTGCCCCCCGACATCGGCGCAACCCCAGGCTATATCGCGCCATGACCGCCGCGGCTCAACGGGCACAATCAAGTGAGCCCTGGACGGAAGTAGGTCTCTCGCGTTCAATCAATTGCTTGTTTGGTCTGCCGATTCACTATTCCACCATCGACGGCGTCACCAATCCGCCGTTTGCCGGCGAATCGAGTTTGAGTTGGTTGTTGACAGTCCGGTTCTGCTCCATCAATCCCACCAAAAGATGGGATTCGAGAGGCCACGCGGCCATCTTGACCCATCGGTGCTGTTGTCTGGGTGTTCGCTGGGTAGGCCTCACGAGCCACGATACGTTTTGCGATACGCTGGTTCTCTGCGATGTACGTGCTTACAAGGACTTAGGAAGCCACCGGGGTCTTGTAAGTCGTTGAAATGCTTTATGTTGGTACTATGGCATGGAAGAGGTCGTCGGTTCGATCCCGACCAGGTCCACCAATTAAATCAATGGTTTACGTGGAAGACCTTCCGGTTTCTCACCTGCAAAACGTCACCTGCTCCCGCTTCTTGCCTCCCTTACACCCTATTGATGGTTTGTGACCCAGCCTGCATCGCCCTCATCATCGAGTCCCGAGCAGCCAGCATCGACGAATTCACTTGGTGAGTGTGCACAGTCACGCTGGATTCCTCCGTCCAGGCACCGTTGACATAAATGTACGGAACGATTGTGGTGGGCGTGCAGCTTATCGTCAAGGCAATGGTCGTGCTGGCGGTCAGGCTGCCCGAGGTTCCTTTGATGGTCACCGTGGCGGCGCCGGTGGCGGCCGTGCTGCTTGCCGTCAGGGTGAGCACGCTGCTGCCGGTGGTTGGGTTGGTGGCGAAGGCCGCGCTTACGCCGCTGGGCAGGCCGGAGGCGGCCAGAGTTACGCTGCCGGCGAAACCGCCCATGTCCTGTACCGTGATGGTGCGCGTGAAGGCGGTGCGCAAGAGATCCGGCGATCCCATCCTGCCCGCTCTTTACGACGACAACAACATCGCGCTCATGCCCGGCGAACGAAAAACCATTCATGTTGAGCTTGAGAATGCGGACACCCGCGGCGAGCGCCCGCGCATTCTCATCCGGGGCTACAACGTCGCGTCGCCATGATCGAGGGCTAAACGCTTGGCGGAGCCGGCCTCGGCCGCACTGTTCAAGACCAATTCATTGTGCCCCGGCTTGAGCCAGGCCGTCAGGCCCAGCGAACGCGGAGCGTCCAGCAACCTGGAGTCCGAACGCAGCGCCGAACGGATTCCTGTCCAATGGGCGTTTTTATTACTTATCCGGACTTATCCGGAAGCCCGTGCACGGCAGTTGCTCGATGTGCGTGCTGAGGCTATCAACTGAGCGCACAAACTCAAGGCTGCCGATGCCGGACGCGGTATGGACCCGAAGTCCAGAGTGAGAACAGATCGAAAACCCACGATCCAGATCACACCACTCGCGCAAGCATTTTGCTCTGCCTCATCAGAGCTGCCGTCATCCAACTCAGTCCCACAGCCACAATCCACACTGCCAAGCCTTTCACAATAGCCGGCAACGCCCAATGCAGCGCAGTGTACTGAACCCAGTTAACAAATGCGTAGTGCAGTAGATAAATCCCATACGCATTTGCGCTCAAACTATCTGCCCACCGCAGCGGACGCACAAACCGGATTACCACCGCGGTCACGAACATGCTCGATGCGGCGCATGAAACAGGAAACACAAATCCAGCTGCCAGGGCTTTTCCCGTGAGCGCCAAAGCGACGATGGTCAGAAACGCAACGACCATCCCCAGGCCCCAGAGCCACCATCTGTGCGCCAGCAGTCCCGTGCGTTCAAAAAGCGGTATTTCGGTTCCGAATGCGCCCAGACATACGCCCACCGCGAAGTACACAAAGTAGTGAATTACTCGGCTCGACTGCACGAAAAACGGCCCCCAGCTCCACCACATGTCACTCCCAAAGCGGATTGCCATAGGCACATACGCGGCGATTGACAGCAAAACTAGAGCCAGGAACAAGAGCGCGGGACGGCTGCTTACTTTGCGCATTGCGCGCGCCGACGCCTCTACGGCGCGCGGCATTGCCGCAAAGCACAGCGCGGCCACGCAATCGAAAACCAGCAAGACCCAGAGAAACCACGCAGGGCCCGCGGGCCACTTGCCCAGTGCCAGCCAGGCATGCGCGTAGCTCATTAAACCTGCATCGCCGCCCGACTGCAAATACGCGGGACAATAGGCCAGTGGCGCAAGGACACCAGCCGCGACGATGAACGGAACACCCAACCGCAGCATGCGCCGCTGGATGAATTGTCCGGCGCCCTGCCGGTTCAGGCTGGGCCAAACAAACAGCCCCGAGACGAGGAACATGAGTGCCATAAAGAAGAGATCATTCCATCCCACGAGCAGGTCGAATCCCGGCCATTTACCTGGATCGGTAACGGGAAACGCGGTCCACAACAGTGACTGCATCGTAAACGGAAGCTGGGGAGGCTTGAACGAAATGTAGGCAAGCGCAGAGTGATGCGCCACCACAAGCAGCGTGACCAATGTGCGCAAATACGATAGCTGAAACTGCCGATGTGTTGATTGAGCCTGCATATGGCTCCCCTTTCCCAACTGTGTTTTGAAAACACCACTCCTGTTGCCGCGCGTGGCCCCTTCCGTCCGCCGCGCAGGTTCCGATCTCGCAGAAAAGTCCGATTCGTTGCTAAATGAAGTTCGTTTTACGCGATTGAACGAAGAAAGTAATCGCAATCATCAACGCAATCAGCGCCAACTCGCCCGCCAACAAGGCCGTCGCCGTACCGCTCCACTGGATGGTTGTGCCGCCCATTGTTCCGCGGATGCCCGGCAAACTTGCGATCCACCACCCGAGGCCATTGAGGGTCAACACGCCCACTTGCGTTGCGCCTACGGTCCAGTTTTGAGACTCGGTAGTGACGGCAACAGTCGTGACCAAGCACGTGCTCATCAGAATCTCGACCGACATGATCACCGCAAACGGAACCAATCCATGTGGGAGCCAATGCGTAAGCAGGATGGTTGCGACCAGGTCGGCAACCAGCGCCGTCCACAGAACAAGAAAAATGAGCAGACAACCCGCGATCTTCGCGGTCGTATATTCCCAATAGCTGATGGGAAGGCTGACCACAAAGGGCAACGTGCGCTCTTTTCGTTCCAACGCCGGCGACATCATCACCATCGCCCCCATCCCGATCAAGATTGTGACCAGCACGATAGTTCCAAGAATGACTGAGATCTGCGTGAAGTGCATTGCCGCCACCCCGAGCAGCGTCGCCATGCCTCCGATGAGCGAGACAAGGATGGCAGCGCGGTTCATGTACCAGTCTTTCCAGATCAGCCGCCTCACCATTGCAAAGTTCATAGCACTCGTCCTTCCCGCCGGCTTTGCACGCTGGCCACAAAAATCTCTTCCAGAGTCATCACATCTACCGACTGAACCCCAACTCCTACCTCAATGCAGGTCTCCACGATCGCCGGCTCAAACCTGTTCGTTGTCACCACCGGCAGACGGCTGCTTCCGCCAACATCCACGACTCCGGGAAGATCCGGCAACATGGCGTTCGGCGGCAAGACCAGCCGCAGCCTGCGCCAGTGATCGAGAAATGTCTCTTTGTCCGCCGATTCGACAATGCGTCCCCGATCTAAAAACGCGATCTGGTCGGAAATCTGCTCCACATCGAGTGTGTTATGCGAAGAAAACAGGACCGTCCGCTCTTCATCGGCCAGCACGGCCATTAACTCGCTCATCACTTCCCGGCGGGCAATTGGATCCAGACCCGTGGTTGGCTCGTCCAGCACCAGCAGCCTGGGTCTGTGAGCCAACGCCAGCAACAGAGCGGCCTTCACCTGTTGCCCATGCGACATGCCTTTGATCTTCTGCTGGGCCTTCAAATCGAACCGCCGCAGAAGATCGCCGGCGTACAAGTTATCCCAACGCGGATAGATCGATCGCACGAAATCCATGTGCCACTGCAGAGTTGCGGTTCCATAGAGCCGCATATCCTCTGACACAAAGCCGATTTCGAGCTTCGCTTTTGCCTGCTCTGCCGGCATTCCGTGCCCCAGCACTTTTACGGAGCCCTCATCCTGATGCACCAACCCCATCAGAATCCTCAGCGTTGTCGATTTACCGGCTCCGTTTGCCCCGACCAGCCCCATGATGCATCCCGCCGGGAGCTCTAAATCGACATGATCGAGAGTGAAATGTTTGTACCGCTTCGTTACCGCAGAAAACTCGACGGCAAGGTCTGTCATGAAGCCTCCGTTTCCAGTTGCGTGGCTGCGGCTCTCAGCCTCTCTACGATTTCGCTCTCCGTGAGCCCCAGCAGGGAACCAATCCGCACAACTTGGCACAGATGCGCCTCGAATTCCTGCTCGTAAAGCCGTGATCCCAAGCCAGGATCGAGCGCCACGATGGAGCCTTTTCCGTGCTGTGTTATGATCACACCTTCGCGCTCAAGTTCCAGGTAAGCGCGCTTCACCGTGATCACGCTTATCTGCAACTCCACCGCCATGGCACGAATGGATGGGATTTGCTCGCCGGGTTTCCACTCCCCAACAGCCACCTTTTGGCGTATCTGCTCCATGATCTGCAGGTACATCGGCCGGCCGTCGGTTTGGGAGATAACGATCAAGGTGTTCATCTGTATATACTGAGAATATACAGTCAACAGATATTTGTCAACTCTTTTTTTGAATGTTTTTTTTGCAGCCCCGTGATGATCAGCCGTGAGCCGGTCGAACTGTATTCGCAGCGGGAGAGAATACCTACCGAAAAGCCGCCCAGGGAGAATGAATCGGCAATGCGTTACGCATCGCAATGAAGCCGGCAAGTTGAACTGGAGAGAGCGGCGCCTTTACGGCTCGTCGTTGTAGACGCCAATCTCCAGTTTGCCGCCTTCCCTCAGACGGGCGCGCAACATGCCGGGAGTATTGAAACTCCAGGCCAACTGGCCATCCGGGGTGAGGGCGATGACGCCGCCTTCGCCGTGCAGCGCTTCCAGTTCCTTGTGGATGACCTGGTTGGCGGCCTGCTGCAGCGGCATGCCTTTGAACGCCACCAGGTTGCAAACCTCGCGCGCGACACCCAGACGGATGAAATACTCCCCGGCGCCGGTGGCCGAGACGGCGCAGGACTGGTTGGATGCGTAGGTGCCCGCGCCAAGGATGGGCGAGTCGCCCACGCGGCCCGGCATCTTGCCCTGCAGGCCGCCGGTTGAGGTGCCCGCGGCGACGTTGCCCAGCCGGTCGAGCGCCACTACGCCCACGGTGCCGAACGTGCGCGTGTCCGGCGATTCTTCGATCTGAGCAACCGGCACGACTGGCCCTGGCGAAGGCGCGCCGGCGGGCCTCGGCGGCGCCGGGCGGCCTTCCTTCTTGAGTTGATTGACCAGCGATTGCCAGCGGCTCTCCGTGAAGAAGAAACTGGGGTCCACCTGCTCTAGGCCGGCTTGAACGGAAAAGGCGTCGGCCCCCGCGCCAATCAGCATCACGTGAGGCGACTTCTCCATCACGGCCCGCGCCAGGCTGATGGGGTGGCGGGTGCGCGTCACTCCGGCCACCGCGCCGGCCTTCAGGTTCGAGCCGTCCATGATGGCCGCGTCCAGTTCGTTCTTCCCTTCGGAGGTAAAGACCGCGCCCCGGCCGGCGTTGAATAGCGGATCGTCCTCGAGAATTCGGATCGCCGCCTCCACCGCGTCCAGCGACGAGCCGCCATGGTCGAGCACCTTCGCGCCTGCTTCGGCGGCCTGCGACATCGAAGCGCGATAAGCGGCTTCCGATTCCGGGCTCATTGCCGAGCGTTTCATGACCCCCGCTCCGCCGTGCACCTCGATCGCCCAGCGCCCGGCAGCCGGTCTTGGCGGCTCCTGGGCCCACAGGGAACCCAAGGCTCCAACCACCATCCCCGCCAACATCAACACCGGCAATGCGGTACTCATGGCTCCGATTCCCCCATTTCCGTCCATCCCGCCCGCAACCCGTCTCTGTCCCATTGGATGCGCAATTGGGTTCTTGCAGCAGCCGCCACCTCGCCCGCACCCAGGCAAGCCGGTTCTATTGCCGCACCACCACGCCGCCCTTCATGACGAAACTGACGCGTTCCACTACTGAAATATCCTCCAGCGGGTTGCCGGGGACAGCGATGATGTCAGCCAGGAATCCGGGCTTGAGTTGGCCGATCTGTTCCTCCCAGCCGAGGAGTTTCGCTCCTTCGATCATGTCAGCCTGCAGGACGGCCAGCGGCTTCATGCCGTAGCGGACCATCAGTTCCAGCTCCCGAGCCTGGGTACCGTGCGGGAACGGGCCCACGTCCGACCCCACCGCGAAGGGAATGCCCGCGGCAACCTGGCGCTTGAACTGGCCGATCTTGTAATCCAGCAGAGCCTTCTCGCGCGCGGCTACAGCAGGCAATGGGGCGTGCCGCGCGAAATACTCGAAGATGGCAAAGGTGGGCACGGCGGGAATCTGCTTCTCGCGCATCAGGCGCATCGTTTCATCGCTCAGCTGGGTGGCGTGGTCGATGGAAGCGACGCCCGCCTGGGCGGCGTAGAGCGTGCCCGGCTCGCCCATGGCGTGGACCGCGACGCCTGTGCCCAAGCGGTGCGCCTCCTCGACAGCGGCGGCCAGTTGCGCCTCGGTGTACTGGTAGGGAGTGTGTAACTCGCCTTCGATCATGCGGTCCGGCCCGGTCTCGTAGATCTTGGCGAAGTCGGAACCCTCCTTGTGCTGGGCGCGCATCACTTCGACGAGCTGGTCGATGGAGTTGGCATAATCGGCGTTCGAAAGGACGTGCTGGGCGGGATTGTAATGAATGGCGTCTTCGTGGCCGCCGAGGATGTCTATGGCGTTGCCGCTCACGCGAAGGCGGGGTCCCGGGAAGAGTCCCTGGTCGATGGCGTCGCGAACCGCGGTGTCGGCCGAGCCTGCGCCCTCCGACCCCATGTCGCGCTCGGCGGTGAATCCGGCCAGAAGGTCGGCCTTTGCGGCTTGCTCGGCGAGTATGGTGCGCCAGGGAACGGACTCCTCGACCGTCTGCAGGTCTTCAGCGCCGGGGTGCAGGAAAAGATGAACGTGGGCATCGATCAATCCTGGGAGCAGCGTGGCGTCGCCGAGGTCGATGATTCTGGCGCCCGGCGGATGATCCACAGATATTCCTACCGCGCGAATGCGGTCGCCTTCGACAAGGATCTCGCCGGGCTCCAGGAAAGTGCCGGTGTCAACCTGGAGAAGGCGGGCAGAGTGGAGCACGATCGAAGTGGATATGGGAACCGTTGGCTGCTGCGCGGCAGCTGCGCAGGCAAGAGACAAAGTCACCATGCATCCAGGCGCAAGAGATGCCCGGAATAGCCAACGAATACTCAGAGAGAAACTCGTCATGGATTAGACTATGGCGCATCGGTTTCGGTTTGTCGATGGCCAGTTTCGCAGCGGGACAAACTGGGCCGTGCGGAACCTCCGACCTGGACTGTTCTAGGTTTGGCAGTCTGAGACCTGCTTTGAGACTCTGTCTGCGCTTGGTCTTTGCCACCGAGCTGGCCTCCAATCGCCGTTACATGAGCGGGATCGAAGTCGGCACCTGAGTTCATCGCACACTGCGGTGTTTGCCGGGACGAATCCTTGTGGCTGCCCATAAAACGCGCTCAATGAGTGGTTTGGGCTTCTCGCCAGTTGATGGTTCAGTTTCCGCATTACCCATTACGCCTAAGCGAGTGCCAATAGGCTTGTCTGCTGCCCATCATCGCATTTGACAAGCGGCCTCTCCCTTGACTCCTCCGGCTCGTGCGTCCCAGAGCACGCGCCCGAGGTGTTTGCAGCGGCGGGGTGGTTCGGGAGGCCGAGTTTACGAACCTGCGAGTTAGTAATGGTAAACGCTGGCATCAGGGCGAGTCGATCCGGATTGTCGATGCTGAGGAACGATCGCCAAGTATGCCAGCGTGTCATAGGCGCTACTCGTACGCACCAACTTTCTTGAAGTCGCCACCTTTGACGATGGAAATGGCGGTCGGGTCGACATGGCGTTTGAACGCGTCGTTCACTTGCTGTGGTGTCAGCGCGGCCACGGCGGCTTCCAGTTTGGCATCCCACAGCAGGGTGCGGCCCCAGCGCTCGCGATTCATCAGAGTACTGGCGAGGGATGCGTCTTCGGTGCGCGCCTGGGAGCGTTGATCCAGCCAGGTTTTCTTGGCCTTCTCCACCTCGTCGGCGGTAAAGCCGTCTTTCAGCGCGCGCGCCAGCTCCTCGTTGAAGGCGGCTTCCACTTTGGGCATATTCTGCGGCGCCGCAATGGCAAACCCGTTTAGCATGCCCCCGTCATCTTTGGTGGGAATCGAGAATGCCGCTGACGCACCGTAGCTCAGGCCGTCTTTGACGCGAATGCGCAGGAAGATGCGGGAGTTGGCAGAACCGCCGAAGACCATGCCGGCGATGGTCAGAGCCGCTAAGTCGGGATCCTCGTCGTCCATCTTCATCGGCATCCCCACCATGAAAAGCGCATTCTGCTTATCGGGCGTTTCGATCTTGTCGTTCTCCGGCGCCACTTTATCGAATGGGTTGGTGATGCGCTCGTAGCGGCTGGCGCTCTTCCAGTCGCCAAAGAGTTCGGTTACTAGCTTTTGCATCTCAACCGGATCAAACTGGCCGCTGATGACGATTTGACCCTCTCCGGCACCATAGAACTTGGTGTAGAACTGGCGTACGTCGTCTAAGGTCACCTTCTTCAGATCCTCGATCTGTTCGTCGATGGTCGGAGTGTAGTGCACGTCGCCGCGAGGGTAGCGGGCGTTGAAGTGCCGATTCATCGCCGTCGGGACCAGGGTGTTAGGCTCGGTCTTGCCGCTCTCCGCGCTTGCGATGTTCTGCTGACGGACCTGCTCGAATTCGGCCTCGGGGAAGGAAGGCTCGCGCAGCAGTTCCCTAGCGAAACGTAAAGAATCGGCCAAGTTCGCCTCCAGAGTCTGGATGTTCGCCGAAGCAAAGCCGAGTCTGCCGTTAACGCTGATCTGCGCCTTCAGGCGGTCGGTTTCATCCTGGATCTGCTGGCGGTCTTTGTGCAGGGTGCCGCGCATCAGCATCGCTCCGATCATGTTCGCCGCGGCGGATTTGCCGAACATCGACTTTTCGCCGCCGAAGCGGAGGTTCATCACAGCCGCCACCGTGCCGCCGCGGGTCTTCCTGGGGAACATCACCAGCTTCAGCCCGTTGGGCAGCGTGGCGCGGATCACGCGAGCTTCGACGTTTTGCGGAGTGGGATCGAAGACCTCGCCCTGCTGGATGGCGGCGCTGCCTTTGTAATCCTTGAAGCGCACGGCCGGGTCCGGTGTGGCGGGAATCTCGGCGCGATCGGGAGCGGCGATGGGAATAAACTCACCCAGCGTGCGGTTGGAGGATTTCAGGTAGGCCTTGGCCACACGAACCACTTCGGCCGGCGTGACTTTGCTCACCTCATCGCGATCCAGGAAGAACATTCGCCAGTCGCCGTCGCCCACGTCGTTGCCTAGCATCAAGGCAACCATTTGCGAATTCGTCAGCGCGAGTTCAATGTTCTTCAGGATGCGGGCCTTGGCGCGGTCAACCTCTTCCTGCGTGGGCGGATCGCCGGCAAAACCTTCCACCGTCTTGAGCAGAATCTGCTGGGCCTCGTCGATGAATTGATCCGGCTTGAGCTGCGCAAATGCTTGCACAAATCCGGGATCATGCATCTCCTCGGCGAACATGCCGACGGAGACTGCCTTCTTGCCATCGACGAGTTCCTTGTAGAGCCGGCCGGTCTGGGGCGCCCCCAGCACCTCAGCCATCACTTCCAAGGGCGCCATATCCGGATGCAAGGCGGCCGGAGTGTGGTAGACCACCATGACCCTTTGAATGTTTGCCACCCGGCGCAGAATGACGGAGCGCTCCCCTTCCTGCGTCGGCTCAGCCGTATATGGCTGGTTCAGCACGCGCTGCGGCCTGGGGATGGCGCCTAGAGTTTCAGCCACCATCGCCAGCGCCTTCGATTCGTCGAATTGCCCCGCGATGATGAGATCGGCGTCATCGGGCTGGTAGTACTTGTGGTAGAAAACCGCCAGATTCGCTATGGGAACTCTTTCCACGTCGGTGCGGTTGCCGATCACTGACTTTCCATAGTTGTGGAAGTTGTAGGCCGCCGCCAGAACCCGCTTCTCCAAAATATACTCCGGGCTGTTCTCGCCCATCTCCATTTCGTTGCGAACCACCGTCATCTCGGAGTCCAGATCCTTCTTGAGCATGGTCATATTCACCATGCGGTCGGCTTCCAGCCCCAGCGCCCAGCGCAGGTTCTCGTCGCTCGCGTTGAAACTTTCAAAGTACATCGTCCGGTCGTAGGAGGTGGTTCCATTGAATAAGCCGCCCGCCCGGTCGGTCAGCTCCTTGAAGAGCTCTCGGCCCGAGGTAGCGCTCTTGAACAACATGTGCTCCAACAGGTGCGCCATGCCGGTCTCGCCATAGCCTTCGTTGCGCGAGCCCACCTGGTAAACCACGTTGACCGTGATCTTGGGTTTGGAGTTGTCAGGAAACAGCAACACATGCAGACCGTTCGGAAAAGCATACTCCGTGACTCCTTCAATGGAGGTCACCTTCTGCACACCTTGCGGCAGGGTTTGAGCCAGGGTTGCGGCAGTCAGGACAATGGCTGCGACGGTAATTGCAAAAAGCCGTTGTATGCGCATGCATTCACCTTTCAGTTTTTGGGTCTGATTTCCGGGCACAATTATACCCAGCCGAAGTGCGGGCTGGCCAAACGGAGATCCGGTTGATAGGAATCACAACGTAAACACCATACTGGGAGATAGACGCCCGGGGTGCCTTGTTCGCTCCAAAGGATGCAGGCCGGTGATGCATCCCTGACGCTGAACCAATAGGCCATCATATGCTGGAACGGAATCTCTGCATCGAGACTTCTGTCAGCGTGGGATATATGGTCGAGGGCCTCTTTTGTTCGCGCCTTGGCCGCGCGCAGCAGTTGCTTGAGCTTGGCCCAAGCCTTTTCGATGGGGTTCAAGTCCGGCGAGTAAGGCGGCAGGTAGAGCAATTTGGCTCCGGCCGCCTCGATTCGTTCGCGCACTCCGCTGACTTTGTGCGAACTCAAGTTGTCCATCACCACCACGTCGCCAGGCCGCAGCTTTGAACACAATACTCATCCAGATAGGCGAGGAATATCTCCCGGTCCGTGGCTACCCAATGGTCATGGTGGCGATCATGCCGCGGGTGCTGATGGCGCCCAGGATGGTGAGGCTTTTCCACCTGCCGTCGGCGGTGGTTTCATGAATGCGCGCGCCTCCGGTCGAACGCGCATACAGGCGCGTCATCTGCGTAGAGACGCCGCTCTCATCGAGAAAGATCGGTTGTTCCAGGTCGATGCTGCCAATCGCCTCGACGAACTCTTCGCGCCGCTTGCGGTTCTCGTCCCTGTCGCGCTCTTGGGCGTGGAGCGACTTTTTTAAGCCGCAAGCCTAGCCCCTTCACCACGCGCCACAAATGTTGTGTGCTCACCCGCAGGCCGGTCTTGTTCTCCAACTCAGCCTGTAACTCGACTAAGGTCGCGTCGGGGTGAGAACGCAATAACCCCGCCAAGGCCTGTTCATCGATCTTGCGCTTGGCTCCCGGGCGATAACTGGGCCGCTCCATCCGGCCTGGTACGTTTCCTCGCCGCCGACACCTTCCACGCCCAGCCCAAACTCACACCGAAACGCCCAGCTAACTCTGACAGACTTCCCTTGCCCTGGTCGAAGGCCTCAAGCAGCTTGCGCCGCAAATCATCCCAATAAGGTCGCGCCATAGCATGTGCGCGGAGCATCGCCACCGATACTATACACCTTCAGGAGAAATGCTCTATGGCATTTATGAAACCGGTTCTATGTTTGAAAACGAAGTGGCCGAGAAATCTCTTGTTCTTGCCGCGCTACCGGTCCGTGCAGGAGTAGCAAGGGTCGATGGATGCCTGGATCAGGGGCGTATCCGCAAGCCTTGCTCCAATCACCATCCAGCGGATGGCCGGCATGTTGGCGAATGTTGGCGTGCGCACATGTATGCGGCTGGGATTTCTGGCGCTCTCTTTCCAGGAGACGCTGTACATCACTTCTCCGCGCGGCGCCTCGACTCGGCTGGTGGCCGTTCCGGTGGTAAAGACGATCTTGGCGTCGCCGGTGCTCAACTCGCCGGGCGGCATCTTGCTGAGCGCCTGGCGAAGAATCTTGCAGCTCTCCATGATCTCCAGGGCGCGCACCAGCAGGCGGGCGCGCACATCGCCGTCCTGCTGCACCGGCACATCGAACTCCATCTCGGAGTAGGCAGCATAGGGCGCAGCGCGGCGCAGATCCTGGGGCAGCCCCGAGGCGCGCGCCGTGGGCCCCACGACGCCGCAGGACATGGCTTTCTCGCGGGTCAGAACGCCGATGCCGGCGCAGCGCGAGGTGGCTGTAGTGCTGGTGGTGAAGATGGGAATAACCGTGCGCATCATCTCGCTCTCCAGCGCCTCGATCATGGCCAGGATGGCGGGCGGATCCTCAACGTCGCGATTGACCCCGCCGATGCGGTTCATCGAGTAGTTGACGCGGTTGCCGGAGATGACCTGGAGCACGTCCATGACCTTCTCGCGGATTTCAAAGCAGGTCATGAACATGGTCTTGAAGCCCATGAGCTTGGCCGCGATGCCCGCCCAGAGCACGTGCGAGTGCAGCCGCTCCAGCTCCGCGATCACCACACGAATGTATAAGGCGCGCGGCGGCGGCGTCAGGCCGGTCAGCTTCTCCATGGCTTGGCAGAGGGTGAGGGTGTGAATGTTCGAGCAGATTCCGCACACCCGCTCCATCAGCGCGATCACCTGGATATAGTTGCGGGACTCGGCCAGATGTTCGATACCGCGAAAGTTGAATCCGATGTGCAGTTTGGCGTCGCAAATCGTCTCGCCTTCGCAGATCAGGTCCAGCTTGTAAGGCTCTTCCAGCGCCGGGTGGTAGGGCCCCATGGGAATCTTGTAGCTCATTTTTTCTCCTCGCGCAGGTTCACTCCCGGCTTGTCTCCGGGGCGCAGAAGGAGCGGTTCGTACTCGCGCCCCAGAAAGTCCACGGCGAAGCCTTCGTGAATCTCGCGCTCAATCCAGTCCACGGCCTCGCACAGGTCGTAGATGCTTTCGATGGAGTTACCGGCAAGCTGAAAGGGAAAACCGAGCAACTGGCCATTGAGATCCCAGTGATACTCCAGGCGAATGCCTTGATCGCCGGGCAACTGAACGGCAGTGATGGTGACAAAGCGCGCCTGGACTGCGTTCATCCCCTTGGCTAGTTCGCGCACACTCAGTGCGCCGGGGTTCAGCCAGCGCACGCCGCCCATCTCGACCCAGGGGTCGGCGATACCTAACTTCTCAGGTAAGGTCTCAAGCAGGCTCTTTTCCGGTTTAGTCTCAACCGCGTTCATTGTGCGCCTCCGGGGAGAGGGTCCGCTTGGCTGCCGGAGGCCAGCGGAGCTGCCGGCGCCGCCTTGGGAGCCGGCTTGCGAGCGACGGTGTAGGACTTCTTCAACGCGCCTATGGTCAGATACACAGGCGGACATTCAGCGTCCTGGCTTAGCGCATGGCTCTTGCAGCCCTCCACGCAGCGCCCGCAAAATGTACATTGACCGGGATCGTAGCTCCACGTGAATGTGCCTTTGCCGCTCTTGAAATCGATGGCGCGCGCGGTGCAACGAAACTTGCAGATGGCGCATCCGCTGCAAAGCTCAGGGTCGAAGCGTACCAGGCCCCGGTAGCCCTTGCTCACCTTGGGGCGCGCGGGAAAGAGCAAAGTCCGGGAGCCGCCCAGCAGGTTCCGCCACAGCATGGTGAGAATGTTCATGATCTAAGCCTCATGAAGAGCGCGGACGATATAGCCAGGACCGCGAAGATAAGCGTGCACTGCCAGTAAAAACGCACTGTAGTATCAATCGCCAGGCGCGCCGTGGCGGCCGCCAGCGTCGACAGCAGCAGCACGACAAAGAAGGAAAACGCGACGAAGAGCAGGACGGCGAGCCAAACCAATGCAACGTGTGGAGCGGCCAGCGTGGCCACCAACCCGGTAGCCGCAACCCACTCCAGCCCATGCGACAGCTCCCACATGGCCAGTTCCGGGCCGGCGTATTCGGTCATCGGCCCGGAGTAGATCTCCTGCTCCGCGTTAGGCAGCGAGAAGGGATTGAGATGCAGCTTGGCGGGCAGGCAAACCAGGATTGCCGCCACGCCAAGCCAGCGCAGCGGTGAAGCGGGAAGCTGCGCCAAGGCTTCCAGCCGGAAGGTATGCTGCGAGGCGGCGATGGAAACGATGGCCAGAAGAAAGACAACGTTATATGCAACGCTGAGAACGGCTTCGCGCGCCGAGCCGATCTCGCCGAAGATGGAGCGCGAAGAGAAGCCCGCGGCGATGATGCACATCGAGGGCAACTCCAGCAGCGCCAGCAGCAGGATCAGGTCGCCCTCGAATCCGCCCGACGAGGGCAGCACGGGCAACAGGCCCACCGCGCCCGCCGCGGCCGACACCGCGATCAGCGGCCACATCTTCATCAGCAGCCCGGCCACTCCCGTGCGAGGCGGCGTATCCTTGCCCAGCAGCTTGACGAAGTCGTAGAACGGCTGCATGAAGGGAGGACCGATGCGCCCCTGCATCCGGGCGACGGCCTTGCGTTCCACCCACAGGAAGAACCATGCGGTGGGCACGGCGAAGAGAAGTCCGGGAAAGATGAGGAAGCGTGCCAGGGCAGTGGTCAGGTTCATGGCTGGACCTCTCTGGCCGCGGGTGCGGATACGCCTGCGGGTGCGGATGCGACGGTTACAGGCTCAGCGGTTGCCGATGGGCCAGGGATGGCTTCGGGCGCGGCCGTCAGGAGCGCAGCGGCTGCGGGTGCGGCTGCCGGCTTCTGCGCGCCTCTTTGGGCCAGGATCTCCGCCGCCTTAGCCACACCCAGCACAATGGCGTCGGGACGCGGCGGGCAGCCGGGCACGAACACATCCACCGGGATATGTTTGTTGAGCGGCCCGGCGAGGGTGCGGCTGTCGATAAACACATTTGTCGTCGCCGGACAGGAGCCGATGGCCACCACAGCCTTGGGTCCGTAGACCTGCCCGTAGACAGTCTTGATGGCCTGGACGCTGTTATGGGTCACAGGGCCGGTGACGCACAGGATATCGGCGTGCCGCGGGCTGCCTTCCAGGCGCACTCCCAACTGCTCGGCGTCGTAACGGGGGGTGAGGCTGGCGATCAGTTCGATGTCGCAGCCGTTGCAACTGCCCGAGTTCATGTGAAAGAGCCAGGGGCTGCGGCGCCGGCAGTAGCACATCAGTCGATTCCAGAGGTTCATGGCCTTCCTCCCATCAGCATGGCGATCATGCCGGGCCAAAGACCCGCAACCAGCAGCAATCCGGCGAGCGCGACGATCACGGTCTGCAACACAACCGGCTCGCTGATTGGATGCGCGGACGGTTGCGGCGGACTCGATAGCGGCGGGCCCGAGCCGGGTGCCGGTCCCCACCAAACGCGGGTCAAAGCCAGCGTATACGCGATCAGCGCGAAAGCGGAGGAGAGGACGAAAACGGTTAGAAGAAGAGGATTGATCTGCAACGCGGTTTCATACAGCCGCCAGCGGCCGATGAAGCCCATCGTGGGCGGAATGCCCAGCATGGCCAGCATCCCGAAGAGGAAGCCGAACGCACTCACCGGATACCGCGTCGCCAGTCCGGCGGGTTCGCCCTCCAGCGCGCCGTCAGCTTCAGGACCGCTGAGGCAAACGAACAGAAGAGCCTTGGCCAGGGCATGAGTCGAGGCGGCAATCATCGCGCCATTGATTCCCAGGGCGCTGGCGGAGGCCAGTCCCAGCAACAGGAAGCCAACGTCTTCGACCGTCGATAGAACCAGCAGTCGCTTGAGGCTGCGCTGCGTAAGCATGAGCAGAGCAGCAAGGAATGACGTAGCGGCAGCCGCGCCCAGCAGGAGTCCATGGGGCGTAATCAGATTCGGAGCAGCCTGCGCGCTGACCCAAAGTTCTCCAAAAGCCGCCATATCGACAACCGCAACAATCAGGCCCAGCACTACGGCAGGCAGTTCGTCGGCCAGCCGCAGCAGCCAGAAGAAGAGTGGAATCGCGGCCAGCTTGACGCAGACGCTGGCCAGCAGAAGCGCTCGCGACGTGTCTGGCTGACCCCTTTCCATCATCAGATCGCTGGCCACCAGCGACGAAGCCGAGATAAGCACCACCACGAGGTAGGTCAGCTTTGCGTAGGACGTCCGCGCGCTCTGCCAGACCAGCGGGATGGTCAGCAGCGCACCCAGTTCCAGAAGTCCGAGTTGAAGCCGGGGATCGGCAACCGCCAAACCCGCGATGGTGGCCAAACTGATGAGAATCATCAGCGGCGCCAAGCGGCGCCAGGCCGTGTGGAGGAAAGCGGCCAGAAGCAATGCGACCGCGGCCACGGCGCAGGCGGCGATCAGCAGTACCGAAACCTGGGGCGGCGCTGCAAGAGGTACGCCGCGGGAAATCGTCACGGCAACTACTCCAGGCGCAATCCAGCGAACGCCCTCCAGCACCCCCCCCGCCAGCAAGAGGACGAGGACCGCTGCGTAAGACTCCATCCAGGAGACCGCGACGCCCAGCCCTCGCGAGACCGCCTGCAATCCGCTCCACACGCCCAGGTAAACGCGATCTACATTGGACCACTTGAAAAACTCATGCCAGTTCTGCAGGAAAATCTCGGAGAAATCGCCGGCCGTAAGCCTGTCCTGATCCGACAAAGGCTCGCCGCCGGTGAAGATCCCGCCCCCGGCTCCAGCCAGCGCCGCGCCGCCAACTGCGCCCGCAACCTGCGCCGGACGTGCCACATAAGCGATAAGGTAGATCAGCCCGCCCAGAACCAGCGAAACCACCGCCAGCACCAGGCCGCCCATGCTCGAAAAGCTCCCCGCATCAGAGGAAAGCCCAAGCCAGGTCACATGCACGCCCGCGCCCAGCCCCAGCGCGCCCAGAATCGGATTGAGCATGTAGTTCACCGCCAGCTGCGGCGCAATGCCCAGCACAATGCTGCCCGCGGCCATGAAGCCCATGCCCCAAATCATCGTCGGCGGAGACTCGTGGGCGTCCGCGGTGGCCTCGGTCACCGGCCCCAGGAAGACCGCGCTGGTGGCCTTGGCGCACATGAAGACGGTACCCAGGCTGGCGGCCCAGGCCACCATGGCGGGAACCGCCCATCCCGCCTGCAAGGCCGCCGCGTAGAGCATCCACTTGCTGGCGAAGCCGCTCATCAGCGGAATACCCATCATGCTGCCCGCGCCGATCAGCCACGACAGCGTGGTCCGCGGCATAAGCTGCGCCAGGCCGCCCAGCTTGTTCATGTCGCGCGTGCCCGAGGCGTGCTGCACCGAGCCGGCGGTCAAAAACAGCCCGCCCTTGAAGAATCCGTGATTCAGGCAATGCAGCAGCCCGGCGGTTATCGCCAGCGGCGTGCCGATGCCGATGCCCATCATCATGTAGCCGATCTGGCTCACCGTCGAGAAGGCCAGCATCCGCTTCAAATCCGTCTGCACCATGGCGTACATCACGCCCACGGCCATGGTGACTGTACCAACCCAGACCAAAGAGCTGCCCCACGCAGTGGGCCACGCGCCAAAGCTGTGCATGCGGGCTGCCAGGTACACGCCGGCCTTCACGTAGCAGGCCGCATGCAGCAGGGCGCTCACCGGGGTGGGCGCGGCCATGGCCTCGGGAATCCACGTATGCAGCGGGAACTGCACGCTCTTGGCCACCAGCGCCACCAGCATCAGCACAAAGATTCCGCCCGTAAAGGCCTGCGCCACCTTGGGATCGGTCCACAGAGCGCTGCCGGTGCGGAAATAGATAGTGAGAATGCTCGCCAGCAGGCCGTAGCCCGCAATGTGCGTCATCAGCAGCACCTTGCGCGCGCCATTCACCGCCTCGCGGTTGGTGTACCAGAAGCCCACCAGGCTGAACGAGCACAGCCCGACCACCTCCCAG
>Ga0326728_10007048_pt1 | contig 29479 bp, 22 predicted proteins | sample MB3enrmetagenome_FD_207602 | JGI IMG/M metagenome (GOLD analysis project Ga0326728, IMG submission 207602) | Lab enriched peat soil microbial communities from McLean, Ithaca, NY, United States - MB31MN | ecosystem: Environmental > Terrestrial > Soil > Wetlands > Peat | place: USA: New York... | reverse complement strand
CTGCACGCCACCCGCGCCCTGCGGCGCATGCGCCGCCGCCCTTCCCTGATCGCCGCCTTTTGGAAACAGGCGGAACTATGGTGACATTGTCACTCTATTATGCAGGTGGCGGTAGGGCATCGGGATACGATAGTTGTTTGCGAAAGTGCTCTAGGTGCGGCATAGGGCTTTCAAATGCAGGAACCTCAGACGTTTCCAAGTTGACGGTCATTTATCAAGACCCCTTTCGCGATGTGCCGGACCAGAAGATGCGAGAACACTGTGATGCTGTTCTCGCCAATGCGTTTAATGTGAACCACAGACCGCAGAAAAAAAACGAGTTTCAGTCTTCAAATTCAGAAGACCATGTCTGTTGGGTGGTTTTCCGATATCTGCAATTGAATGCTCTCTTGGCTCAGACCGTCACCAGACTGGCATTTCTGAATGGGCCAGTTTGTGAGAAGCCCGCGCTCTTGCTTTGGGGGGCGCCAGTTCCTCCTGGAGACGACTGCGCCCGCGAGCTTTCGAGCCGCCTAGAAGCGGTGAGCAAGAATTTGGGTGAAAGCCAGAACTCCCGTTCTGAACCTGACGTAATCCTAGATTTCAAGAGTGCTGGGCTGGTCATAATTGAAGTAAAACATGGAAGCCGAAATGAGTGGGAAAAAGCGAATCACAAGGGTTGGCAAAGCTACCTCCGTGACACGCAAGCGTTTGCAAATCCAGAAGGCGTTCGGCAGGTTGGGCTGTACGAGCTTACGAGAAACTGGCGTATTGGATGGGATCTGGCTGATGGTCGCCCCTTCCGATTGGTGAATTTGGGACCTCCTCGTTTGTTCGCTATGCCATTCAGCGCAGTGCTCAGACGGTTTGAGAACTGTCTTAACACGACTGATGACCACAAGTTTGTACTAGCAACTTGGTGTGATTTGGTCGCTGCGATCACATCTCCGCCGCCCTGGCTTCAAAAGTATCTAAAAGGCCGCGGTGTCGTTTAGGCATCGAGATGCAACAATAACCACCGCACTGACATCAATTGATCATATGAGGAAGAGTAAAGCGTTTAGAGAATGGACGGCATTGTGGCGAAAAGCCGTGCGGCGAGATAGCAACGAAGAAGAGGTCATCCGCGCTTGTAAGCAGCAACCTCCAACGGCTTGTCTCAGGAAACTGAACCCTCGATACGATTTGGTCACTGGCTTCAAGAGAAATCGTCGTCGCGAGGCGCGCGGAGAGCAAGAGATTGAGTTGGCCCTACTGGGCGATAAACGGACAAGAGATTTCAGAGAAGTTGTGCTTCAAAACCACAATCAGCGGTTTCGCGTCACGGCCTTCTACAACCACCTGCCGTTGACGGTCTACAGACCCGGTCAGGCTTACCCAGACGCGGTGGGCATGATTACGCTCAAGAATGGAGAAGTGCACACATTGGCGATTGAAGTCAAAGTGTCAGACAACGATTGCTGGTATGCAACCGTCGAAAACCTCAAGCAAATCAAGCTGCTTCGTGCCAATCTGCCTTATCAGAAGCGCCTTCTGCAAAATGTGAACGTCCTCCCGACAGCAACTCGTATTTACGGGACATGGGGTTTGATCCTTGCGCCCGAGAGCTTCTATAGCGGAAGTGAGAAGAGAAAGCGTGCTTTTGAACGAACGGAATCGTTAATCAACACGCTCACCGAAACCACGGAGTTACGGGTAATTCTCGGTGTGTGGGACAATAAGAAGCAAAGCATAACCTACAAGAGCGGCTACTGGCCTAGCTGAATGCGGGCGATGAGAATCGATTCGATTTGGAGGTCACCGCGAACCTAGTAACGACATCTGAGGTCAAACGCATCATCGGCAACCGGCATTCTGAAGCGCACCCATTCAAGAGTGGTCGTGCGGGCATGGAGGGATTTACCAGAATGATTCCGCTGGTGCCTTCCGCAATGCGCCATGGTCCTTAAATAATGTTAAGATTTATGCTGCTTTGAAGCCCACATGCGACACCTCGGCTGGTTCCGCGTGGTTCCTCTTGCCTGCTTGGAACTGGGCGGCGAGAAGACGGTGGGCTTCCAGCAACTGTTCAACTGACCACTGTGCATTTGAGCGGTTCAGGGACATGATCAGCGTTGTCACGCGCAGTTCCTTGAGGTAGGCAAACGACCAGCCCTCCGTCTCCCGGACCAGCCACTCCAGGAGCGATTCGTCCGCCTGCTCCAGTACCCATTGGAGGTAGGTTCGGCGTAGCGCCTCGTCGGGCAACGGGAAATGCCAGACCCGGTCGAACCGGCTGGGCCGATGCACCAAGGCGGGATCAATCTGAGCCGGGTTGTTGGTGGTGGCCACAACGAGGATGCCCTCCCGGCTGACCAGCCCGTCCAACTCGGCCAGCACCGACGCCCGGGTGACGCATGTTTCGGTGCCGAGCGAGTCCATATCCTCCAAGATCAGCAAGGCCGGCGCGTGGGCCGCCGCATAACCGAACACTCGATAAACCATTTCCTCGTCCGTTATCCGGCTGATGGCCAGCATGGCGGCTGAAACCTGGTAACGTTTGTGGCACTGCCGCACCAGATGCCGCAGCATCATCGTCTTGCCGTTGCCCGGCGGGCCAACCAGCAGGAAGCCCCGTCGGTGCCGCAGGCCGAAGCGGTGGTAGACCTCGGCCTGCTCGAAGAACGTGTAGGTCTGTTCCTCGACATCCTGTTTCAGGCCATGCGGCAGCACCACGGGTTCATCGTCGTTCGTGCTGAGGGTGACGCGATGTCCACCGAAGACTTCTATGAGAATCCGCTCCTTGACCGGTTGATGGAAGAGAGCGTGAAGTTCCCGGGCGAAACGATCCAGCAGCTCTGCGTTGTCCGTCGAGGCTAGGTACACCTCGCCGATTTCGCCAGTCGAATGGAGAAATGAGAACAGCAGAAACTCCGCGTCTTGCGGACCAGAGATCTTCACGACACCCACCCACGGAAATTCGGCGGCGGTATCCCAGCTTGGCCGGTACCAATAGTTGACGATTGGATACGAGGTGGGCAGTCGTTCCCAGCGCCATGCGCCCAACTGCCCTTTGGTGGCGCCCGGTCTGTCCATGAGCTTGTCCAAGATCCGGCCATGCCCCGAACACGTGGGTCGCCAGCAAGTCCACTGTTTGATATTCGGGAACTCCTGCCGTGCAAACTCCACGGCCTCGATACTTGTCATTCCACGACGCGGGAACCATGTCGAAGCGCCATGTGCGAACTCATTCATGATGCAGCTCTCCTCTGTTTTTGCACAAATTCTCGCATTGCAGAAAGGACAAGGAGTGTCCGCCAAGAGAATTATGTGGAGGACAGATCTTGTCCTTCAGCGGGTGGTATCTACGCGGCGTGAAACACGGTTTGGCTTCTCAATCCAGTGAAACGGAGCGCACTTCATGAGTATGCCGATTCCCCGGTGTTATCAGATGCTTGGGTTGAAGCAGGCTGCCACATGGGAGGAAGTCAGACGCGCATATCGCGAGGAGGTCAAACGCTGGCATCCCGACCGTTTCCCCGCCGGGTCGCGGGAGCAAGCGAGGGCGGCGGAAAGAATGACCCAGTGCAATCTCGCTTACGAGTCATTGGAGACCTGGTGGACCGCTGGCCGGCCACAATACTTTGTTCAAGAGGAGGAGCCACTTCCTCCGCGGCGAGAATCTGCGCGACCACGGAGACCGCAATCCCGGCCGAGGACAAAACCTGTGGAGGAAGTTCGGCACGAGAGGCCGGAAACCGTAGCCCCGGAGTCCGCCTCCCAGTGGCTTTGGCAAGTCATGGGTTTGTTTGAGAGGTTGCTGAACCTCGTGGTTGATTCTCCTGAGTACGGCACCGCCTCAGGCCGTAAGAAATCGTGTGGAAGAGATCCGTGATGCCCACGGCCTCGTTCTCAGGACAATGCGGGCCCGACCAAAACGGGACAGTAGGAGTATATGACTGATTGCGAACAGAAGGGCCAACGACGCTATGATTACTCCGGTCTGCATTTATGTGGCGACCGTCTGCATAAGCCTTCTGCTGTCCATGCACAACCCTATTTCGCATGGATTAGATTCCTCTCCGCGGCAATGATCAATGGCGATTTGGCGGCGGCTGATCTGACGGGTGTGTGTGGGACGCGCTCCGTCGCGTCCGAACCTGACACGCGGCCACGACGGAGCGTGACCCGCCAATAAACTGCCCGCCTGGCCGTCAGGACTGCGGCGCGGACGGCTTCTCCGGTGTGCTGTTCTCTCTCGCTTCGGCGACGGTTTGTTTCACCGACTCGGCGACTTCCACGGCCGCCGCGACAGCGGCCTGGACCTCGGCCTTAAGCGATTCGGGCGCGGGCTGGCCGAGCGTCGGCTCCGGCGCAGTAATCGGCGTGGTATCCGTAATCGGCGCGAGCGTTTGCTCTTTCTGCACCAATAGATCGTTGCGCAGTTCTTCTTCATGCGGCTTCAAGTCGGCGGTGGCAACGGCAGCACCGTCGATCACGCTCTGGGCGTGATCAATGCGCTCTTCCTGCTCTTCGCGGGCTTTTTCGAGTTGCTTGCGTTCCGTCTCCTCGCGCGGGCTGAACTTGACGCTGACGACCTTCGACACGCCGTGCTCTTCCATCGTGATGCCGTAGAGCGCGTCGGCCATGCCGATGGTGCGCTTGCTGTGCGTGATGATGACGAACTGGCTTTGTGTGATGAACCGCTGAAGAATGCGGACGAACCGGTTGATGTTGGATTCGTCCAGCGGCGCGTCCAACTCGTCGAGCACGCAGAACGGCGACGGCTTGACCATGTAGATGGCGAACAGCAGCGCCGTGGCGGTCAGCGCCTTTTCGCCGCCGCTCAAGAGCGTGATGCTCTGCAATTGTTTGCCGGGCGGTTTGGCGACGACCTCGATCCCGCTTTCCAACGGATCGTTCTCGTCGAGCAGGATGAGGTTCGCTTTGCCGCCGCCGAACAACTCGGTGAACATCCCGTGGAAATTCTCCCGCACCATCTCGAACGTCTCGGTGAAAAGCTGCTTGGTCGTGGTGTTGATCTTGGCAATGACCTGTAGAAGCTGGTCTTTGGCCTTCACCAAATCGTCGTGCTGCTGGGAAAGGAACTTGAAGCGTTCCTCAAGCTCGTCGTACTCCTGAATCGCTTCGACGTTGACCGGTCCCATCGCGTCCAGCCGCGACTGCATTTCCGCCGCCTGCGCTTCCAGCGCTTCCCAATCCGTCGGCAATGGCACTTGCTGGCTGACGGCAGGGCCATGATCGGCCACGGTGATGGTGATGTTGTCGCCGCGCACGTCTTCGACGTTGACCTGATACTTCTGCCAGACGCGCTCCCGGAGATTCTGTGCTTCCATCCGTTTCTGCGCGAGCTGGACATCAAGCCCCGATTTCTGCTGTTGCGCGTCCGCTGCCTGCAGGCGTAACGCCTTCAATTCCGCCTCGGCGTGCTCGATGCCCGTGGCAACTTCGCCGCGCTGATGCTGGAGGCCGCCAAGTTGCTGCTGCGATTGTCCGCGCGTTGCGCTCAACTCCACGATCTTCTGCTCGGACTCGGCAATCTCCTGCCGGAACTGTTCGATCTTGGCGGAGTAACTGGCAATCTCGTTCGTGCAGGTCTGCATCCGCTCGCCCAAATCGCGGACTCGTCCCGCAATCGGCTCGCGCTGCGCCTGAATCGCCTCGCGTTTGTGTTGGATGCCGCCGACCGCCACGCGAAGCTCGGTGAACTGGTTCATCGCCTCTTCGCGGCGCTTCGTCAATTCGTCCACCGCCCGTTGCGCCGCAGCGATCTGCTCGCGCAACTGCGTCTCGCCCGCTTCGGCGGCGCGCAACGTGTCGAGAATCTGCTGGCGTTGCTGGCTCTCCTCGGTGTCCTGCTGGCTGATCGCGTTCAACTCGAACACGACCGTGTGCACTTTGTTTTCCAGATCGCGCCGCTCGGTCGCCAGCGCGTTCAATTCGCCTTCCTTGCCAGCGAGTTCGACTTCCTTCGCATGAAGCTCGGTGCGCAGTTGCCCCAACTCACGTTCCAACGAAGTCTTCTTCCGTTCGCAGTCGGATTTCGCGGCGGCCAGTTCCGAGGCCTTCGCCTCAAGCCGCTTCGCATCTTCTGACAGCGCGTTGATTTCCGTGATGTGGCCAGACGAGACCGCGCTTAGAATTCCGTGTTCGCTCACGAATTCACCGCGCAGCGTCGCGACAGCGAGTTCGGGATGAGTCGTCCGTAGCGCGAGCGCTGCGTCCAGATCGTCGGTGATGACCACGTTGCGCAACAGCGAACGCACCAGTGGCTCGAACCGCTGATCACGGACGCGGACGACGTCCATCCCTCTGTGGGAGCGGCATTCCTGGCGCGATTCCTTGTCGTTGCGTTGCCCGGTCGGAACAGGAATGTCGCTCCCACGGGAAAGGAACAGCTCCGGCGCGACAACGCACGGATTCTTCAATCCGCTCGCGAGCAACCGGCGCGCGGCATCGAGGTCATCAGCCAGAATTGTGCGGATGGCGTGGCTGAGGGCGGCTTCGATGGCGGCACTGTATTGCGGCCCGATCTCCAGAATATCGGCGAGTGTCGTTCTTCCATCAGGCGCGGCAAACAATTGCCGCAACACGTCCAGGCGCGCGCGCTTTTGGGATACATCAGTTACTGATGTATGATGCTGTTCGCTCGCCTCGGCGAGTTGCCGGGTGACAGCGGACAATTCGGATTCGCGTGCGGCGAAGGTTTCCCGGAGAGATCTGACGGTGTCGCGCAGTTCCGCAAGACCGCTGTTGAACGTCTCCAGCCGCTGCTGCAGGGCGTGGCGCTGGTCTTCGAGTTGGAGTTTCTCGGTCGAAAGTTTTTCGGCGCGGATGACGTCGTGTTTCTTCTTGTGGTCGAGCGCGGCGAGTTCGTTGCGACGGCGGACGTTGCGGCTCTCCCAGTCGATGAGAGCGGACTTCCCATCGTCGAGCGCGGCGGTCTTCTGGGCAAGCTCGGCTTCAGTCCGCTTGAGCGCGTCTTGCTGGGCCTGGAGTTTGGATTGCTCGGCTGCCAACACGCTGTCGATCTGGTCGAACTCGGCGTTGAGGCGCGCCAGGTCCTGTTCTTGAACGTTGATGCGTTCCTCAGAGCCGGCGATCTCGCGGTGGTGATTGGCAATAATCTGCTCGAACTCGGCGATGCGTTCGGTGTGCGAGCCGATGCGTTGCTGGTGGCGGTCGCTCTCGCCTTTGAGTTCGTGGTCGCGGTTGACGGCTTCGCTGATGGCGCGCTCAATCTCGCTCAGGGAACGACGGAGATCGGCGATTTGAGATTCCTGATTTGAGATTTCAGACGCGAATTCGTCGGCCTTGGTGGCGAATGCGGCGATTTCCGATTCGAGATTGGAGATTTCAGAATGGAGCAGGTCGTACTTGCGGCGCGCCAGCCGCGTGTCGAGCGCCTTGAGTTGGTCGAACAATTCCTTGTAACGGCGCGCCTTGCCCGCCTGACGCTGCAACGAGATGATCTGGCGTTTGACTTCCTTGATGATGTCGGTGATGCGGACGAGGTTGGCTTCGGTGTACTCGAGTTTGCGGAGCGCTTCCTTTTTCTGGTGTTTGTACTTGTTGATGCCCGCCGCTTCCTCGAAAATCGTGCGGCGGTCTTCGGGGTGGGCGCTGAGAATCTGGTCGATCTGTCCCTGCGCCATCAACGAGTAACTCGACCGCCCGATTCCCGTGTCCATAAACATGCTTTGGATGTCGCGCAACCGGCAGGGCGTCTTGTTGATGAAGTACTCGCCTGTGCCGTCCCGATAGACGCGGCGCGTGAGCGTGATTTCGGAGAAATCAAGATTGACGCCCGGCAACGAAAGCAACTTGGAATCAACATCGGCGAACGTCATGCTGACCTCGGCCATACCGATGGCTCGGCGTCCGTCCGTGCCGTTGAAGATGACGTCGGACATTTCCGAGCCGCGCAACGCCTTGGGGGATTGCTCACCAAGCACCCAGCGGATGGCATCGGCGACGTTGGATTTGCCGCAGCCGTTCGGGCCCACAATGGCCGTCACGCCCGGCAGGAACTCGAGCGTCGTCTTCTCGGCAAACGACTTGAAGCCGACGAGCTGTAGGCTCTTCAGATACATAGGGTTTCCCCACCCCTTTCTATTTTGCCGTACAATACCCGGCGCCCTGCCCGGAGCAAGTAAAAAATCAGGGATCTTCGGTTCAGTAAAACCACAGTAAAATCCAGTTGACATGGTTCTGGCGGTGTAAGACAAGCCCCATCCCGGGGTCTGGAAGAGTCCCTAAGTTTATGAGTTTTTTAGTTTGTCAGGGCAAGCGGTGCGACTCGCGAAAACATGACAGGGTCGCTGTACAAAGTACTTCCAATTGCAACCGTGGCGACCTCTTGTGGGTGGCAGGCATATCCTTCAGACACCAACACCGCAAAAGAACTCATCAAAGTCTGCATCCCCCGTGCACGGACCTAAAGTTTCATGATTTGCAAAGTGAAGAACGCGGCTTAAGGTGGCGGAGTGAGAATGCGTGAAATCTTGGTGTCGCAGGTTAACAGATGGCGGCTGCGGATCGAAGACGGGGCGATTTCCATCGGATTGGCCGAGGAATGAAGCGCGCCGTCCATCACGTTAAACGGGTCATCAGGGGTCACGGCAGGCATCTTGGTCGTGATTGTGGGTTTGATTCTGAGCATTCCCGGCGTGCCCGGGCCGGGCTTGGTGGTGGTGTTCGTGGGACTGAGCATTCTGGCGATTGATTTTGCCTGGGCGCATCGATTGAAGACGAAACTTCAAGAGCATGCGGGGAAAACCATCCAGAGAGTGCACGGGCAAAATAACTAGGGCTCGAAACCTTAGCGCGCTGCCTTATCGTACCAGTGCTCGCAGTATTCCTTGCTGCGGATTTTTTTCTGGAGGCCGAAGCCGAACCCGATCAACGTGGCGATCATTTCCCACAACGGAGTCTGATCGATCTTACGCGTTGAGGTGATGATCCAGCCCTTTTTGATCAACGCGAACTTCTGACCGCGTGGCCTGCCGATCTTGCGCAGGTCGTAGGCGAGCTGAACGTCTTCGGCGGCGTAGATGGTTTCGTCGAAGCCGCCGAAGGATTCGAAGTCAGCCTTGCGACAATGCATCATGCCGACGCCGACGCGGCTGAACGTGACGTAGATGTGCCAAAGGAAATAAAAGAACCGTATTTTCGCGCTCTTGCGTTCTGGTTCGATCCACGTGCCGCCGCCCGCGATCTTCGGGTCTTCGAGATGATCGTGAATGAGCACCAACAAGTTCTCCGTGACCTGATTGTCTGCGTCGCATAACGCGATGTACTTGCCGTGTGCCGCTTTCACTCCCGCGTTGCGCGCCCTGCCGATGTTGTTGACCGGCTCGAAGACGACCTGTGCGCCGTGCTCGCGCGCCATGTCCGCCGTGCGGTCCCGGCTGTTGTTGTCGACTACGATGACTTCAGCGGCGCAACCGCGCTCCTGCTCGTATACCGCGGCGGCCCGCTTGAGCGAATCAATCGCCCGCCCGATGTATTTTTCTTCATTCCACGCGGGAATGATAATGGAAAGAGTGGGAGCCGTAGCGTCTGCGTCTCGCCCGTTTTGTTGGTTGTGCACCATGGTATGGAGCGGGCGGGACGCCCGCGCTACTTGGCTGTCGGCTTTTCTGCTTCGTCAATCAACATGACCGGGATGCCGTTGCGGATCGGGTAACGCAAACCGCATTGCGGGTTCGTGCAGATGATCTTGTCATTTTCCAACCGCACGTCCGCCTTGCACTGCGGACAAGCCAGAATTTCCAGTAGTTCCTTGTCGATCATAACGTTTCCTCCGCCACGCGCGTGGCCTCGCTGTAAACCTCCCTGACCGCGACACCTGCTTTCGCCGCCGCCTGTTTGCACGACTCGAATTCAGGCGAGCGTGACAGGATCTTCCCGCAGAGCCGGCCGATCTTTACTTCGATCTCTCCGAACTTCGTTTTCACCTTTACGATCTCGCGGGCCAGCTTGCGCCGTTGCGCTTCATGCACACGCACGCCAAAACTCGTCGTGTGACGCAACAGCAACTCCGTCATCTGCTCGACGTGGTCGCGTTCGCAGAGCACGGTCAACAGTGTACCGGGCCGGTTCTTTTTCATTTGGACGGGCGTCAGGAACACGTCGAGCGCGCCCGCTTCCATCAGCTTCTCCATCACGTCGCCGAACAACTGCGGATTCATGTCGTCGATGTTCGTCTCCAACACCGCAAGCGTATCCTGCTCTTCATTCTTGCTCGTGCTCGTAATCTCCCCCAGCACCGCGCGCACGATGTTCGGCGTCTTCTCCAAATCGCGCGTACCGGCGCCATAACCAACCTTCTCCACACTCATCGCGGGCATTGGACCGAATCGGGTGCAGAACTCCGCGAGGATTGCCGCCCCGGTCGGCGTCACCAATTCGACAAGCTCACTCGATGGTTGCGTTGGCAACCCCTTCAATAATTCGAGCGTCGCCGGTGCGGGCAGGGGGAACCGCCCGTGCGCCGTGTCCACGAAACCCGACCCCAATCGCGGCGGCGACGCTTGCACTTCATCCACGCCGAGCATCTCCACGGCAACACACGCCCCGACGATGTCGACAATCGAATCCACGGCCCCGACTTCGTGGAAGTGGACCTTTTCCAGCGGGATGCCGTGGATCTTCGCCTCGGCTTCCCCGATGCGGCGGAACGCGCTCAACGCACGCCGTTTCACGTTCTCCGCCAACGCACTTGCCTCGATTAGGTTAACGATCTCGGCGTAACCGCGATGCTCGTGCTCGTGCACATGCACATGCTCGTGGTGTTCTTCCTCACAATCGAACTTCGTCGCCGAGATGTTTTGCTTGGTCACGCGACGCGAGGAGATCTGGTAGCCGTGCAGGTCGAGCTTAGACAGTTCCGCCCGCAGCGCATCTTCCGACACGCCGAGATCCAGCAGTGCGCCGAGAAACATGTCGCCGCTGATGCCCGCGAAACAATCAAGGTAAAGAAGTTTCATCGGTTCTAGCTGCGGCGGTACTCTCCACGGGCTGGGCGCTGCTCGTCCAACCGTCAGCGACCAACCCACGCCACCTTTCGGGAGGAGTCCTTTCGATCAACAAGCCTAACAACGCCAATACTTGCTTCATGGCACGCTGCGCGTTCTCGAGGGTGACGTGCTGCCGTTCGAGCGTGGATGGAGGCCGATTACCACGCTGTTTCTTGTAGTGTGTTTCCGTGATGACCGAGTCTGTAGTAACGATTTCTGGCCTCGCATGCACGACATCCTTCCGAAACTCAGCGAGCCAGACCGCCGTGGCGAATGGCTCGTCTTGTTGATTCCAGCTTACGCCGAGAGCAGAAGAGAGCTTCTGAAGCTTCTCTATTGGACTCTTTCGGTCATAGACTGTCCAATCATCGACGAGTTGCTTACCGAACGTATTCGCGGCGGCCTCCAAAACCAAGGTGCAAAACGTCATGCAAATCAGCATGTTCTCGAACTGGTAAGTGTCTTGTTCTTCCGCTGTCTTCAATGCCATACACGCCACATCGAGAAGGACATGATGCGGTGAATAAAGCCTCTCTCTACGGACGCGCAACATTCTCATCTGGCAACACTGGACTGAGTTAGTTGGTTGATCAAACTTGCCGCGTAGCCGGCGCCGAAACCGTTGTTGATGTTGACCACCGTCACGCCGCTGGCGCAGGAGTTGAGCATCGCCAACAGCGCGGCGATGCCGCCGAAGCTCGCACCGTAGCCGACGCTGGTGGGCACGGCGATGACCGGCTTGTCCACCAGTCCGCCGACGACGCTTGGCAGGGCGCCTTCCATGCCGGCGACGACGATGAGCACGCTGGCGTCGAGTAATTCTTCGTTGAGCGCCAGCAACCGATGAATGCCCGCCACGCCGACGTCGTAGAATCGTTTCACGCTGTTGCCCATGATGTCGGCGGTGATGACCGCTTCTTCCGCCACGGAGATGTCGGTTGTCCCTGCGCAGAGGACGGCGATGGTGCCGCCGCGTTTGGGAAGGGCCTTGCGTGTGACAGTAATCGCCCGGGCCGCTTCGTGATAGCGCGCTTTCGGGAACGCCCGCTTCAGCGCGCGGAACGTCTCCTTCGACGCGCGCGTCGCCAGCAGATTGTCATTGTGCTGGAGAATTGAGCGTGCGATCTTGACGACCTGCTGCGGTGTTTTGCCTTCACAGTAAATGACCTCCGGAAATCCCTTGCGCAACGCGCGATGCCCATCCACACGCGCAAAATCCAAATCGTGAATCGCCAGCGACTTGAGCTGCCTTAACGCGGCGTTCACCGACCGCTTGCCAGCACGCACGTCGTCAAGCAACTCCGTCAGTTTCCTCTCGTTCACGACCAATATGGTAGCAGACACCGCCAGCAACCGCCAACTCCGTTTCGCTGGCCCGCGACCGGGCAGAGGAATTTCGGCCGGAAAAAGGCGCGAGAGGCTCAAAACGTTTGCGACCCTTGGGTTTCAAAATCCCTCGGAACGACCCACCCCGCTTGTTCCCAACGACGTCGCGGCGACTGCAACACAATTCGCAGATCGCGGCGAATGAAACCCATCATCATTACCGCGCGCACCGCGGTCGTTTTGCCTTCCCCCCGGAGGCACTTGAGGTAAAATAGGCTTCCGGGGTGAGGCTGAGTGTGATGTAGTTGCGTCAGGTTGCGCGCTTCCGGGGGAAGCGCTTAACTGATTAGGAGCCTCGCCGTAGAAGGCCAGTGTCAAGCCACCGCACAGCATTTGCTCACCTTGCGAGCAACTCCAGCGCGCGGGCCAAAGCGGCGTCGATCTTCAGGACTTTCGATCCGTTGTTCATCCGATCGAATGAACCGAAGCCGGCGACGGCCAGAGCGCGCTCGGTTTCGCGGGGCAGATCGACGACAATGTCGGGAGTCAGTCCGGTGCCTTGAAACGGGTGTCCCGATGGCGGCAGGTATTGCGCGGTCGGAATAGAGAGCGCCGAGCCGTCGGGCAGCGTGAACCGCGAGAAGAGATAGCCGCGTCCGAACGTGCGGCTGCCGACGAGCCGGGCACGCTTGTTGTCGCGCAGCGCCGCCGCAAAAATCTCAGCCTCGCCGGCCGTTCCGCCGTTGACGAGCAGGAGCATCGGGATCGTCACTTTGTCGGCCTGATCGCTGACAAAAGTCGTGCGGAATTGGGGACGACTGTATTCGAGCGAGACGATCTCGGCTTTGGCGGGCAGAAACAGCCGTGCCGCGACCATCGCGGCGTCAAACGTGCCGCCGGCGTTGTTGCGCAGGTCCAGAATCAAGGCATGAGCGCGCCGGGCTTGGGCGCGTTTGGTTTCGTCTTGGAGTATCTCAACTGCGGCCAGCTTAAACTCCGCGAGCCGGTAATAAGCGATGCGTTGGCCGAGGAACTTTAATCGGGCGATGCCCTGCGCGCTTTGCGCTGTGCGTTCGACCACGAACTCCCGCTCGGTGCCCGCGGTGTCCAGTGCGCGAAGTGTCACCTTTGACGACGCGGGGCTGCGAAGACGATTGTTCACGTCGAAGAGGCGTGCGTGTTTTGTGGTCTGGCCGTCGATGGCGATGATCTGGTCGCCGGTGAAGAGACCAGCGCGTTGAGCCGCGCCGCCGTCACGGGCGCTGATCACGGTCGGGTAGTCGTTGCTGATGGTCAGGCTGACGCCGAAGTCGCAGATGCCGGCGGGGAGAGGCGCGCCGGCCGCAACCGCTTCCTCAGGCGTGAGCAAGTCAGCTTCGGCGTCCAAGGAGCGGACGAATTCGCGCAACGCAACCGCTACAGGCGGGGCGGCTTGGAGCCGGGACGGATCGACGTAATGCTTCTGCAGGGTTTCCAGTACGTTGGCGAACTGCGCGAAGATGTCGCGCGCGCCCGGCGGGGGCGTGACGACGCTGGGCTCTTCGGTGCCGAGAATCGTCGACCAAGGGGCAAGGCAGAGGCAAGCCACGGATAGCCACAGATGGACACAGATGCTGGCGCGGCGGTCACGAACCGCCGCGCCAAACAGCCTGTCGTGCCGAATCATGCGTGATTATACGTCTGAATCTATGGCTGGATACTTCGCGGCTCTAGCCGAGTTCCTGTCCCGAGATCGCGTCCACGAGCTTGAACTGCTCGAAGTGGAACGAGGGGTCGGCGCGGAAACTGAGTTTGCCCGAGAGGTTCTTTTCCAGTTCGATGAGCAACGCCTCATCCTCCGTGCGCAGGCGGTTGAGAATTTCAGGGTGGACGAAGATGCGCAGGTGCGGCTGCTCGGTTTTTCCCTGTTCCTTGAGGCGGCGCAACACTTCGCCGATTTTGCGTTGAATCTCGACCGACATGGAGAGCGCGCTCTTGACCATCCCTCGGCCTTTGCAATAGGGGCAATCCTCGTATACCGCGCTGGCCATGCTTTCGCTGTGACGTTGACGCGTCATCTCCATCAGGCCGAGTTGGGAGATCGGCAGGATGCGCGTCTTGGCCTTGTCGCGTTTGACGCCTTCGCGGACGCGCTGCGCCACCTTTTGCTGGTCGCCGCGGCTGCGCATGTCGATGAAGTCGATGACGATCAGGCCGCCGATGTTGCGCAGGCGAAGCTGGCGGCATATTTCTTCCGCCGCTTCGAGGTTGGTCTGGACGATGGTGGTCTCCAGATCCTTTTGCGATTTGTGGCGGCCCGTGTTGACATCGATAGCCACCAGCGCCTCAGTCTCGTCGATGCAGATGTAACCGCCCGATTTGAGCCAGACTTGGCGACGGAACGCGTTCTCGATTTGCCTCTCGACGTTGAACTTGGTGAAGATCGGCGTCGGTTCGTTGTAGAGTTTGACTTTGCCGCGGGACAGACGACTGATCTGGCCAATCATGGTGCGGATGCGCTCGTACGCCTGTTCGTGATCCACCACGATGCGGTCCACTTCCTCAGTGAGAAAATCGCGGACGGTGCGGTCGATAAGATCGGGTTCTTGGAAGACGCAAGACGGCGTCGCACCGTTCTTGATTTTCTCCTCGACCTGTTTCCAGGTTTTAAGGAGCAGTTCGAGATCGCGGATGAAGTAGCGTTTGCGCTGGCTTTCGCCGGCGGTGCGGACGATGACGCCCATGCCTTCGGGGATGCGCAGCCGTTGCAGGACTTGTTTGAGGCGCTGGCGCTCCTTGCCATTCTCGATCTTGCGCGAGATGCCGCGTTGCGGGTTGAAAGGCATCAGCACGAGGTAACGGCCGGGGATGCTGATGTTGGTAGTGACGCGCGGGCCTTTGGTGCCGATCGGACCTTTGACGACTTGGATGATGACTTCCGAGCCTGGCGGGTAGAGTTTCGGGATGTCCTGCTGTGTGATTTTGGGCTGGGGTTTGCTCGCCGTACCTTCGGGCATTTCCAGCAGATCGACACGCTGATCGAGCGACTCGGGGATGATGTCCCAGTAGTGCAGGAACGCGTTCTTCTCGAAACCGATGTCCACGAAGGCGGCTTTTAGGCCCGGCTCCAGGTTTTTGATTTTGCCTTTGAAGATGCTGGCGACGATGTTCTTTTCGGTCGTGCGCTCGATGCTGAACTCTTCGAGTTGCCCTTCTTCCATGACCGCGACGCGGTTTTCCAGCGCCTCGGCGTTCACGATGATTTCCCTAGTGATTCTCTTGCGGTGACGACCCGTCAACAATTCACCGCCTTTTTTCAGAATTTGCCTGATAGCGTCCACGGTTAATAAACCCTCCTGTGAATCCACACGTTTTGTAACAGTCCCAGCGCCGTCATGCTGGCGAGCACGAACGAGCCGCCGTAACTGAGTAATGGCAGTGGCAGACCCGTGACCGGCATCAAACCGATGGTCATGCCCACGTTAATGAACACATGAAAAAACAACATGGCGACGACCCCCGTCGCCAACAACATTCCGAGGCGGTCGCGTGCGTTCATCGCGATCCGCAGCCCGGAGAACAAAATCACCCCGTACAGCCCCACCACGCACGCGCTGCCGACGAATCCCTTCTCTTCTGCGATCACGCTAAAGAGGAAATCATTAGGCGTCACGGTACGCGGCAAGTAACCCAATAAATTCTGTGTGCCCTGCAAATAACCTTTCCCGCTGACTCCGCCCGATCCCACCGCGATCAACGACTGGTTCAGATTCCATCCATCGCCGAGCGGGTCACGGCTCGGATTCAGAAACACGGTGAGCCGATCTTTCTGGTAATCCTTCAGCTTCAACCACGCCACCGGCGTCAGGGCCAACCCTAGGAGCGTCACCAACACTAGGTGTTTGACTCTCACGCCCGCCGCAAACATCAACCCGAAACCGATCGGTATCAGCCCCATGGCCGACCCGAGGTCCGGCTCGAGCATGATCAACACCAGAGGTAACCCCACCAGACCAAGGGCGACCCAGACCGTCCCCCAGCGCCGTCGCAGTTGGGGGGTGCGGTGGAACAAATAATACGACAACGCGAGCACAATCGCCAGCTTCGCGATTTCGGCAGGCTGTATGCCAAAGCTGTCCCAGACGAGCCAACGCCTCGCGCCGTAAACTTTCGCTCCCGCGATTAACACCAGCACCAACAAGCCCACGGCCATCGCGTACCACACCGCCGCCCACTGGCAAATCAGCCGGTAGTCAATCAAGGTGCTGGCCAGGTACAAAATCAGCCCGACCCCGAACCACACGGCCTGCATTCTGTAAAAATGCGGCATCGGCTGCCCCGGGCCGCGATACGAAGCGCTGTAAATAAAGAAGACACTGCCGACTGCCAGCACCACCATCGCGCCGAACAACAGCCAGTCCATGCGCATCAGTGAATTGATGGAACGCTTAATCGGCATAGAACTGTCCTTCCGCTATGCCTGCGTCTTCCGCCTTTTTCTGAAAAACTCCCGCTAGGATGGCGCGCGCGACCGGCCCCGCCGTGCTCCCGCCGGTGATGCCGTCTTCGATCAACACCGCCAACGCCACCCGCGGTTCGTCGTAGGGCGCAAACGCGATGAGCCACGTGCGGTTGATCCGGCCCTCACGGAGTTGAAACTCGGCTGTCCCGGATTTGCCCGCCACACTCAACCCTTTGACAGCCGCGCTGTGGGCCGTCCCTTGGGAAGATTGGACAGCCGCCAGCATCGCCGTGCGCACGATCTCAATGTTCTGCGGCGATTCGTGTAGCCGATTGCGCACCTCGGGATTCGTCTGGCGCACCACCATGCCATTGTGCGTCTCGATGCGTTTGATCACGAAGGGCCGCCACAGCGTGCCACGATTGGCGAACGTTGCTGCCATACAAGCCATTTGCAGAGGCGTGACCAGCAGGTCGCTCTGGCCAATCGCCAATTGCGCGGTGTTGCCATCGTACCAGTGCTCGCCGCGTTGTGTCCGCTTCCAAGTCGGCGTCGGCACCAACCCGCTCAGATCATGTCCGACGTCAATGCCGGTCGGCTGGCCAAGCCCGAATTCTCCGGCGGTTCGCGTGATCGCATCCACGCCCGTGGCGATTCCCTTCTGGTAGAAATAAATGTCGCAGGATTCCGCGATCGCCGCGATCGCATCGACCGCTCCGTGACCGCCTTGCTTCCAACTCGAACAACGAAATGGTCTCGGCCAATTGCCGAGTTGCATGCTGCCGTTGCAGACGACCGTGTCGTGCGGCGAAATACTGCCCGAGTCGAGTCCGGCCAGCAACGTCACCGGCTTGAAGGTCGAGCCGGGCGCGTAGCTCGCACGCGTGGCGCGATTGAGCATCGGGCTGCGCTGATCGTCGATAACCGCATTGACCGCGGCGGCGGGCACGCCGGGGTTGAAAATGTTTGGATCAAAATTCGGCATGGAGGCCATGGCCAGGATTTCGCCGTTGCGAGGATCGAGCACGACCGCCGCGCCGCGCAATTCTTTGCCTGCCGCCAGTGGTGTGCGCCCGAGCGCGTCTTCCACGATCTTCTGGATGCGCGCGTCCACTGTCAGCGTCACACGATCGCCCACCTCAGCGGATTTTCGTCCCACATCGCCGACCTTCCGCCCGGCGGGGTTGACGCGGATGGTGTAACCACCCGGTGCGCCGCGCAAGAATTCGTCGCAGGTGCGTTCCACGCCCTGTCGGCCGGCGCTGTCGGGCTGGTAATAGTAAAACCGTTCCACATCCGCGTCGTCATTCTGGTCCGCCTTGCCGACATAACCGAGCACGTGAGCGGCAAGCGGGCCGAGCGGGTATTGGCGCACGGGCGTCACGATCAAGTCTGCGCCGGGCAGGTTGCTGGCGCGCTCCTCGAAGGCTGCGACCATTTCGGGGCGCAAGTTGCGCCAGACGGGGAGGGGCAGTGGGCGGCGCCTTTCATAATGAATTCGCACATCGCCGTCCGAAAGCGTCACGGGCATGTTCAACGCCTGACTGAGCACGGCGAGATTGGCCTCAGCGATTCTGACGATGTCCAGTTTCTTCGACACCGGACCGAGTTGATCAAGATAGAAGGCAATGTCATAGCTGGGCCGATTGTTAGCCAGCACCACCCCGTTGCGATCGACGATCTCGCCGCGCGCCGACGGAATACGGATGCGCCGCAGCGATTGCGCCTGATCGCGTCCACCGTAATGCTCGGCGTCCATCACCTGCACGCGCCACAAATCCGCCACCAATGTGAGTAGCCCCAACCCGATGATCACACCGATCACCACCAGCCGCGGGTTGCTGTTCCGAAATGGAGCGCTAATGATCATGAGGTGCGTGCCAGGAGTCTTGCGTAATCAACTACGAAGAAGATCACGGGTGTGATGATTCCACTCATCGCCGCGATCAGCAAAATCTTGAAAACTGCACCGACGGAGAAACCGAGGACGATGCACGCCGCCGCAGACGCCGCCGCTGCCATCAAAGCGCCTGCTCCGATCTGCACCCACGCCAGTTCTCGGTCGAACGCTTCGCGCACCCCGGTCATCACGACGGCCGCGATGCCATAGATCAGCGCCGTCGTTCCGAACGGCGCCGCCGACAGCGAATCCTGGATGAATCCCGCGCACAAGGCCAGGAGCAGCGCGCCGCCGCGGTGCAGGGTGAGCGCGCCGTACACGACGAGCGACGGAAGTAGTTCGAGCCGCAACCCGCCCAGCCACCACATTGTTGGCAACGACGCCTGGAAAGCGCCAGCGATCAGGAGTGTGACGATTGCGATGAGTGTGTTCATCTTTTCTTCTTGTCACCCTGAGCGAAGCGAAGGGCCTCTGTCTGGATGCTCACGCGCGGGCATGAAGTGCCGAGGTTCTTCGCTTCGCTCAGAGTGACAAGCCTGGGTTTCATTCAACGATTACCAGCACTTCCTCCAGTTTGTGGAAATCCACCGCTGGTTTGATTTCGATGTCCTGATACATGCCCGTTTGCGGATTGAGCCGCGCACGGACGACGGTGCCGATGGGGATTCCCTTTGGAAAGACTCCGCCCAAACCCGAAGTGATGACGGCTTCACCGGTTTTGATCTTGGCAGCGCGATCGACAAACGTCATTTGGCAACGCGGCTCGACGGTCCACGCGCTCTCCACACCGGAGACGATGCCCGGCTCGCGCGAGTTCTGCAGCAAGGCGCTGGCTTTGCAGTTCGGATCGGTGAGCAGGAGGACGCGAGCTTCGCCTTTGGTGACCGCAATCGTTTTCCCGATCAGGCCGACGGCGTTCACGACGGGCATGTTGACGCGGACGCCGTCTTCGCTGCCGCGATCGACTTGGAGGCTCTTCCACCAGTTGGAGGCGTCACGGCCAATGACACGCGCGCCGACGCCGCGAGAGTTGATGTGATCCTTGACGTCGAGCAGTTGGCGCAGGCGGATGTTGTCGTCGCCGAGTTGGCCGAGGGCGTGGACCTGTTTGCGGAGCCATTCGTTCTCAGTTCGTAGTTCCGCATTCTGCTTGGCGAGTTCGCGGCGCGAATGCACAACGGGGATTAGATCGCCCAGTTTCACAAACGGCGTGCTCAGTTGTACAAAAATCATGTGCAGCTTAGTTGAGACAGCAGTCGGTTGGCCTAGAAAAATAATCCAGCCCAACACCAGCAGTCCGATGATGACCCAATTCTGTCGCTTCAATCAAAACCCAACGCTGCAGGCCGCATGCCTCACGCGACGTTAATTTTCGCTCGCTGAGGGCCGCGGGCCTACAACCAATCTTCATTCGGCGGGTGGGGCAGGGGATGACTCGATTGGATCGAGCCAAGCTTACGTGGAATTCTTCGCGAGTTTCTCGAGAAATCCCAATTCTTGGAGAACGACACCGGTGCCCATGGCGACTGCGCTGAGCGGATCATCCGCGACGTGCACGGGGAGTCCGGTCTCTTCGGCCAGCAATTTGTCAATACCGCGAATGAGCGCGCCGCCGCCCGCCAGCACAATGCCCCGGTCCACGAGGTCGGCTGCGAGTTCGGGCGGGCAACGCTCCAGCGTCACGCGCACGCTCTCGACGATGGTCGAGATCGGCTCCTGCAACGCTTCACGGACCTCTTCGGAGGTGACGGTCAAGGTCTTCGGCAGTCCCGCCACGAGGTCGCGGCCTTTGACTTCCATGGTCAGCTCTTGTTCGAGCGGGTAGGCCGAGCCGATCTTGATCTTGATATCCTCCGCCATGCGTTCTCCAATCATCAAGTTGTAAGCGCGTTTCATGTATTGGATGATGGCTTCATCCAGTTCATCTCCTGCCACACGCACGCTACGGGTCAGCACGATGCCCGCCAGGCTGATCAGGGCCACCTCGGTCGTGCCACCGCCAATATCCACAATCATGTTGCCCGCCGGTTCTTGCACGGGCAACCCGACGCCGATGGCCGCCGCCATCGGTTCTTCAATGAGATAAACGTCCCGCGCCCCCGCGTGAGTGGCGCTGTCTTTGACGGCGCGCTTTTCCACTTCGGTGATGCCGCTCGGCACCGCGACGATCACACGCGGTTTGATGCCGTAACGGCGGTTGTGCACCTTCTGAATGAAATAGCGCAGCATCGCCTCGGTGATCTCGAAGTCGGCGATCACGCCGTCTTTCATGGGGCGAATGGCCTGGATGTTGCCTGGCGTGCGGCCCAACATCCGTTTCGCCTCCTCGCCTACCGCCAAGACATGGCTGGTACCGGTTTGGATGGCAACCACGCTTGGCTCTCGCAAAACAATCCCGCGATCGCGCACATAGACCAGCGTGTTCGCGGTACCCAAATCGATCCCGATATCGGTGGAAAAATAATTTAGAATTTTACCTAACATCTAAGAAATCGCGCCTGTTGCACAACCTCCCCCAAAGCTTCGTCCGCAGAAATTGAATCCCCCAACGCCATCAAAATCGATCTAGTTTGTGCCCCTTTTACAGGCAGGCGCATTCTCCGTCAAGCAGTGATTTAAAATCCAGCTTGCCGTCCTCCGAACTACAGCCAACAATGCCTCGCAATCACCCGGTTCATTCCGGGTTCCCAGTGTGAAGCACGAGAAACATCCATCTGCGAGCGCGCGGCTCAAGTGGGCAGCTTGTGCCGCAGTTTTTCTGGTCGCGCTGGTGCTCCGCGGCTATCGCCTCACCGGATTCGTGCTCAATCAGGATGAAGCCCACTGGTTGTTGTATGCGCTGCAGAAGAACTTGTTGTTCGAGTCCCTCAAGAATTCTCATCCGCGGCCCGAGGTGCTTTTCCCGGTGCTGCTGAGCCTGCCGATCTCGCTTTTCGGTCCGAACGAGTTATCCATGCGCGTGCTTTGCGTGCTGCTCGGGAGCTTCTCCATCTTTCCGTTGGCGAGCTTCGTCAGGCGTCTCACGGGCAGCAACACGACCGCACTGGCCGCAGCCGCCCTGCTCGCGGTCTCGCCTCTGCACATTTACTTTTCCTCGCAGGGAATCCCTGACGTGATGGCTCTGTTCTTCTTGCTCTGTGCGCTCGCCTGCCTGGCGCGAGCGGTGGAGACGGACGCTGAAGAAGTGGACTTTGTGTGGCTGGGGTGCTGTTTGGCGCTGGCTTTGATCAGCAAGGCAAACGCGTTGTACTTCTGGCTTTCTCTGTGCGTGATCGTCCCCTTGTTCCTGCAAAGCGGTCGCCAGCGTCGGAAGTGTCTCCTGGCGATGGTGTGCGCGCTTGTTCCGCTGGTCGTACTCACCACGATTATCAAGATGAGAAGTCCCACCCTGAGTTTTTTTCGGGAGCCAGGAGTCACCACCACATTCACTCTCACGTTGGCTAAACTTGGCAGTGAGTTTTCTCTCTTCGGCTTGTTTATCAATGTGGCGATCATCGCGGCAGTCGCGGGATTCTTCCTTGCTCGTGGAGGTCAGAGCAATTTGTCCGGCGTCGCGCCGCTGCGGCGATCAATGGTTTTCCTTGCGCCACTCGTCACGCTGGTGGTAGCGCCTTACTTTCGGGTGACAACCAAGGATCTGCTGTTGTTGCTCCCCACTGTCTGCTTGTTCGGGGCCATCGCGCTGAATCCCATTACGCCGCTGCGCGGACTGTTTGCCGTCGTTGTCGTAGGCATTTTACTGGCTTGCTCGCTGCTGGGCGTGCCGATTCCCGCGCCTCCCCGACCGAGTTCAGCGATGGCACGCACCACGGCGGTGTTGGATCGTCCCGCCGATTGGCCGTCGCGTGAGGCATGTCAATGGCTGCTTCGTCACACGACGAGCGAAGACGCGGTCTTGATCACGGCCTTCACGTTTACCGATCCGCTTATTCTGGAATTGGAGCAGCAACGCACGATGATCCCCAATGCAGGCCCGAACTGGGCATTGCTGCGCGACCCGGCCAATCGCATCAAGTACGTCGTTTTCATCGAAGACCATCGGGCGTATGCGTCGCAATTCGCCCAATATGCCGACGCGCACTTTTTGATTCCCCCTCACGCAAGCTTTCCCGGTTACACAATCTATGATTGCCAGAAGGACGGTCGGTTTGTCGCCTATCCCGACGCGTTCAACAGCGCGGGTGTGTACGTACAGCAAGGCGTCGCATTTCTTCAGCAGAAACAATGCGATCGGGCCATTGAAGCTTTCAAGACGGCGGTGCAGGTCGATCCGACTGCTGTGCCCGCCCAACACAATCTCATGGTCGCCTGCATCGAATGCGGTCGCAAAGAAGATGCCGCGCGGATCGGAGCAGAGATTCTCCAGAAGGAACCGGCTGATCCCTTGATCAACGCCGACATGGCGATTCTCGATCTGCAATTGGGTCGGATTGAAGACGGACTCGCACAATGCCGCAAAAACATCAGCCTCAACATCGCGCCTGCCGTCGGCTATGGCGTGCTCGGTCAGTTGCTCGAAAAACAGGGCGACCTCGCCGCCGCCTGCGAAGCCTACGAGAAATCGTTGTCCTTGGATCCGACAAACGAAGTCACGCGCCAGTTGCTCGCGAACATCCAGGCAAAACTCAAGCAGAATCCTCCCGTGCGCTGAAGACTGCGCGCGCCGACGGCGGGCAGCGTCATCAGAAAATCGCCGATTGCGCCTCCGCGAACAACTAGGATGCGGGGAGCTTTCACGCTACGATCTCAACCAAACTCCGCACACCAGAAAAGCTTTATGTTATGAAGGGGCGCCGGCAGTCTTGACGAAGGGCAGCGGCGAGGCCACTTTAGGTCTCCGTGAACGTCATCCTCATCGGCATGAAGCATTGCGGCAAGACGACGCTTGGCTCCGCGTTGGCGGCCCGATGGGAGTGTCCGTTCCATGACGTGGATCGGATGATCGAGAAATGCAACGAACGCGGGACGGGCAAGCGGTTGAGCGTCCGTGAGATTTTTTCCGCCGGAGGCGAGGAACGTTTTCACGAACTGGAGGCGAAGGTTGTGTGCGATCTGTTCCTAAGTTTGGGCGATGCGGAAGGCTCAAACGTTGTCGCCGTTGGCGGTCGCACGGCCTTGAACAGGAAAGTTGATGCACTTCTCAGTGCGATGGGTCTGATTGTTTACCTGGAAGTCTCGCCCGAGGAAATGTTCGCACGCGTGACGCGATCGGGGCTGCCGGCGTTCGTTGATGAAGACGATCCGGAGAAGCATTTCTTCGAGTTGTATCGGCAGCGGGCACCGCACTATCAGCGGCTGGCGGCTCTGACTGTCAACCTCGACGGACTTGATCCCGGCGCGGCACTGGAGAAACTGTACCGCTGCATTGAGGAGCATGGGCGCACCGGCAACACTGGCCGCTGAGATCAAGCGGCGCGCCCGCGAATTGGGCTTCGACCTCGTCGGCATCACCAACGCCAAACCGCCGCCGCATAGCGCGGAATTCCGTCAATGGCTTCACGACAGTTTCCACGGGGAGATGGCTTACATGAAGCGCAACGCCGCCAAACGGATCGATCCAATGAAAGTGCTGCCCGATGCCCGGTCGGTCATTGTGGTGGCAATAAGCTATTTCAGTGAGGATCGTGCTCCTTCCGTGGGAGCGGTTTTCAACCGCGACTCCGGTGGCGAGGCAGACGGGTCGCGGATACAATCCGCTCCCACGAGGCAGTTGATGCCCCGCGTTGCCCGGTATGCGTGGGGAACGCGCGATTATCACGAGGTACTGCGCGAGAAACTCAAGCAGCTTTCCGATTTCGTTTCTGAGATTGGCGGCACAGGTGCTCGCGCACTGTGGTACGTGGATACCGGCCCAATCCTCGAGCGCGATCTTGCGCAGCGCGCCGGCATCGGCTTCATCGGCAAACACACGAATCTCATCAGCCGCAAGCTCGGCAACTGGATTTTTATCGGCGAGGTGCTAACGAATCTCGAATTGCCTCCCGACGTGCTCGAACGCGAATACTGCGGCACGTGTCGCCGCTGCATTGATGCCTGCCCGACGCGTGCCATCGTCGCGCCACACCAACTCGATGCGCGGCTGTGCATCAGTTATCTGACGATTGAACTGAAGGGTTCGATTCCGGTGGAACTGAGATCGGTGATTGGTGATCGGGTGTTTGGGTGCGACGACTGTTTGGAAGTCTGCCCGTGGAACCGGTTCGCCCGCCAATCACCCGTGCGTGAGTTTCAACGCCGCGAACTGCCGCCGCTCACCGAGTTCCTTTCTTGGGACGGGCAGAAGTTTGGCAACTTTTTTCGCGGCACGCCGATCTTCCGCATCAAGCGCCGGGGTTTCCTCCGGAACGTTTGCGTCGCTCTCGGTAGCATCGGCGACGAGACCGCTCTGCCCGCTCTGGAGCGCGCCATGAGCGATCCTGAACCGCTCGTGCGCGAGCATGCTGCGTGGGCCACCGACCAGATTCGCAGTCGCTTCTGTGGCGCAGGGTTTGCTGAGTAATGGCCGATTCTGAAGGGTAAGCGGATGTTGATCCTGTATGGAATGACTATTTTTCTCGGCGCAGCGCTGCTGTTTGTGGTGCAACCGATGGTGGGGCGGATGGTGCTGCCGCTGCTGGGCGGCTCGCCCGCGGTGTGGAACACGACGATGGTTTTTTACCAGGCCGTGTTGCTTGCCGGTTATGCTTACGCGCACTTCACGACCAGGTGGTTCGGCGTGCGCCGTCAAGCCGTGGCGCACGCGGCGGTGCTCCTGCTGCCGTTGTTGGCTTTGCCGATCGCGATCCCGCACGGCTGGACGCCGCCCACGATGCGCAATCCGATTCCATGGTTGCTCGCACTGCTGAGCGTAGCGGTTGGTTTGCCGTTCTTCGTGGTGTCGGCGACGAGTCCGCTGTTGCAGCGCTGGTTTTCCGCCAGCGGACACCGGGACGCGGGGGATCCGTACTTTTTGTATGCGGCGAGCAATTGCGGCAGTTTGCTGGCGCTGGTGAGTTATCCGGTCCTGATCGAGCCGCATTTGCGGCTGAGCCAACAGAGTCGGTGGTGGACGATCGGCTACGGCGCATTGGTGGTGCTGACAGCGGTTTGCGGTTCGTGGGTGTGGCGGAACGGCGCCGTGGCGGAGCCGCCGAACCCTGAGATTTCGGAGGCGACGGAGCGCATCCCTCCAACGAATCCAACTGAGGCACTGACGGCGCGGCGGCGGTGGCGGTGGGTGCTGTTAGCGTTCGTGCCGTGCAGCTTGATGCTGAGCGTGACGACGTACATCACCAGTGAGGTCGCGCCGATTCCGCTGTTGTGGGTGATACCGTTGGGGATTTATCTGCTGGCGTTCATTCTGGTATTTGCACGGCGGCGACTGCCGCATCAGTGGATGGTGCGTGCGTTACCGTTTGCGGTGGCGGCGGTGGTCGTCACGTTGATCGCACGAGCTTTACAACCGATCGAGTTGTTGATCGGACTCCATCTGGCGTGTCTGTTCATCGTGTCGATGGTGTGTCTCGGCGAACTGGCGAATGACCGGCCATCGGCGCAGCGTTTGACGGAGTTTTATCTCTGGCTGTCCGCAGGCGGCTTGTTGGGCGGGATATTCAACGCGCTGCTGGCGCCTGTTCTTTTTTCGACAGTGGTGGAATATCCGTTGACGCTCGTGCTGGCGTGTCTGCTCACGCCGCGTCTGGCCGAGGCAGGGCCGTCAGGACGGGAGCGTCTTTTGGATTTCGCGTTCCCGCTCCTCGTTGGGCTGTTCTCAGCAAGTCTTTGCCGATTGCTGCGCGGCGTGACGATCGGGTCGATGGAATTGACAATGACGCTGATGTATGGAGTGCCGGCGATCTTATGTCTGGTTTTTCTGCGGCGGCCGTTGCGGTTCGGGTTGAGCGTGGGCGCGGTGTTGCTGGCCTGCTGGTTCGTGCCGGGGTATCAGGATCCCACGTTGCACGTCGAGCGCAGTTTCTTCGGGATTCACCGCGTCAGCCTCGACCCGTCGGGACAATTCCATTGGCTTTCGCACGGCAACACGATTCACGGCGTTCAACGGCTCGGCCCGTCCCGGCACGGCGAGCCGCTGGCCTATTTCACGAAGACTGGGCCGTTCGGACAGGCGTTCGCGGCGCTTGGCGACGCGGTGAAACGCCGGGTGGGCGTGATCGGACTGGGCACGGGAACGTTGGCCGCGTACGGCGCGCGCGGCGAGCGATGGACGTTTTACGAAATCGATCCCGCCGTGGAACGAATCGCGCGCGACCCGCGTTACTTCACGTTTCTCGGCGGCAGCCCCGCGGATGTGGAGGTCGTGCTCGGCGACGCACGGCAGTCGCTGCAAAAGGCGGGCGATGGAGGATTTGGAATTCTGGTTCTGGACGCGTACACTTCGGACACGATCCCGCTGCACCTGATCACGCGGGAATCGCTGGCGTTGTATCTGCGCAAGCTCGCGCCAAACGGAGCGCTGATTTTCCACATTTCGAACCGTCACCTCCGCTTGGAGCGCGTCCTTGGCGCGCTGGCGCAGGACGCGGGCCTGGTTTGTCTCGTTCAAAGCGACCCGACAACCGGTCCGACCGAGTTTTTGACGACCGGCAGGATCGGATCGAAGTGGGTGGTTATGGCGCGCGACCCGGCCACGCTGGGTGACTTGATGCACAATGCGCGCTGGCTACAACCGCCGCCCCGGTTGCGCACGCGCCTTTGGACCGACGACTACGCCAGCGTGTTCAGTGTGTTCATCTGGCGGTAAGTTGGTGTGTTGTCACGGCGCTCCCTTAACGATCCGGTTTAAGCCGTTCATGATGATTTGTGGCACGCTACTGCGTGCCGCATTACAAAGAACTGTCTGCGAACCGCGGATTATTTCGTGCCATTGGTGTCTTTCTTTCGCAGTTTTTCGGCGAGGTCGCCGGTCATGAATTGCTCTTGGAAAAGCTGGCGGCGGGTTTGCTTGAAAGCGCGGCGGACAAGAATCAAGTCCCAGAGCGCGCAGATGATTGAGGCAACGGCGAGTATAAAACACCACGTCCAGTATCGAGCGAGTTGCAGCCCGTGGAGTCGGTCCCGCAACGCGCTCAGCCCCAGCACGAACATCACGGCGCAGGCGGAAAGAATCACGGCGCCAACGTAGCGAAGAACGCGCTGGCCGCACGAAATCGGGAGCTTGTCTGTGTCTGGTGTACGGCTTGTCATGTGATTCTCCGGTTCAGATGATCGCCTGCTCGGTTTGCCCGTCGAAAAAGTGGCACTTACGCATGTCGAACATCATGTCGAGCGGTTGATTTTCACGGGCGGTCTCATGGGGGTCGACACGCGCGACAAACGTGTGGCTGCCCGTGTTGAGATGCAGATGAATCTCGGCACCCATTTGCTCGACAACGTCCACCTTGCAGCGAACGATCTGATCGTGGTTCGCCTGTGCAGCCAGCCGTTTGTCGTTGATGTCTTCGGGGCGTGCACCGAACATGGCGGCTTTGCCGACGTGCGAGGCGAGTTTGCCGGCCATCGGGTCGTCGATCCGCACGCTGAATCCGCCGCCCTTGTCGCCGACGTCTATCTGCTCCGTGAACCACAGTCCGTCGGCGCGTCGCTGGATTGTGCCGGGAAAGAAATTCATCGGCGGCGAACCGATGAAGCCAGCGACGAACAAATTTTTGGGGCGGTCGTAGAGTGCAATTGGATCGTCCACTTGTTGGATCACGCCGTCCTTCATCACGACGATGCGGTCGCCCATCGTCATCGCCTCGACCTGATCGTGCGTGACGTAAATCATCGTGGCCTGCAACCGCTGGTGCAGTTTGTTGATCTCGGCGCGCATCTGGACGCGCATTTTGGCGTCGAGATTGGAGAGCGGTTCGTCGAACAGGAACACTTTGGGTTTGCGCACGATGGCGCGGCCGACGGCGACGCGCTGGCGTTGGCCGCCCGATAGTTCTTTCGGCTTGCGCCGGAGTTGTTCGTCGGTGATGCCGAGGATTTGCGCCGCTTCACGGACGCGGGCGTCAATTTCCGCTTTCGGGAATTTGCGGAGCATGAGGCCGAACGCCATGTTTTTATAAGCCGTCATGTGCGGGTAGAGCGCGTAGTTTTGGAACACCATGGCGATATCGCGGTCTTTCGGCGGCACGTCGTTGACGCGGCGATCGTCAATGGAAATCGTGCCGCTGGAGACTTCCTCGAGTCCCGCGATCATGCGCAGCGTGGTGGATTTGCCGCAACCCGACGGGCCGACGAGGACGACGAATTCGCGATCCTGGATTTCGAGGTTGGTGTTCTCGACGGCTTTGACGCTGCCGGGGAAGATTTTGCTGACGTTTTCGAGGACGACTGTCGCCACGGTGAACACGCTCCCGCCCAAAGTGGTTCGGGCGATTCGTTCGTATCAGAGGCTTCCGAGGCTGTCAAATTGAACATTGGAAGTGTTGCCGGTATCAAAGCACCATCGTGCCATCATAGTCGCGGCAGAACTGCTCGACCTGTTCCCAAAAGTCGCAGGTGTGTGTTGTCAGATAGACGGTGTCCGAATCCAACGCAATAGGCTAGGATTTCCCATTGGTCGCGGTTGGCTGTGGCGTGTCCTGAGCTTGGGGTGTAGCCGAGGGCTTTGGCTGACAAGTCCGGTCCAAGTGCGCGCCATCGGCAGCGCTGGCCCCAGCGACTGGAGCGATCCAGCCGTCTTGATGTGCGTCTAAAAAATCGGGCCGGGCGGGTAGATGGTGAGCCACCGGCGGGTGGCGGGAGGTCTGGCTGAGCCAGAGCCGTCCGAGGTCCACAGGGTGCAGTAAGAGAATCCCGGCGTCAAGCTCGGGCGCTTTTTGATCG